>ERZ779643.1290-NODE-1290-length-17771-cov-2.479341_pt1 | contig 17771 bp, 16 predicted proteins | sample MGYA00511564_ERZ779643 | MGnify/ENA primary metagenome ERZ779643 (study PRJEB29588, sample SAMEA2147114) | human gut metagenome | biome: human gut; feature: human-associated habitat; material: faeces | place: Denmark | collected 2008/2010 ... | reverse complement strand
CATAGCAAAGGTCTTTTGATGTTTTGCCCCAATAGCGGGATAGACAAAGATAAGTCATAAAATTGAAAATGGAGAATGATAGACAAACTTTCATTCTCCATTTTCAACTTTCAATTAAACGGCGCCTTATTTCTTCGGTGCCCAGTTACGCGGTGCCGGAACGCCCGGAAGCGGTTTCCGGTCTTTCAACTGGTTCATGACTTCCTGAATGGCACGATCCAACTGCTGGTCTTCTCCGTTCCATTCGCGAATCGGATCATTGTCGACTACAATATCCGGATCTACTCCGTGGTTCTCGATAATCCAGTCGCCAGTCTTTGGATCATAGCTGGTGAAGAACGGAACGCGAATGTCAGTTCCATCCATATAAGGCAACGAACCACTGATACCTACGATTCCACCCCAAGTACGAGTTCCGATCAGCTTTCCTAACTTCAGGGCGCGGAAACCCCACGGGAACAAATCACCATCGGAAGCCGAATATTTGTTGATCAGGCAGACTTTCGGTCCGACTTGTACGGCATCGGGCACGGTTCCTATCAGTTTTGAGCCCCGACGCATCGTCAGACGATAAGGTTCACGGGCCAGGCGCTCCAGAATCATCGGAGAAACATTTCCGCCACCGTTGGCACGGTCGTCGATAATCAATCCTTCCTTATCGAGTTGCGGATAGAAATACCGGGCAAACTCGTTCAATCCATCCGGTCCCATGTCCGGTATATAAATGTATCCCACACGACCTTGCGTAGCTTCCGTTACTTTCTTCAGGTTATTCTGTACCCAGTTATAATGATACAGTGAATATTCTTCCACCAAGGGCGTAATCACGACTTTATGCGCTCCAGCCAATTGCGGCTTGCTGTTCAGCATCAGTTCAGTAGGAACATTGGCTTTCCCGACCAACAACTGATACATATTCTTCACGCTGTTGGTAGGAACGCCGTCGATGGCAACGATGTATTCGCCGGCTTTCGCCTCGATGCCCGGCTCTGTCAGCGGAGAACGTAGCTTCTTGTTCCAGTTGGCTCCTTCCAGAATCTTTTCCAGCTTGAAGAAACCGCTCGGATCACGGGATATTTCTGCGCCCAACATACCGGTATTCAGACGTTCGGGCTTTTCCATTTCACCGGGATTGACATAGGCATGACCGCATTCCAGCTCACCAATCATCTCACCGATGATGTAATTCAGATCGAGACGCGTCTTTACGTATGGCAACAGAACGGCATATTTCTGCTTGATTGCCTTCCAATCCATTCCGTGCATGTTCGGTAAATAGAAGCCATCCCGATAAGCCCGCCAGGCTTCGTCGAAGATCTGTGCCCATTCCTGCGGATAATCTACCGTTATCTTCATATTCGAAAGATTCACCGCCTTGCTTAAATCGGCTTTTCCGGAAGGAATCGAAGGTGTGACATACAATGTTTTAGCGCGTGAAAACATCGCTTTGGAACTGCCGGGATTAACATACATGATGGCTCCTTCGGCAATGGTTTCTTCTTTCTTTGTTTTCAGATCATACGCCTTAGTGCCGCCAGAGGTATAATAATAGACTTTATTCCCGTCTGAATAAAAGTGTGCGTAATACGAAGGAGAAAGCGGAAGCTTTACGATACGGTCGGCGATACCGTCGATGTCAATGCTGACCGACGTATCTCCTTTCGGCATTTCTTCTTTTGGACTTTCAGCATCCTGTACGCTCACCTCATCGTCTTCTTCCAAGAAAGGGGAAGGCGTGTCCTGACGGAGCAGTGCCAGGTAAACCCCGTTCATCCGGGTATAAACATGATTCCATTCCGTTTGTCCGTAAGTCGGATTAAAATCGCGGGCAGACGAGAAAATCAGATACTTGCCATCCGTACTGAAAACCGGTGAACTGGACGAATACCACTGATCGGTTATCGCATATTCCTTCTGGGTTTCAAGGTTATAGACATAGACAATCGAAAAATCATTCTCCGAAGTACGGGTATAAGTCAGCCACTTACTGTCCGGAGAAAAAGAGACCTGCCGCGGTTCGCCCAGCGGATCCTGCAACAAGACCTTCTTCTGCTTGGAAGCTACGTCCAACAGACAGATCCGGTTCTGCCGATCGGTATAAACCAGCTTCTTGGCATCCGGACTCCAACTAAACGTCCGGATATACGTATCATTGTTCTTTGTCAGCTGAACCGGCTCTTTTCCCAAACCATCTTCCTGTAAATAAAGCTCTGTCTCGCCGGTCCGGTCGGAGATAAAGGCGATATATTTCCCGTCGGGCGACCATTGTGCTTCCCGTTCGTGCGCTCCGGGCGTACGGGTGATATTCTTGCTGACCCCTTTTTCAACCGGGATGTTAAACACTTCCCCACGAGTCGTGACCGCCATCCGTTCGCCATTGGGTGAAAGACTGGCAGCAGTCAGGTAATCAACACCATTCTTAATGGCCTGACGCGCATAGATATTGTCGGAAGCCAAACGGATATTTACTTTCTCCGGCTGGTTATTTCCGGCTTTCAGCTTATAGATATAACCACCATTCTCAAAGACAATCCAATCGCCGTGGCAAGAAGGGAATTTGATATCATACTCCGTAAAGTTCGTAACCTTTTTGGTTTCTTTCGTCTTCGTATTATAAACAAACAGATTCATCGTGCGGTCGCGGTCTGAAAGGAAATAGATTTCATCGCCAATCCACATCGGGAAAATATCCTGTGCCTCATTGTTGGTAATATTCTCCACCTTCTTCTGAGCCGGATCATAAATCCAGACATCATCCGCCATTCCACCTTTATAATATTTCCAGGTACGGAATTCACGCATCACCCGGTTATAAGCCAACCTCTTCCCGTCGGGCGAATAACTGCAGAACCCACCTTCGGGCAAAGGAATCACCTCCGGCAGTCCGCCTTCCTGATTGACGGTATATAACTTTCCGGTAAAGCTTTCGCCAATCCGGTTACGATACACAATCTGTTTGCCGTCGGGCGTCCACGTCATCACAATATTATTCGGTCCCATACGGTCGCCCAAGTCATCACGGCTATTCGTAGCCGTGTACGTTACCCGCAGAGGCTCTCCGCCATTGACGGGAATTGTAAACACTTCGGTATTTCCATCATACTGGCCGGTAAAGGCAATTGTCTTTCCATCCGGTGAGAAACGGGGAAACATCTCATACCCGACATGCGAAGTCAGCCGCTGGGCCTCGCCTCCACTCATAGGTACCTGATACAAATCGCCGGCATACGAGAAAACAATCTCCTCACCGTTCGTTGCCGGAAAACGCAACAATCGGGCCTCATCCGCCAAGGCCGTCAGCGACAGTCCCGATAGAGCAATTAGTAATAATTTCTGATTCATGGCATATCTTATTTATACGTATTTCGGGAATAACATTCTTTCCTATCAACAAAGATAATCATTCACAAGACATTTGCTCTATCCGAAGCCTACAAAGTTTATCTTCTTTACCTCTCCCCGCCTGCCTCCGACAACTGTTCTGCCTATTTTCTTATTCATTTCCCGTTGGTTTGTCATATAAATCATACGAGGAAGTAGCTTTATCACAGTTATCGTAAAGCTTTTCCATATATGTGATAAAGCTTTACCATATATATCGAAAAGCTTTTTGACAGCTGTCAAACAATTAAAAACTCATTACTTTCACATTCAATTCCAGGCACAATTACATTACAAGGTCACCATATCCGGAACAGATAATCCTTTCTTTAGAAGAAAGAAGAGCATTATATGATAATAAAATACAGGAAGATGCATTTATTCCCCGATAAAGATTATCTTTGAAGTTATTATCTATAAAAAACACAACTGATATGAAAACGACTCATTATTTACTGATGTCGGGCGTATGTGCGGCCACCTGGTTGCTTTCAGCCTGCACGAATGTTCCTCCACCTGCGCCCGTCTTGCCTGTTCCTACACCGGAACAAGTCGCCTGGCATAAATTAGAGACCTACGCTTTCGTTCATTTTGGATTAAATACTTTCAATGATTTGGAATGGGGCTACGGAAACACACCGGCTTCGACCTTTAATCCGACGGACTTAGACTGCGACCAATGGGTTAGAACCATTAAGGCAGCCGGATTGAAAGGAGTGATCCTGACGGCTAAACATCACGATGGTTTCTGTCTCTGGCCTACGGCTACGACGGAATATTCCGTTAAGAACTCGCCTTGGAAAGACGGGAAAGGCGATATGGTACGTGAACTCTCGGATGCTTGCCGCAAACACGGACTGAAGTTTGGTCTTTATCTTTCTCCGTGGGACCGGAACAGCGCCAACTACGGCCAGCCGGAATATGTGGAAAAGTTTCATGCCCAGATGCACGAATTAATCAGCAATTACGGTCCTTTGTTCGAATATTGGTTTGACGGAGCCAACGGCGGCGACGGCTGGTACGGAGGAGCGAATGAGAAACGCTCGATCGACCCGAAAACCTATTATAAATATGAGGAAGCCCGCGAGGCTATTAAGGAACTGCATCCGCAGGCCATGATTTTTGGAGGTACCGTGCCGGATATCCGTTGGATCGGAAACGAAGAAGGCTGGGCAGACGCTACGCAATGGTCGCCTTATTCCTATGAAAAGGAAAAACATCATACCGACAGTCAGCGCGGTATGGAAGACGGCGACAAATGGTTGGGAGGCGAATGCGACGTATCCATTCGTCCGGGTTGGTTCTATCATGCCCGCGAAGACCATCAGGTAAAGTCGTTGGCCAAGCTGGTCGATCTGTATTACCGCAGTGTCGGTCATAATACCAACTTCCTGCTGAACTTCCCGGTAGCACTGAACGGAAAAATTGCTCCGGGTGATTCCATCCGTGCCGTAGAATGGTATCAGACGATCCAGAACGACCTGAAGACAAACTTGCTGAAGAGTGCCTATGTAGAAGCAAGCAATACACGTGGCAGAGCGTATGCTCCGGCTCGGGTTACCGATGGCGACTGGGATACTTACTGGGCCACAGAAGACGGCGTAACACAGGCTTCGCTGACCTTTACGATGACTCCTGCCTCGGATGTAAACCGCTTGTTATTGCAGGAATATATACCATTGGGCCAACGTGTCAAGGCATTCAAGATTGAATATGAAGACAATGCCCAATGGAAAGAGGTAGAACCGGTGGATGAAACAACGACGGTCGGCTACAAACGCATTGTACGTTTCAAAACCGTTCATGCCGAAAAGCTTCGGGTGACGTTCCTGGACGCAAAAGGTCCGTTGTGTATCAATAATGTAGAAGCGTATCTGGCACCTGCTCTGCTGACTGAACCGGCTGTTACCCGCAATCTGGAAGATAAAGTCAGCATTCAGGCCGGCGAGCCGACGGCGATGATCTATTATACGACCGACGGAAGTGAACCGACGAAAGAATCAGCTCTATACAACCAGCCTTTTGTATTAGATCAGAAAGCTACGGTAAAGGCAATTGTCTATGACGCGACCTTCGACAAATACAGTCCGGTCACCACAGCCGAATTTGACATTCCGGCAAAAATGTACCAAGTAGCGGATGAAAAAGAGAAGGCCATACTCGACGGGAACGGTTATACGACCTATTATCTACCCAAGGGAAAACAGGCATTGACAGTACGCCTCACACAACCGCAGACGATTTCCGGTTTCCGGTACACACCAAATCAGAATCGGGATGCGCAAGGACATATTTCCAGCTACCGGTTTTATGTAGACGGCCGGTTAGTCTCAAGCGGAGAGTTCTCGAACATCAAAGCGAACCCAATCGAACAAGTCATCCGCTTTGCTCCGGTAAAAGGGCGGGAAGTCAAACTGGAATCTGTACGCAACGTAGATGATGTCAAAAGTACAGGTATCGGAGAATTCTCCGTCCTGACAGAATAAGATAGAACGAAAAAGGCAAGAAGAACAACCTCTCCTTGCCTTTTTCTTATTCCAACATACCTAAAATATCAGAAGCCTTTTGGGCTATGTACTTCGGATGATAAGATTCGAGTTCGGAAGCCGGGCGAAATCCCCAAGTCACCCCGCAACCATCTACACCACTGTTGATAGCCGTTTGCATATCCACATTCGAATCTCCAATATATAAGGTATCAGCAGCATCCACCTGCGCCTTTTCCCTGATTTCAGCCACAATTCTCGGATCCGGCTTTGTCTTTACGCCTTCCCGCTGGCCCAATACAGCCGTAAAGTGGATATTCGGGAAAAAGTAACCGACCAACTTCGTAGTTGCCGCCTGGTATTTGTTCGAAGCCACGGCAATCTGAACTCCTTTTTCCTGCAACGCCAGAAGCAGTTCCGGAATGCCTTCGTAAGGTCGGCTGTTATCAGCATTATGCACATCATAATGAGCCAGGAAATCCCGACGGATCTTAGCAATATTTTCTTCTGTCTTTTCGCCTTCAGGCAAAGCACGCTCGAACAGTTTGTTAATGCCGTTACCCACAAAATAATTATATTCACCCAACTGATGAGTCGGAAAACCATTCTTTTCCAACGCATAGTTCGTGCTGTGCGCCAAATCAGCAATTGTATTCAGAAGCGTACCATCCAGGTCAAAGATTACTAACTTTTTCATTTTATCGGATATTAATTATACGGTACAATATAAAGGCGACAAAGATACGTAAAGAGTTTAAGATACACAAAAGGCCGGCTTCCCAATCAGGAAACCAGCCTTTCTATTGAATAGCTTATAAACTCAATTATTTACCAGAAAGTTTTTCTTTCAAAGCAGCCAACTCTTCAATATCACCTAAAGTAGTCTTTTCGAGCTGAGGAGTAACTACGTTGTTTTCTTCTTTCTTGTTGTGTTTAGCTTTCTTTTCAGCAGCAGCTTCTTTCTTAGCGTTCTTCTGTTCGTCTTCGAATACGCGGCTGTGAGACAAGATGATTCTCTTAGCATCCTTGTTGAATTCGATTACCTTGAACGGCAGCTTTTCGTCTACCTGAGCCTGAGAACCGTCTTCCTTAACCAAGTGTTTCGGAGTAGCGAAACCTTCAACACCGTAAGGCAAAGAAATAACTGCACCCTTATCCAACATTTCGATGATTGTACCTTCGTGGATTGAACCTACTGTGAAGATAGTTTCGAATACATCCCAAGGATTTTCTTCCAGCTGCTTGTGACCTAAGCTCAAGCGGCGGTTTTCCTTATCGATTTCCAAAACCTGAACTTCGATGTCAGCACCAATCTGAGTGAATTCAGACGGATGTTTGATCTTCTTCGTCCATGACAAGTCAGAAATATGAATCAAACCGTCAACACCTTCTTCGATTTCTACGAATACACCGAAGTTAGTGAAGTTACGTACTTTAGCCATGTGTCTTGATCCAACCGGGAAGCGTTCTTCGATGTTTTCCCATGGATCCGGCTTCAGCTGCTTGATACCCAGAGACATCTTACGTTCTTCACGATCCAATGTCAAGATAACAGCTTCAACTTCGTCACCAACCTTCATGAAGTCCTGAGCAGAACGCAAGTGCTGAGTCCAAGACATTTCAGAAACGTGGATCAAACCTTCTACGCCCGGAGCGATTTCGATGAATGCTCCGTAGTCAGCCATAACGACAACTTTACCTTTAACTTTGTCACCAACTTTCAAGTTAGGATCCAAAGCATCCCAAGGATGCGGAGTCAGCTGCTTCAAACCTAAAGCAATACGTTTCTTTTCGTCGTCGAAGTCCAGGATAACCACGTTGATCTTCTGATCCAGCTGAACGATTTCTTCCGGATGAGAAACACGGCCCCAAGACAAGTCTGTGATGTGGATCAAACCGTCTACGCCACCCAAGTCGATGAATACACCGTAAGAAGTGATGTTCTTGACAGTTCCTTCCAATACCTGACCTTTTTCCAACTTAGAAATGATGTCTTTCTTCTGCTGTTCCAGTTCAGCTTCGATAAGAGCCTTGTGAGAAACAACCACGTTCTTGAATTCCTGGTTGATCTTAACGATCTTGAATTCCATTGTTTTACCAACGAATACATCATAGTCGCGGATCGGTTTAACGTCGATCTGAGAACCTGGCAAGAAGGCTTCGATTCCGAATACGTCAACGATCATACCGCCCTTCGTACGACACTTGATGTAACCCTTGATGATTTCGTCTTTTTCCAATGCTTCGTTAACACGTTCCCAAGAACGAGAAGCACGAGCTTTTTTGTGAGAAAGGATTAATTGTCCTTTTTTGTCTTCCTGGCTTTCGATATAAACTTCTACCTGATCGCCAATCTTCAAATCCGGGTTGTAACGGAATTCAGACATCGGAACAACACCATCAGATTTGAAACCAATGTTTACTACAACTTCACGTTTGTTCATTGCAGTAACAGTACCCATAACCACTTCTTTGTCTTTTACAGTGTTCAGGGTTTCGTCATAAGTTTTTACAAGATCTTCCTTGCTTACGCTTCCGTAAGATTCGCCCTTTTCAAGAGCATCCCAATCGAAGTTATCGATCGGCTGAATGTTCTTCAAATTTTCCATTCTAAAATTGTTAATACTAAGTTTGTTTTAATTAGTAAGTTAGACTTTATGTTGTCATCTCTCAAAAATCGGGGCAAAGGTAATGCTTTTTTCTGACTTGCAAGACTTTTTGTATGGAAAAAACAATCTTTTGGGCTTGTAATACCGCTACTTACATCTTTTCTTTCTGAGACATCTGCCTCCTTTTGAATAGTTGCCTGAATTTGTAATCGGCTCCCAGCAGGATGAGGGCAAGCATCCCGATATAGGCATAGAAGGGGAGTGTGCTCATATTGGGGATCTGTACGGATATTGGGGAAATATTCATATAAAGGAATGAAGCGATCGCGATACCGACCATAAGCAGCGAGGCGGCGATGACGGCAATCCATCCCCAGCGTTCGTTGCGTTTGCGTATCCGTTCGGCTTCGGCCATGATCTGTCTCATCGCGTTGGCTCGGAACGAAGCCGGAAGCTCCTCTTCCGGCATCCGGCTGAACAGGTCTTTCAATATGTCATTCTTCTCTGTCATTTTATTGTTCCTCCATCCCTTTTAATACAAAAAACAGTTTCTTTCGTATGCGGTGCAATTTCACTTTTATATTAGATGCAGTCAATCCGGTGATCGTCGCCACTTCGTCGATCGTTTTTTCTTTCATATAAAAGAGCAGGATGATCGCCCGCTCATCGGGTGGCAATTGGGCGAGGGCGGCATCGAGCATCTGTATCTGGTCGGAACTGTCTGTCCTGTCTAGTGCTTCGACTACTTCTTGTTCCGATACATTATTAATAACCGATTCCTCGATCGCCAGAAACTCGTGTCTCTTTTTCCGTGTTTCCGAGATGGCTGTATTGTAGGCGATCCGGTAGATCCACGTGGAGAAACTGCATTCCCCTTTGAACGACGAGAGGTGCTTGAACACCTTCATAAACACATCCTGTGCCAGTTCCTCCGCATCTTCCCGGTTTCTGACCACCTTTAGGATTAACGAATGAACAGGACGGCTGTATTTATCCAGAAGGCAGGCAAAGCATGCCGTATCTCCCGCTTGTATCCTTTGTATATAATATGTGTCGGTATACAACTCCATCGTATTATAATGGACGCAAGCCGGGCGAATAGGTTACAACTTGCATCGGCAAAAATAAAAAATATTTTTTCCCCCCGATCTGTAACCTTTCGGAAAGAGATGCGTCAAAAGTAGCAAAGAAATTAATTAATCATTTAAAACAGTACAGTTATGATGGATTTTATTACAGCTCCGCTGGTTGTCGGATTCATTTGTTTAGGTATTTACGCTTTGTTTGAACTGTTCGTTCGTCGTAAAGAACGTTTGTTGATCATTGAGAAGATCAGTGAAAGAATGGATATTGCTGATTTGGGAAAAAGGCTGAGCCTCCCTTCGTATAGTTTGCCTCGTTTTTCGTTTAGCTCTTTAAAAACAGGATGTCTGTTGATGGGAATCGGCTTAGGGATACTTGTAGGCTTTTTCTGTAATTTAATTGTTGCTGCTAATAGTCATTCATTGGATTTTCGTAATGAATATGAAGCTATCAGTTCAGCTTATGGCGCCTCCGTCCTTTTGTTTGGAGGTTTGGGATTGATTGTCGCATTCGTTATCGAGACGAATATGAAGAAAAAAGAGGATAAATGATAAAGTTTTCACTTTTTTCTCAAGGTAAAGATTTATTTTCATTTGCAGGAGAATAAATTTTCATCAGCAAGCAACAAAAGTTTAACGTGTTCATCGCTATTTAAGGCAAACATACACGACATATCATATATTTCTTTGCCTTGATTCATAGCTTTGACACCACCGGCTTTAATTCCAACAACAGGAACTTCGTTTTCATTAAATCTAGATGCTTGACCGTTGGTGTTAACTATAACAATATCCGAATTACCACTTGTTAAAGCGACTGAAACTAATTCATCAGCACCTGTTAAACCAATAGCTCTTAATGGTCTAGGGGTTAGTTTAGATTGTTCAAATTCTTTAGCTAAAGTTCTCTTGATTTTTCCTTCTTTTGTTAAAAGTGCAAAGTAAACTTAGGTTCAAAAGTCGATACTACGAAAGCTTGAATAACTTTTTCATCTGCTGGAAGAGTTATAAGTGTGTTTAAGTGCTTTCCTTCTTCCTTCCATTTACCTTCACTAATCATATGAACTGGAATTACAAAGTAACCACCTTTAGATGTAAAGGCAACAACAGAATCGTGAGTTGTAGCAAGTCTTGATAAGACTATTCTATCTCCAACTTTAATTTTTGGTAAATCATCTATTGGATTTCCGTTAACTGAAGCTTGATAGCTACGGAGATTAGTTCTTTTAACATATCCATCTTTGGTTAAAACAACATAGCAATCTTCTTTAGCGATCAATTCTTTAGCATCGATATTTTCGATCTTAATCTTCGAATCGAGAATTGTTGTTTTTCTCTCATTGCCGAACTCTTTAATAACTTCTTTTAAGTCTTTAATGATAACTCTATTAAGCTTGTCTTCGTTAGCTAATATTTCGTTAAGTTCTTTTATTTCGTCTTCTAATTGCTCTTCTTCTTTTTGTAAAGCAGTTACGTCAGTGTTACTCAATCTATAGAGTTGCATTGTAACAATTGCTTCAGCTTGATCTTTCGTAAAATCAAAAGCTTCAATTAATTTGTTTTTGGAGTCTTCTTTTCCAGAGCTATGTCTGATTATTTCGATAACCTTATCGAGAACAGAAATAGCTTTCATTAACCCACGAACAATTGATAATCTTGCAGTCTTCTTTTGAATATCAAATTTACTTCTACGGGTAATAACTTCGACTTGATGATCGATATATGCATCGATTATCTCCAAAAGGTTCATCGTTTTTGGATGTCCCTTGTCTAAAGCGAGCATATTAACTGCAAAAGTTGATCTTAAAGAGCCTTTTTGCCTTAAATAATTCAATGCAGCTTGTGGATTTGAATCTTTTTTAATGTCTAAAACAATTCTAACATCCTCAGTAGACTCATCTCTTACTTCTAAAATATTATCAAGTTTATCATCTACTCTTCTCTTGTCTAAATCAGCAACAAATTTACTCTTAATTGTTCCATATGGAATGTTTGTAATAATAATTTGATTTGTTGCTTCATCGATATGAACATCGCAATGAACGTAAAATGAACCTTGTCCAGTTTCATATATTTGTTTTAAAGCTTCAACGTCATCAATTACACCACCAGTTGGAAAATCTGGTCCTTTAATGTAATTTAATAAATCAGCAACTGTAGCTCTTTTGTGTTCAATTCTATATATGACGGCTTCACATACTTCTTTTAAATTATGGGTTGGAATATTAGTAGCGGCACCGACAGCAATACCTGTAGTACCATTAACGAGCAAGTTAGGAAATCTAGCTGGTAATACGTCAGGTTCTAGCTCAGAGTCATCAAAGTTGAGAGACATATCTACAGTGTCTTTTTCTAAGTCAGCAACCATTAAATCGGAAATTTTAGATAATTTTGCCTCAGTATAACGGTAAGCAGCTGCAGGATCGTTATCGATTGAGCCATTATTACCTTGGAAAACTAAAAGTGGAGCTCTCATTTTCCAATCTTGAGATAAGTGAACCATGGCATCATAAGCACTGCTGTCACCATGTGGGTGGAATTTACCTAAGATGACACCAACTGTACGAGCACATTTTCTCGTTGGTTTATTGTATGTGTTTCCTTCTGTATACATGGCATAAATAATTCTTCTTTGAACTGGTTTTAAGCCATCACGAACATCAGGAATTGCACGGTCTGTAATAACTGCTTTAGCATATCTATTAAAGCAATCAGTTAATACGAGTGGAACATGTTGATTTAATATATTTTCAACAGTAATTGGTTTAGTTTGCTTTTTCACTGCGCTTTACCTCTTCGAAATAATCTTCTTTATGTGAGAAATCGATGTTGTTAGCAATCCATTCTTTACGTCTTTCTGGATCTTTACCCATGAATAAATCAACTTTATCTTTACATTCATCGACATCTTCGATAACAAGTTTAATTAAAGTTCTTGTAGACTTGTTCATTGTTGTTTTGCCTAATTGAGCAGCATCCATTTCACCAAGTCCTTTATATCTTGAAATAGTGTATCCACTAGAGAATTCTTTTCTAGCTTCATCTAATTCTTCATCAGACCAACAATATTTTTCTTTATCCTTTTTAAAGACTCTATAAAGTGGAGGACAGGCGATATAAATGTGACCTGCTTCAATTAATTTTCTCATGTGAGTAAAGAAGAACGAAATTAATAATGATTGAATATGTGATCCATCATCATCAGCATCGGTCATAATAATAATTTTGCCATAGTGAATATTTTTTATATTAAAGTCATCATCATATCCAGCACCAATAGTTGAAATAAGGGTATATAACTCTTTATTGTCAAGAATTTCATCAGCTTGAGAATCTGTAACATTCTTTGGTTTACCTCTCAAAGGTAAAATAGCTTGGTGTTCTCTATCACGACATTTTTTGGCTGAACCACCAGCTGAATCACCTTCTACGATAAATAATTCGTTTTCAAGATATTGCTTGCTTGAGCATGGCGCAAGTTTGCTTGAAAGCATAGATGCATCTTTTCCTGTGCCTTTTTTCTTTCTTTCTTGATCTCTAACTTCTTTAGATTTTTGACGAACTGCCATAGCATCTAAAGTCTTTTTAATAATTTGATCAGCATCGTTAGCATGCTCTTCTAAATAGTATGATAATTTAGATTCAATGACATTATCAACAGCTGTTGCAGCTGCTTTGGTTCCTAATTTACTCTTTGTTTGTCCTTCAAATTCAAGTAATTTTTCAGGAACTCTACAAGATAAAATACCACAGAAACCTTCTCTAATATCTTCGCCTTCAAGAGTTTTATTTCCTTTAATTAATTTGTGGTTAACTGCATAGTTATTAAAACAGTTAGTTAAAGCCTTCTTTAAGCCTGTAACGTGATGACCACCATCGATAGTTCTAACACCATTGGTGAAAGAAATAATCTTTTCAGAATAATCATCTTTAAAAAATTGTCCAACAAATTCAGTAATAATACCTTGATATTCGCCCTCAATTTTAATAAGCTCACCAATTCCAACTTTACCTTCTGTATGCTTTTTAAAGAATTCGACTAAGCCTTCTTTATAATAGAAAGACTGATTTCTATCAGTTCTTTCATCTTTAAGATGGAAAGTAACTCCTTTAGTTAAGCAAGCAGAATCATCGATGTGATTAGCTATTTTGTTATAATCAAAAGTAATATCATCAAAAATTTCTTTATCTGGTAGGAAGTGAACTAATGTTCCTCTTTTATTTGTTGGGCCAAGTACTTCCAATTTTCCTTTTTTAGATCCACCTTTTTCATACTTAACATAGTGATCTAATCCTTCTCTATAGGAGTGGACTTCAAGCCATGAAGATAAAGCGTTAACTACAGCTGAGCCAACACCGTGTAATCCACCAGCACTCTTATAGTTTGATTCATCAAACTTACCACCAGCATGGAGAGTACAATAAACCATATCAAAACCAGTCATGTGTTCCTTTTCATTCATATCACAAGGAACGCCACGGCCTTCATCTAATATGGAGATTGATCCATCTAAATGGATAGTAATATAAATATTTTTTCCATAACCTTCATTGGCTTCATCGACAGCGTTGTCAATGATTTCCCAAACAAGGTGATGGACACCGTTTGTGTCTGTAGAACCGATATACATACCAGGTCTAGCTCTAACTGGCTCTAGACCTTTAAGGACTCTCAAGTTCCCAGCATCATAATGTTTGTCTTTATTGCCCATATTAAAACTCGCTTTCAACTTATTTATTATACTATTTATAGCTTTATATTTAAAGCCATTTGTAGTATATTATCACACGTAAAAGGAGTAAAAATCATGGCAGTTTTATATACAGTTTTAACGATAATCGGTGCTTTAATTATCGGATATTTGTTTGGATCGTTCCCAAGCGCTATTTTTATCGGCAAAGTGTTCTATGGGGTCGATGTAAGAACACAAGGCTCACATAACGCTGGGGGCACAAACGTAGGAAGAGTCATTGGAAAAAAGGCAGGTATAATTACTATTGCCCTTGATGTTTTTAAAACATTGATTGCAATTTGGCTTGTTTTCTTTATCTTAAAGTTAACACCTCTTGTTAATTATTTAGTTGATGGTCTTCCAATTGAAGCTATTTATTACTCTACAGGTATCGCCTGTGCGATTGGTCACTCTTTTCCTTGCTTTGCTGGATTTAAAGGCGGAAAAGCCATGGCTGTATTCTCAGGCTTTGTCTTAGCAACTAACTGGTTATTTGCACTACTAGGCGTTACATTTTTCTTTATAATCTTTTACTGGAAAAAATATGTTTCCTTAGCTTCTATCAGTGGTACTTTATTTGTTTTCCTTCTCTCTATTGCACCAGCATTTGTTCCAGAAATGAGATTTGGTTACTGGTGGTTTGGTCCAGGTTTAGGAATGGCTGAAACATACATTTACATGTTAAGCCTATTAGTATTAGCTTCTTAGATTAGACATATTCCAAATATAAAGCGTTTAATTAAACACGAAGAACCTCATACAAAGTTTAAAAAGACTCCAAAAATAGAGCATAACGCTAAATAGTAGATATTTAGTTGATTATTAGTAGTTTATTAGTAATTATTATATAAATAAATAGAGCTCGTTAATTGAGCTCTATTTTTTGTTTGACAGTTTTATGTTATCTTGTAAAGATAAAGACCATGTTAAAGACAAACATAGCTGAAGCAATGATAATTGCTGCAATCGATAAGCCTTTTCCCTTGCCATATGTGCTATTTGCTCTGTTTAATCCGATTCCGCCAAAAATCCATCCTAATAATGGAATAAAGAATGAGCACACAAAGCCTGCAATGGCAAATCCGTTTTTTCCGCCATCAAAGCTATAACTAGACTTTGATTTTTTTTAAGTGCTTGGAACTGATAATTCCGATCCACACTTTGGGCAAACAGAAGCATCATCAACAACTTCACATCCACAATGAGTACAATATTTCATTTACATAACCTCGCTTGTGAATATTGTCTAATAACTTAATTCAATTGTCAATAATTATCGAGATTAATTGAATTTTATTTAGTTTTTCTTGCTAAAATAAAAAGCTGGAAATAAATCCAGCTTTTTTTAGTTATTTTTTTGCTTGTTGTTCCATGGCACGCATAACTGCATTAATTTGTGCCTCAGAAGGTTTACGTCCCATTTGTTGATACATTGCTTTAATTTGTTCTCTATTAATTGGAGGGTTTTTCTTTAAACCATATTTAAATATTGCTCTAGAAATGAAGAATCCAGCAACAAGGCCAACAAATAAGGCAACTATAATAAGCGTAATAGCTAATCCAAGTCCCATAATTTTTTATACTCCTTTACACAAAGGTTAGTATACAAAAAATATCTTTTTTTTACAACTTTAACTTTTAAAGTGTAAAGAAACTGGCAAGCCTTTATTTGTATCATTCATTACTACTTTTATTATATTTACTGCTTTAAGATTATCTGGTTCATTTTCATAAACAATAACGTTGATATTATCTACATTAATTTTTACGTATGCTAAAGGATACCCATATTCAGCTAATGTCGTCTCTGTTTTACATTCTAAATCATAGTTATTTTTAATATATGATATCTCGTTTAAAATTTCTTCTTTTTCAGCATTTGAACTTGCTTTTACAAGTTTTAACTCTAAATCTTCAATGTTTTCACTATAAACATCATTTCTCTCTTTGATCAAAGATTCAAAATAATATGATCTAGCATTAGTAACTTCAGTGGAATTATTATTGTCTGTTTTACCTACTTCAATAGCATTAGCTCCACCTTTGGGAATCATAATATAGTAAACACTTAATACTAAAGTCAAAGAAAATACAGATACAAAAGCAACAGCGTGTTTATTCATCTTTTACTCTCCTTTTCTATCTTACGAGATGATAGAAAAGAATATACATATATTTATAATATTTTTTTGTCGATAAAAACAGTTTAGATTCATATACTAAAAAAAGCCACATTATGTGGCTTTAATTGTATTTTATTAAGCTCTGGAGTCGTATTCGCCTGTGTCAGTTCTAACGATAATATCTGTACCGTTTTTAACAAACATAGGGACTTTAACTGTATAACCAGTTTCAAGCTTAGCGTCTTTCATTGCTTTGTTGATTGTATCGCCTTTAACTGCGTCATCAGTAGCAACGACTCTTAATGTGACTTTGACTGGAAGTTCAACACCCATGATTTCACCTTCATAGTAAGTGATTGTAGCAATTGAACCTTCCTTAAGGAAGTTAAGTTCCCATTGAAGTCTTGACTTTGGAATTGAAACTTGATCGTATGTATCATTATCCATGAAGACAATTGAATCACCATCATCATAAAGATAAGCCATAGCTTTCTTATCTAAGTAGATGAGAGCAACTTTGTCATCACCATTGAATGTGATATCACTAATTGTTCCTGTTCTTAAGTTCTTGCATTTGATTTTAACGATCATTTGTCTCATAGCTGTCTTATTATGAGCAATATCAAGAACTGTGTAAAGTTGACCTTCGACTGTGAAATTACGACCTGGTCCGAGGTCGCCGATTTTAACGATTTCTGCCATTTTTAAATAAACTCCTTTTTTCAACTTTAAAATTTTATCATATCAAAATAACAAAGTGAATAACCAAAAATAAAATCTGTTAAAATCTCTGAACAAAATAAGCTCATAATTGTCGAAATATCTTTTAATTTATCTCCAAAGCCACAAAATGTAGTAATTGAAATTGATATAACTTGAATTACAAGAGCAAAAATAACAATAAAGACACGTTTGTTTTTTATTTCTTTAACTTTCTTTTCAAAAAAAGTTAAGGCAAAATAAAATATAATTGTGGCAGGAATAATTATTAAATATGAAAAGTATGGATTTAAAATAACTTTATGATACGAAAAATTAGAAAAATTCAAAGCATATAACGCTTCAATTAAACCTATTTTTAATAATCCCGCTAATATAGAGACACTTATTCGTTCTTTAACCATAATATAAATATGGTTTATTTATAAAAATTTATACAAAAAAACAAAGCTTTGCAGCTTTGTAATTTCTTACTTCTTTTCAACGTGTAATGTTGATTTTTTGCAGTGAGGGCAATATTTCTTCACTTCGAGTCTCTCTGGATGAGTTCTCTTATTCTTAGTGGCAATATAGTTTTCGTTTTTGCATTCGCTGCAGCGAAGAGTGAGACCAGCTCTTTTTTCCATAAATACACCTC
>ERZ779643.1282-NODE-1282-length-17871-cov-3.342277_pt1 | contig 17871 bp, 9 predicted proteins | sample MGYA00511564_ERZ779643 | MGnify/ENA primary metagenome ERZ779643 (study PRJEB29588, sample SAMEA2147114) | human gut metagenome | biome: human gut; feature: human-associated habitat; material: faeces | place: Denmark | collected 2008/2010 ... | reverse complement strand
AAGGGGGAAGGTACGCTGCTGCTTCAGGGAAGGGGATACCGCCAGACAGATGGTCTTTTCCGTCCGCGACGGGTCGGCCACGACCAGGCACGTGTTGAGCGGGTCAAGTCCCCGTTCCACACATTCTACCGAGGCGTAGAATGACTTCAGGTCAATGGCTATGTATTGGCGTTCGGTATTCATGTTTATTTGTCTCCTTTGTCATAACCTACCGTAGGTTCGGCGGCAATGGCTGTTTCATCCTCCGGATTTCCCAAGATGTAGGGGCGTATCTGTTTGGGTGATACGGATTGCCCCAATGCCGGGTTCAACCGTTCTTTCAGCCTCGTGTTGCGTTTCAGCACCGTCATGTTGCGGATGGCAAATGCGAGTGCTTTCTTCGTGCCGATGAGCACGCATATCTTCTTGGCACGGGTGATGCCCGTGTAAATCAGGTTGCGTTGCAGCATCACATAGTGGGTCATCAGGACGGGCATCACCACGATGGGATATTCCGAACCTTGCGACTTGTGGATGGTGGTGGCATAGGCCAGTGTCAGCTCGTCCAGTTCGGAAACATCGTATTCCACGATGCGCCCTTCAAAGTTGATGTATAAGGTGCGCTCTTCTAGATCGACTGATTCTACGAAGCCCAAGTCCCCGTTGAAGACGTCCTTGTCATAATTGTTCCGCAGCTGCATCACCCTGTCGCCCTGACGGAACGAATAGCCGCTGCGGTTTAGCGACACGCCCGAAGGGTTCAACGCCTGCTGCAAGGCCATGTTCAGATTGGCCGCGCCTACTATTCCCCGTTGCATGGGTGTCAGCACCTGGATGTCGGCTGTTTTCCGGTGATAGGCTTTGGGCAGGCGGTTCTTCACGAGGTTCACGATTTCCTCGGCTACCTTCTCCGGGGCTTCCTGTTGCATGAAGAAGAAGTCGGTGTCCTTGCCGTTGCTGGTATCGGGGAAACGGCCCTGGTTGATGGCGTGGGCACTCATCACGATGCGGCTGGACTGTGCCTGCCGGAAGATGCGCGTCAGGCGGATGACGGGTATCTTTTTACTGTCGATAATATCGCGGAGTACGTTGCCGGCTCCTACGCTGGGTAATTGGTCGATGTCGCCCACCATGACGAGGCGCATGGAAGTGGAGACCGCCTTCATCAGATTGTTCATCAGAATGATGTCTATCATGGAACATTCGTCCACGATGAGCGCGTCGCCTTCCAGCGGATTCTCTTCGTTGCGTTTGTAGCCGTCCTTCGGATTGTACTCCAGCAGGCGGTGGATGGTTTTGGCCTCCATGCCCGTAGCCTCGCTCATCCGCTTGGCAGCCCGTCCGGTGGGAGCGGCCAGCAGGATGCGTAGCCCCAGATGTTTCAGTGCGGCGATGATACCTTGGGTCGTAGTGGTCTTGCCTGTGCCGGGCCCGCCAGTCAGCACCATAACCTTGGAGCGAAGGGCTTCCCCGATGGCCTGCAACTGCACCTCGTCATACGTGATGCCAGTTTCCTTGGACAGTTCCGCAGCATTGAACCGGGTCGCAAAGAGATTGCTTTCCGACTCACGGAGCAGGGCAAGCAGACGGTTGGCCGTGCCCACCTCGGCAAAGTAGAACGGAGGCAGGTAGATGGCTTCATCCTCTGTCTTCAGGTCTTCCGTCCGTGCCATGTCGGTCAGGGTTTTGCGGATGGAGTCCTCATCCGCTTCCAGCAGACAGATGGCGGCTTTCACCAGCTGCTCCTCCTCGGCATACACGTGTCCCTCATTGGCCAGTTGGTTCAAGGTATAGATGATGCCGCTCTTGCAGCGACGCAGGTCGTTCTTCTCATATCCCATCTTCCCTGCGATTCCGTCAGCTGTCTTGAAGCCGATGCCCCAGATGTCATCCGCCAGGCGGTAAGGGTTCTCTTTCACTTTGTCGATGCTCTCCTTGCCGTATTGGCGGTATATCTTGGCTGCATAGGCCGTGCTTACCCCATAGCCTTGCAGGAAAAGCATCACGTTCTTGATGTCCTTCTGCTTCTCCCAGCTCTCGCGGATTTTCTCCACACGCTTCCTGCCGATGCCCGGCACTTCATACAGCCGTTCGATGTCGGTCTCTATCACCTCGATGGTATCCAGCCCGAACTGCTTCACAATGAGTTGGGCGAACTTCGGCCCGATTCCTTTCACCAGACCGCTTCCCAGATATTTCTCAATGCCATAGACAGTGGCAGGCATCACTTCCTCCCAAGTCTGACAGACGAACGGGCTGCCATAACGCTTGTCCACCTTCCAGTCACCTTCGCACAGCAGCACGCTTCCGGCAGGCACCTCCAACAGGTTGCCCACCAAGGTCACAAGGTCGTCATAACCTTTCACCTTGACTTTCATGACAGAATATCCGTTCTCCGGATTCTGATAGGTGATGCGTTCCACTACACAGCGAAGTTTGGGCATAGGCGTTATTTTTTGAAGAATAAATCTTTTAATTTGGCAATACAATCTTCAGACAGTTTTTCTTCCGGTTGGCAAGAACCGATTTTACAGTTGCTCAAGAAGTTTAGTTCCTGCAAGTCAACTATAATCGGCCCTTTGACCAACGTCAGTACATACGGGGCGCAATCATCAACCATGTTCAGTTCCTCCTCCGGATTCTCCAAGAAAAGCATGGCATCCTCGCCTATGGCAATTGTGTGCATCAGGTAGAGTTCAGCATCCGCTCCACATTGGTGAATGAATACCACCTTGTCACCTTTTCGGGGTAAATCTCCTTCCCAAGGAAGGAAACCACCCCAACGGAAATGTGTGATACCATCTTGATAAAGAAATTCCAAAAGGTTTTGGCAGGAACTGTTATCCATCTTTTGTACATACCAACTTTCCGTACTCTCTATCTTGCTTTTAATATAGATGGTCATACGTAAGCGTTCATCGTAAGTTCCATTATCCTTGACAGTGGTAAGTTCCGCAGTAAAGGCGTCACCCCATCCCATATCCATCATTTTCGCCACCATTTCGTTTTCCTTTCGTGGTACATAGCCGATGATGCAATCAAAGTCAAAATTTTCCGTATCACCTTCCATATCATCGGCTAATGCCACGGCCACCGCATTGCGGTCATGCTTATTGGCGCGCTCGCGAATCAAGACTAGCTCCGCACCTTCATACAGCTCATCCCAAAAGTCTTCCGGATGATGGAAGTTCCAGCCGGCAACGGCACATTCCTTGAAAAACGCCCTTTTCTTTTTGGGTTCGGGAAAATTGGACATTCCTTCAGGAAGCGGTACAGGCATACCTTCTGTAATTTCTATTTTGTCATTGTATTCGGGTGGGGCAACATCACCTTGTAGGGCAATGAGGTCATTGTCCGTATCACCGCCCGGATTGAAGGTGTCAACCATCTCCTTCATCTGTCGGTCAAGTTCAATATTTTCAATACCTTTCTCCTTTAATTGCCTTTGCAGGTCTTGCAGTTCAGTGTCACATTTGGGGCATGTGCCAGCGCAATCCCCTTCGTGGCGGCATTCTGCTGGCTGATAGGTCAATCCATACTGCGTGGCTATCCGCTTTCGGATTTCTCTGAGCAAATTGCATTTATCCTTTCCGTTCATGTTGCAGTCCTTTTGTTTGAGGGTGATATTTTGATTCTCTTTGAAGGTAGCGTACACATTCAAAATTCGTAAACCCCATTCTTTCCAGTTCATCAAGGCTGTAGTCCACATCCTTATCCGTATTATAACCAGGAATAAGGGGGACTTTCACGGTGATATCCTTCACCCGGCAGGTCTGGAGCAGTACGCTCAGTGAGTGGTCACGGATACGGCTCGGATGCCCGGTATATCGTTCGTAGATAACATGGTTGATGTCCTTTATATCCACTATCCAATGGTCTACTATCGGTGCGAGTTGTCGGATGGTGTCTTCAGGACAGTAAAGTGAGGTTTCCAATGTGATTTTCCAGACATTACCGCATATCCGACGAAATTCCTCTATGAAACTGGCGTATCGGGTCGGCTCGCCGCCCCCAAAACAGATGCCACCTCCCGTTGCCTGAAAGTAAAGGTCGTCTACCTTCACACGGTCATAGAGTTCATTGACATCCAATTGTATGATTTCTTTTTTCAACGAAAGGCCATTGTTGCCATACGAATAGATTTCCTCATGACAGCGGTCGTTCAGACAGTAGGCACACCGAAGCGGACAACCCATGAAACAAACCAACGTAGTGATTCCATGGCCGTCCGTTCCCATCCGTAGACGGTCTATGGCAAAGATGTGAGCCAGACGAAACGCTTGATGCTTGTCCGATGATTTCATAGTGAATGCTACTTATTTTATCTTATTGAGTTTTTCTCTCACATCCATCAATGCGAACCCAAGCAGGTTTTCTCCTTTCCATAAACGGGGGTTCCTGCAGTCTGGGTCATCTTCTTTCATGCCAATCCCCCAAACTGTATCGTAGGGGCTGGCTTCCACCAATATCTTATCTCTTGTGCCAAGCAGAAAGACTTTCAGCTCTTCATTATCCATGAATTTGTGCAGATTGCCGGTAATGACAATTTCCATACGATGCTTTTGCCATTTGTATTCGTCAAAATTCCGCACTTCTCTACCTAATGCCTTAATCTCTTTCGGATCTGTAGATGCCAAGATTCTTTTTCTTGTATCTTCATCGCCCATGATTCGTGCCTTTTCTGCCATCATGAACTGTTCCGCACAGTTGTAATGGATACCATTTACGGTAAACCTGCAAGGGAACCATTGGCTGAGACAGGCTTTGGTAGTTTCACCCGGCTTGCCGTGATGTCCCCAAAAGAACAAGAAATCCGGATTGGAAATATCATAGAGGTCTTCTTTCCTTAATCTTCCATTCACATTCGTATAGTCTAAAGTGCGGTACCATTCCCTGAAACTATCCAAATTCGCGAAATCACCTCCCCAATGAAGCCAGCGGTTAAGCAACAGGGCTTTCATCGACATGGGCACACCGTCATTCGGGCATAAGTCGGCAAGTCCGCAATGTTTGTAATAATCCAAATCCTCTTCTATGTGAGGATGGTCTTGTGGAAATAGATTGAACTTCACCCAGCATCTTTCATAATTAAACAACATGCCCTTCATCTGTGAACGAAAAGGACATAATCGCTCTCCTTTATAATAATGGCACTGTTCCAGCAGCATCAGCTTCTGTGGTGGAAACTCGGCCGACATATACATTCCGAACACCCATTCTTTATTGACCGGTTGGTGCATGAGGTCATCAGTAAGTACCACTCCTCTTTCAAAGTCTTCGCACAGACCATACTTTTCAAAGTGTTCGCGCCAATCATAATGGTCATAACTGCCACACAACAGTTCAAAATAGTGCTGATGTTCCCAGATACCGTGAGAAAGCGTACCTGCGGAATAGGGATTCTTTGCTTGCATCCGCTTTGCCAACACGTCAATAGCGGCCTTGCTTAACGGACGGCTTTGCATGATTACCTCCTCAAACGATTCCGGCAACACAATGTTTTCTTCCACTATCGCTTCTTTGAACAAGGGAGCGATGTCCTCCGCCTTGAATCCGGCTATTCCGCAACCAATGGGAGTCACCAGAAAAGTCAGTTCCTTGTGTTCCTTGGCAAAAGCAATGAACTCATCCACATAGGGGCGAATGGTTTCCACGCCACCTTGCATGGTCGGTATGGCATAGCATTGACCTTGCAACCCTACACCATTGCCCCAGATGGCACCGAACTTTTCGTATGCCATACGTGCCGCTCCTCCACCGTGCATTCCTTGCAGATTACTTCCGAATACAAAAATCTCATTCGCCCTTAGGTTCGTGATTCTTTCTGGTGTATATGTGGGTCTGAAGTATTCCATATTTGTTCAATTATTGGTTTCGTTTTGGGTATGGTTGATGGACACATTGAATGCCTTGCAACGGCGGTTCTGCTGGTTGGCCCGACTTAGGGAGAAACGGCCGAACTTTTCATAGATGTCCAGTCCGCGCCCCAAAGTGATGGTCCATCCCGTGTCGGTCTGTATCATGCGGTCGTGGTCGGCCTTGAAGTCGTAGGTGAACTCAATGCCCAGGGGCAGCAGTTCATCGGCCAGGTCGTTGAAGCTGTCTATTACTTCCGCCACCTTCTCATCGTCCTCGTTCTGTGTACTTAGGTGAATCTTGATGGTGTCCTGCACGGATGTCACGTCACGCACCATCTGGATAAAGTCTACCAAGTTGTCTATCTGGTAGGGTTGACGGATAAACGGGTCGGTCAGCCTGATTTCCTTGGCCGTGCGCAGATAGTCGCCAAAGAGTCCCTTATAGGTGATGCCGCCCTGGTTTTCGCGGATGGTAATGACCTTGGAAGTCAAAGCAGGAATACGGGGACGTTTTCCCTTGGTGGTAGAGGATGATGTTTCGGATGTGGTTCCCTCCATGCCTGCCTTTTGCTCTTGCTCCGAAGACGGATGGGCATTGTCTTGATTTTGGCTCGTGGCATTTTGAGAACCAAACTCCAAGCCTTCCAGCGTTTCCACTTTCACGCTTTCTCCCGTGGGCAACCAGGTGTAGACAAACTTTGCAGGCTCTGCATTGAAAGTCTCGTCAATGGCATACAGCTGGTCCTTCACACGCTTGCGCCCTTCGGTGGCAAAGTCTATGATTTCCCGTGCTTCCTCATCGGTCATCCGACCGTCTGGATAGAGCAACTTGCTGAATCCGGAGAAAGTCTTGCGGATGGCCAGATGGTCGCGTTCAGACAGCGAGCCGTCAAACCGCGCATATTCTTTCAACGCCGATGTACGGTCGTCATTCCGCAACTCGTGCAGCACGGCGGCTATATAGTCTGTAATCAGTCCGTATCCGGTCGAAAAGCTGTTCTTCTTCAGAATCCTGACTTCCCATCCGGGATTATACAGGTGGATGCGGTCGAGGAAAGCCCCTTTGATGAAGGAAGTGGGAATGGACTCAAACAGATGCGAGTTTTTCAACATATAGGGCACGGTGTGCTTGGTGTTTCCCACAAATACCATCGACGCGCTGGCTTCATGCGTCCCCTTGCCTCGGTTAAACGATTTGTTGGCCAGGTAATTCTGCATGGTGTCTATCAACACGGCATCCACGTTGCGGCCTTTCTGCTGCTCGAATTCGTCCCATGCCACCACGTCCCAGTAGCCCACTAGTCCCAATATTTCCTTGTTGCCTTGCATCTTGACAAACAGCCGCGCTGAGGTCACGTCGCCTCCGCTGACCAGCACGCCGTAAGGTGACAACTCTTGGAACACATGGCTCTTGCCCGTGCCTTTGGGCCCCAGCTCCACGAAGTTGTAATTGTTCTCTACATGAGGAAGCAATCGGGCCAGCGTGATGAACTTCTCGCGTCGGTTCATCACCTCCGGATTCAAGCCGACCGTGTGCATCAGGAAGTCCAACCATTCCTCCGTGGTGAATTTGGAACGTTGCTCGATGTATTCCTCCAGGTCGATGTGGGAAATCTGTATGGGTTTCAGGTTCTGTATCTCCCAACGCACCTTGATGTCCTCTCCCGACACATAGCCGATGGTGACAATGCACCACACGCCGTTGCCCGACAGCAGTTTGGGATTCTTGCGGACATACTCCGTCCCGATGGGCACTCCCGACAGGCCGAGATTGGCAAAGGTAGCGTTGTACTCGTCGCTCCGCTCGTTGAGGGTGACGGTTACTTTGTCTATTACCCTGTGCTTGCCATGCTCGCGGATGACGCCTTTGATGCTTTCCGCCTCCGCACGATGCACGTAATTGTTCCGGATTACCTGCTTGACTTTTTCCAGTCCGTCGTTGATGATTTCCTCGTCATCACTGGCGCAATACTGTCCCAGCAGATACTCCAACACGTAGGTGGGCACAGGCAGCCCGCCTTTCACGAGGAAAGCCAGGTCCTTCCGCACCACCTTGCCGATGAAGGCATCCAATATCTTTTGCTGCAGTTCCATCATTCAAAGTCAAAATCGTTTTCAATTAAGGTATTGTTCGTCACATTCTCTTTGATGAGCGGATTCAGGTCGTCCGCTGCGTCAAACACTTTCAGTTGGAGCACCTTGGCGTCCACGTTCCGGTTCAAGGTCAGGTCCACCTGAATCTTCCGGTTGTCCAGCGACGGGTCGGTCTTGTCCAGCAGGATATCCTTGACAGGTGTGACCGGCTCGTCGTTGTGATACAAGGCCACGCGGATGTATCTTTCCTTCATGTCCATGGAAACAGCCTCCGTCTGCAACAGCTTGAAGCGCAGCCGGGATGCCTGGATGGACAGTTTGCGGTCGAGCACCATCACCCCCACAGGCTGTTTGTTGTCATCGCGCTCCTGATGACATATTATAATAGGTATGATTAGTTCCTGCATGGAAGCTCCGCCATGCGTGAACATATATCCCCCGGAAGGTGCCGCCAAGCGATTCGTTCCCTGCGGCACGGCCACATACACATCGCTTCCGTTCAAGATACCCGACACTTCACTGAGCGGAAACTTCACCATCCCCGTGGCTTCGGCATCCGAGCGGGTCAGATAGTAACGGGTGCTGCGCTCAATGGCTTCCTCTTCTATCTTGTGCTTGTCTTTTTCCGCAAAGTCGATGTCATTGAACAGGAAACCGTGGTCGCTGGTGACATACACTTCCGTGACGTTGTAGCTTGCGAGGATTTTGGGAATCATCGTGGCCAGTTCGTTGATGGCTTCCCGGCATGCCTGCGTCACTTGCTTGGCCGTACCGTCGTGTCCGGCCTTGTCTATCGTGTCGTGGAAGATATACACCAACGGATGTTTGAATATCTCGCGGTTCTTCTGTTGGTTGTATTCCGCTACGGTCTCAAACGGGACACAGATGGCTCCATCCTTGTATCTTTGTAAGTGTTCCGAGCGTTTTTCGGTGGTGCTCAGTATATGGTTGTCTACTGACATATTCTGACTGTCCTCTTGTCCATAGAGTTTCAGCTCCCGGTGGGGTAAAAGCGCCGGTTTGCCGTATTTGGTCTCCGTGGGCAGCATGGCCAGCATGGCTTTCAGCGTGGCGACATGCTTGGACCGGGCCAGTTCGCCTATCAGTTCTTGCGCCACCTCGTAGCGCAGGGCGTCGCTCACGATGACGGCCACTTTCTTCTGCATGGGCCGGATGCGCTTCTCATAGAAATCTTGCTGACGGGACAGGTGTACTCCGCCCATGCCTCCGGTTTCCTGAATGCAGCGAGTCCATTCCTGATTCATGCGGTTGTTGAGCTTGCTGTAATGCAGGTCAAGACTGTGCTTGGCCTGCTGGATGTCGGGGAACAATCCGCACGAAGGGTCCACCTTGAAATACTGTTCGGTGGCCTGCCGGTAAAGCTGGTCCAACACGTAATAATCCTCCTGATAGCGCATCACGTATTCGTTGGGCGTGTTGAGCGTGAGCGAGCCGAGTGCCAATGCTTTCTGGTAGTATTGCGCCACGGTCAGGCAATAGTCCATGGCCGCTGCCGTCATGCCGCGTCCGTTCAGCTTCAGCATCAGGTCTTCTATCCGTCTGATGACCGCCTCCGGCTCGGTTTCCATCTTATCCTTGAGCAGTCCGGCCACGATGGGCTGGCAGAGGCGTGGCGGCACGAAATAGTAGTTGGCGTCCGTTCCGTACCAGCGTATCAGTTCATCATCGCGGACGGCATCGCCCAGTTCGTCCATCACCTCCAACAGCGCGTCCGCCGTCTTTTCCTGACTGAGTGCCAGTTCCAAGAGGCGGTTCATCTGTTGCAGGGCAAGGGTGTTGTCTATGCGCCATTGCTTATAGTTATCCGCTGCCACGGGGGCAAGATTCTGCACGATAGCGTTGTATTTCAACACCTTCACCACATCAGCCACTTTTTCTTCCGTATTGTCATCGATGGTTGTGCCGAAAATGTCTGTCAGCTTCCGTCCTAAGGCTTCGACTGCATCCTTGCATTTGCGCAGCTTCACGAAGAAGTCCGTCCGCTTCTGTTGCTCCGCGTCCCGTCCCAACAAGATGACGCGCAAAAGGATAGCATCCCATTCCAGGATGCGCTGCACGCCCATGTAGCTGCTGATGAATCCTCGGACCAGCTTGTCGGTCGTGATGCTCCGGTCCTGGTAATAGGGGGCGAACAGGCGCAGCATCCTTTCCGACTGCAACGCCATGATGTTCCTTTCCACAAAGCGCATCATCGGCTTGTCCGTGTCGGGTAATCCGTACTGTTGCATAAAGGCGGTATAATCTTGGCTTTTGTATTCCATATTGGCCGTCAGCACGTCGAGCAGCGGAAAATTCTCCCTCAACGATTTCTTTTGCAAAGGGGACTCCTGATGGAAGTATAACACCACCCGGTCATCGGCCCAGGCGTTGTCCAGATTGTACTTCACAGTGAACCAATCCCCCTGGAAGTCCACAAAGCGGTAGCCTTCCTTCCACTGCACCTCGCGAAGCTCGTCGGCCAGGAACTCGTCATTAAAGATAAAGAGGACTTTCAAGTCAGGCTCTCTATCAAAGTAATTGTATATTTTGTCTATCGCGCTCATTTCTTCCGGTATTTTTGGTTCATGTCGGAAGGTCTTTCTGGTATTGTTCTTTCCAAATACCCTGCTTCAACCAAGTCCGTAATATAAGTTTGGATATTCTTGCTATGATAACTTACCCCGGCTCTTTCAAGTATTTCACGACTACTACGAGGTACGTTGCAATAATTGACCACATCCTTTTGCTTGGGAGTGAGTTTCATCCGGCGAGTGTCAGGGGTCACACCAAAAGTGTCAGGGGTAGCCTCATTTTTGCCAGGGCGAGTGTCAGGGGTCACATCAAAAGTGTCAGGGGTAGTCTCGTTTTTGCCGGGAATAGTGTCAGGGGTAGCCTCGTTTCTGCTAAGGATAGTGTCAGAGTCCGCCTCTAAATTAGGATTCCTTTTTATCGTAATCAAAAACTCATGTGTCCTTTCGTCATTCTTGAACTCTACTTGCAGTCCATCTTCCAAGGCACGCTGGATACCCGTACCAGCTCCCGTATAAGGCAGGAGATATATGGCATTGTTGAAAAGGAAATTGTTACGGGGCATGGAGGTGCCGTTGGTTATGTCTTCCACTTGCAAGCCGTTGGGCAGGATGCCGGGACTGTGTATCTCCACCCGGTTGTCAAAAATGAATATACGGATAGGTGCATTCCAGTTCAGAGAGCGGTGAACAAGGGCATTGACCACAAACTCAACCAGGCTGCTATAAGGAATTTCGAGCCTGCCCAACGAATTAAATTCTTTCTCCACCTGTACGTTTTTAAGATTCCGGGTAAAGAAAGCCATGATGGTTTCAAACTGATGCAGCAGGTTTCCCTCCATATCCGCATCGTTCACTTTGTCACGGAATTGCTTGCCGCCTATATGGTTCCCGACAAAACTGATGCACTTAGCCGTCATGACCGGCAGCCAACGCTGGGTGTATTTACCGAACAGCAGCATGGCGGCTACGGTCAGACTTCCGTCCGGACGAATAAATCGCAAATTACGCATCAGTTTGTTCAGGTCATGTCCCTTGGCAATGGCATTGGCTATGTCGTCAAGAGAAGCCTCATGGAAAGCGTCGCCGACCAGACCTTTCTTTTCCAATACAATGGAAAAGCGGTTTTGCAGGAATACTTTGAGAGTGTCTTCATCCAAGTCGTCCAGCGTAGCATCTTTCACCACCGCTTCGTCCGGAGCGAAACTGCCGCATTCGGACATCATCTCCGCCAGTTCAGCATTATCAAACACCTTGCGCTTGTCTGCACCGTTCTTTATCCAGACTATGCCTTTATTGTCGTGGTAAGGCTTGTTGTTTCCCTCTTTGATGGTAGCCACCACCACGCTGCCGCCTTCCACTTGAGCCGTGTCAATATCGAGCAAGATGCTTGGAACGACATTTTCCGAAGCGATATTGCCGAGCATGTTGGTCGTTTCTTGCACCTCAGCATACGACAAGGGGTTAAATTCCCCTGTCTTGTCATTGATGCCAATTACAAGCTGACCTCCGCGATAATTACTCATAGCAACTAGTTCGCAGCCTATGTCATATTTGTCCAAGATGCGTTCCTTGAACTGCACCTTGCTTATTTCACCGAGGTCTCTGAGCCGTAGTATATCTTCTGTTGTCATAATCAATTCATTTTAATTATTGCATCCAATGGTTTCATGTCTGGGAACTCTTCAGACATAGATTTTCCTGAAAGTAGTAACAAAAATGTTGGTCTATCGTAGTGAAACTCTATAAAAATTAGACCATTCTCTTCTTTTTGAATATTTGTAATTTGGCAAGAATTAAGTATTCTATATCCAAATGGAATATTAAAGGTTCGATTATTCAATTCATACTTAAATACCCTTTCGTCTGTTGTTACAATAGAAATATGGTCATTTACTTTGAATGATTCAATAAGTTCTCCTCCTTTTTCTGTTTTCGTAGAAAAATTGAGTCCATCTTTATCATCACAACGAACATTTATGGGTTCTCGGTACAGATATGAACATATGTATGCTGCAATCCGCCAACTTTGTTCGGTACATTCATTATAGACTTTGAATTTTTTTCCGATAGCCAGTTCTATTCGTTTTATATCTTTGTAATACCGTTTAAAACATTCATAATTATTATCCTCAAGACTTTGTAGTGGACTTGTTAAATTTAATGGAAATTTTGAAAGCTCTTGAATAATAAAAGCTTCATTTGCAAATAAAGCACATGGCACCTCTATCCACTTTATAGCATTATCGTTATTCTTATATTGTTTCTTGAAGTCAAAATTAAATGTAACTGTTGCAGGAGAACCTTCTTGAAAAACATGAAGTTCTATTCTCATAAAATAAACGTCGCAATCAACATAGAATCTTATCGCTTTATCGTTCAAAAGATAAACCTTTGCCGTAACTGTTTCAAGAAAGTCTCTCGATGGAATTTGGAAAGTTAAATCAAATTTTTTTTCAACAGGAGAAACAAGAATTTCTTTAATATCACTTGTGAGGACTACGCCATTAACAAGGTGTTGACATTTCAGTAGATTTTCTCCCGCAATTCTAAAACAAGGTCTTTGTGGGAAGAATTGATTCGATACAAGCTCTCCATCCTTTTCAAAATCGAGATTTTTCAGTTTTTCACCAATTTCAGCCTTAACAGACATCTGTATTTGATGTAGCAACGGCTTTTCGGTTGTCGATTCTACATTTTTTATAGCATTATTTCCTTGAACAGGAGTTTGAACTGTGGGAAGAATCTGATAGGATTTTAAGAATCGTGTGCAAGTTTCTCCGGAAATATATTTATTTTTGAAGTCCTCAGTAATATGCTCTTTCAACTCCTCTATAAGTTGCGTCAAAAAAACATTGGCTACGGCATCAAAATAATGCACCTTCAATTCTTTCAGCTTTTCCTGCTTTTCTGGTGAAATGCCTGGAGCAATTAAAAACATTTCATTTTGATTGTTTCCTTGTGCATCTGAAACCTTTTGGATTATGTCAAGTATGTTATTGTCTTCAAGGCTATATCCAATAAATAGAATATTCTTTGTTGCAAACTCCGTCTTTACCAAATCCCACATTATCGGATTTTTACTGGCAGTAAAAAACTGTTTATAGTCATCGGAAGTAATAACTACCGAATCAGGATCTGTAAAATCTCCATGGACTTTTACAACGGTAAAAGGCTTATTCATATAAGCACAATCAGCATCATTTCTGACCACGCAAACATCATTCTTTGCATAAGAATCTTCTAGTAGGGTGTCATAATTTGTAGTAAAGATTCTTCTAAAGTGTGGAATCTTTGCTAACAAATTATGGTCATCCATACATGTAGGCTCAAAATCAAAAGCCTTTCTCAATATCCTCATCAGCGGATTCCTACTGCCTAAATGGATTTCATTAACAAAAAAGTTTGATAAATCAGCAAGACTATCATTTTCATGGGATTTTCTTTTTTCTGTATCGTAAATTCTTTCTAAAATAGACTTTTGGAGATCCCAAACAGATGGGGCACCGGCTTCCTTAGAGAAACCAGCGCCTATAAATAGCGATACTTGTTCGCGTCTAACTAATGAGATAAGCTCTTCAAACATACTTTTTCCTATTTATTTCAATTTCGCCAACACATCTCCGAACTTGGCATAGTTCACCACCACACCATCGTCCAAGTCGAAAGCTATCTGCTCATCGGCCACGGTGTGCAGGCGGTCGTGATACTCGCGGCACTCTGCTATCTGCCGCGTGATGCTGTCCAACCGCTTGCGCTCACGAGCATTGAGGTTGGCGGCGTTGGCTTCCATCTCGGTTTGCTGCTGTACCAGCCACTCTATATGGGACAACAGGTACTTCGTGCGTATGCGCTCTGCTGTGTAGGCGTTCATACGGTGCATGTAGGCCAGACATTGGAAAGCACCTTTCTTTGAGGAGAACAGCCAGTAGATGGGGCGGTTTTGGTACATCTTTTTGTGGTCTTTCCAGAAGTCTTTCACGAAATAGTCGTCAAGGCTCTTGCCCAAAGCGGCTTCCACACAGTTGAGATTGTCCACCAAGGTATCTTCGCCGAAAGCCACCACGAGCCAACGCTTGAACATTACCGTGGCATTATCCGAAAAGTCCGTGTCACTGGGCATCAACGGCAAAATGCCGTCCTCGTCAATGTTCCATTGCTGACCATTGAAGGTATAAGGAGCTGTTTCCTCTGCTGTAGGTTCAGGATGGGCTATGTGCAAGCCGAGTTTGTCGAGACGATAGCGGCCCAACATACAACCTACGGCATAGCTGATAAGCTGTTTCACAATTACATCATCTTGCCAGTCAAGGTAATATTTCCCAGTAACAGTTAGGACAACGCCTGTTTCGTTTGTAATATAACTTCCGTCTTCTGTGGTTAAAAGGTATTCATTGGTTACTTTAACTTCACCTTGCTGTAAGATAGTCACCTCATTCAAAGGCACGTCGGGCGTCAACTCGTCCTCCAGGCCGTATATCCCGATGAACTGGCGGTTCAGCTCCTCCTCGTTGGCGTGGAGCCGAAGGAATTGCTCCGTCCAATGCTCCTTGTAGGCTTCCATCAGGTCGGACAAGCGGTGCGGCCCTTCTCCCTGCTCCTTGCCGAGGCGGACGAGTTCGTTCTCCTCGAAGTCCCAGGAGGTTTCGTGGGCATCCCAGTCGAATTTGGAGATGGAAATGTTTTTATGAACAAGTGAAACCGTATTATTATCTTTTGTTTCTAAGATTGGAACTGAAGAAACAACTTCTGCTCCATTATTAAGAGTTGGGTTCAAGATCTTGAGATAATGAAGAAAAACTTTTGAATTTAAATATGCCAAAAAGTTTTCATAATGATAGCCTTCATTGACAAACAAGCTAACTGCCGCATGTTCAAAAAGAAAACCTTTATCATAGTAACGGCAACTAAAACTTCCAGACGTAATTGCGTTCCAAGTTATAGCAGGTCTATAATATTTATCCATATAAGTAGTACGAGGTCTGTGCATATCTTCAGGGGTAGACCAATCCACAATGGAATCATTATTACCATACCAACGTCTAAAAGTTCCTCCTTTTGTGAAAGGAATATATTTATACCCTGATTGCAAGTATTCGCTATTATTGGATAATTGGAAACCTATTCGTTTAACACTTACCTCGTGCCATAATCTGATAAACTTTTCATTATTCCCTGTAGAAAAGCCTGAACGTGCTATAGACTTAGAAGAAATTAGGTTCTCTTCTTTAAATGCCTCTATCATCTTTTCACTTACCCAATACCCAATCGGGCATCCCGGAATCTTCTTGAAGTTCTGTTGGGAGACGTGGGGGTAGTAGATACGGTTACCTTCTTCTGAATAAGGCAGAGAAGTAACATCTTTTGTATATTCCTTAAAGTTGTACTTAAAGTCATGGTCTGCCAATGTCTGCTCAAAGAGCATACGAAGGTGTTGTTGGTCGAACTCTTGGAATGTGCGTTCAATCAATCGGAAATACGTACCGTATGTCTCCTTGCTCTCTGCATTGACTATCACAGCCGATGATGCGCCAAAGTCAGCCCCAAATACACCTCGACTAAGATGCAGAAGCGAGTCAATCGTTTGATGTTCTATGATTTGTTTTCTCAAGCCTTCAAACGTACTGAGAAACATCCACGATGGCGGTATGATAAAGCTATACCGTCCGTTCTTCTGCAAGAGTTGCGGCATCCTTTCCACAAAGACAGTAGCTAAATCGGCTTTGCCTTCCGGATAGTTCTTCTTCACATAATTAGAGAGCACGGCATTCATATTGCCACCACCCATATAGGGGGGATTCATCACCAAAGCGTGATACCGTTCCGTCAATGCCAGGATGATGCGCATGTAGGGCAGCAAGCCACTTACACTCTCACCGGGCATCGTTTGCTGTTCGTACTCCTCCGTGCGGACAGCAAGGATGTTGCGTGTGCGCTCCGAGAGGCCGAACTTCATGATGCTGCCCAAGTTGTCCGCCTCGTCCATCAAGCATACGGCATCGGCCAGCTCCGCGATGGCCTCGCCATTGTCCGTCATGATATAATCAGCCAACGCACGGGTCAGATGCTCCTTATCGGGATAAGGCTGCGGCATGTCCAGCACACGCGGCATGCAGTGGCAGTCGGCGAAGGAGGCATCACGCTGGCAGGCCTTCAACAGCAGGGCGAACTGCGCCAGCTGCTTGGCGCGGGTGTCGATGTCTATGCCCGTCAGGTTGCGGCGGAAGATGTGCTCGATGGCCTCGCGGCGGCTGTAACCTTCATTAATATATAATGTATAGAGCATGTCGAACATCTCACCCAGGATGTGGCCGGAGCCGCAGGCCAGGTCGGCCAGACGCAGGTCGGTCAGGTCGCCGTAACAGAGGATGCGGTCGTCCGGGGTAGGTTCGGAGGGATTCACCAGATATTTCCAGTCCTGCGCTGCTTCCGTCTCGTAGGGATTGTTGTCCAAATAGATGCGACCCACGGTGTTCTGCACCATGTACTTCACAATCCAGTTGGGCGTGAATATCTGCGTGGCGGCAGGAATCTCGCTGGCGGTGAACTTCCCTTTCTGGGCAAACACCTCGTCCTTCTTCTCGGCGATGTAGAACTGGTAGAGCCAGCCGATAAGTTCGCTGGAGCGGTAATCCTCCTCGGCGATAAAATCCGTGTGGTTGATGAGGTCCACGAAGCCACCTTCGGCCAAGATGTTGGCCGGCAGCAGCAGCTCGGTGTAGTCGGCGATGTGCCCAAAGCAGCGATGGATGACGGGCGTGGCATGGCAGAAGGCCACGATGAGCAGGCTGAACTGCTCCGCCGTCCGACTGTCGTCGTCGAGCAGCGGCATCAACTTGCTTCTCTCTTCCTCGCTCATCTGCGGCAAGCGTCCCTGCCGCGCCTCGCTCACGATGAGCGGCACGTAGACGCCGGGACTCTCATACTGCAACACGGGCGGTATCAGCCCGTTCTTGGTCATGATGCGGATGGCCATCAATCGGTTAAACCACGTATAGGCAGCTTCCTCCACCACGTCCTTCAGTCCATGCCGACGGATGGCGGCGGCTAGTGACTGCCACTTGTGGTAGAAATCTTCCGTCACGGTGTCGCCCATGAAGGTAGCGCCGCCTCCTAATAGTTGCGGTTCTTCCACGGGTGTGCCGTCCGGTTGGAAGCCGAGGGCGGTGAAGCGATGTGCCACACCCTGCATCAGTATGTTGCGTGCTTCGGTTGCGAAGCGTTTCAGTTTATTCGTTTCCATGCTTAGCTTACTATAATGTCGTTGTCTTCATTGATATACCGCATCAGTTGCGCCTTGAGCGACTGCAAGTAGCGGTCTACATCGGCCTCGGTGTGCATCGGCTCGGTGGTGTGCGTGTTCAAACGGACAATCTTCCGCACACGCGGCCTGGGCTGTGGAGGTACTGGCT
>ERZ779643.1272-NODE-1272-length-17952-cov-4.464659_pt1 | contig 17952 bp, 16 predicted proteins | sample MGYA00511564_ERZ779643 | MGnify/ENA primary metagenome ERZ779643 (study PRJEB29588, sample SAMEA2147114) | human gut metagenome | biome: human gut; feature: human-associated habitat; material: faeces | place: Denmark | collected 2008/2010 ... | reverse complement strand
GGCCGCGGCACGAAGAGCGAGGTGCGCGATCTGGCGGAGATCGTGGTTGCAGCCATAAAATAATTCGGTCCTCTAACCGGTTGACAAACAGTGTGCAGCGTGTGTGAAGGAGTTTTTTAGCTGAAATTAATTTGCCGGAATGGAAAATTTGTCTTATCTTTGCACACGCAAAAGCGATAGATCATCGGTCTAAAGATATATCGCGGGATGGAGCAGTTGGCAGCTCGTCGGGCTCATAACCCGAAGGTCGGAGGTTCGAGTCCTCCTCCCGCTACCAAAGGGGTTAGATTGCAAAATCTGGCCCCTATTTTTATGCCCCACAAAATAGATAAACATCTTATAATCAGCAAATAAACAAAATAGCCATATTTTAAGATATTTTAATAATCATTCAAAATCGGGGTATTTTAGGGGGTTCTTTGGAATACAATTCGCTTTCGGGCAAAAGTTGTATTCCAGACTTGTAATGAAAAGTATTCCAGCGGGTTATGAAAACGATCTGCTGACTATGGTTGAAATACTGAGAATCACTTATTATCTCTACGAATTTAAGAGAAACCGACGGGGTACAGCCCCGATTTACTGCAAGTTAACGACTGACGGTGCAGAACGCCAGCAATTTTCGACGGGACTTTATGTAACACCAGACTTGTGGGACAAAGACGCTCAATGCGTCCGTGGAACCTCGGAAGATGCCGTGCTGATTAACCGTCGCTTGCAGGACATCACCATCGAACTCAAAGGTATAGAGCGTAAATTGTACGAAGCTGACGGGAATGTCTCGCTGGCTGAAATCTACTCGATCTACAAGCACAAGACGGTGGAGGAACATACGTTGTGCGGGATTTTCCGGGAGCGTCTGAACAAGATGGAGCAACTCGTAGGCAAAGAGTATTCACCTGCGACATTGCAGAAATTCCGGGAGGTTTTCGCCCATGTAGAGCGGTATATCCGCACCTCGTATAACATGCAGGACATTCCCATCCGAAGCGTGGACTATCGCTTTGTGAAGCAGTTCGAAGAAGCACTCATAGTGCAAGGTCTGAAAGCCATCACCATCAATAAAATCATGCAGCGGGTGCGTCAGATGGTCACTTACGCTTTCAAGTGCAACTATATCCAGCAGGACCCGTTCGTCGAATACAGGCCCTTAAAAGAGCGTAAACGGCTGGTATTTCTCACGCAGGAAGAACTGCATAAGTTGGAGCATCACCATTTTGCCCAAAAACGTCTGGAAACGGTGAAGAACATCTACCTCTTCTCGGTCTATACGGGGCTTGCCTACCATGAAGCGCAGGCGTTGCAACCGAAGCATATCACGAAAGGATTTGACGGCAGGAATTGGATCACGCTTGTCCGTCAAAAGACGGACCGGGAGGTTTCCGTTCCGTTGCTCCCGCAGGCTGAGAAACTGATAGCATGGTTCCGTGAACTCAATAGTACGGACGATTATATCCAGCCGCGTATCTCCAATCAAAAGGTCAATTCCTATCTGCGGGAAATTGCGGATGTAGTAGGTATCGACAAGAAATTGACGCACCACACGGCCCGGAAAACCTTTGCCACGACTATCCTGCTCTATAACGATGTGCCTATCGAGGTGGTGAGCAAACTGCTCGGACACTCCGATATTTCGGTTACCCAGCGCTCCTATGCGCAAGTTCTGAATAAGAACATCAGCAATCATATCGGGCGGCTGGAAAAGGTGCTCAATAAGTGATAAAAGTGTTGATTATCAGCGAAATAATTGCTTGAATATTTGGAAATCTCGAAAATTTTGCTTATCTTGTAAATATCTGAATAAGGCTATAAAGCCTTTGCGCGACATTCTTGATTGTAGTTGAGAGTGTCCGAATAGTTGGATTGTCTGCGGTGAGAGCGCAGGCAATTCTTTCGAATAGTTCCGTAAGGGAGAATGCGGAACGTAATTTATTTCAAAGATGGAAGCAGGACGAAAGGTTTTAGTGCTTTGCACGCTGACTGTTGAAGCCAAGCGTATTGACGATCCCCGCTATCAGTTCGATACGGAGGAAAAAGATGGCGTTGTTGTAAGGTGTATAATCAACAATGCGGAGGTGTTGGATGTCCCCGGTGTCGTATATCGTTTGCATCCGAACGAAACCGAGAAGAACCGATTGGATTCTTTGGAGGTTCTTATAAAGGATAATACCAAGAGATTCAGTGAGGTATTCCGACAGTTGCCGTATGGCATCATTAAAAAGAATGTTACAGGTATCGGAGCCACCACTTTGGCCTTGAATGCGGAAAATAATTGCATCGTAGTTTGTCCCACAAGGAGTCTGGCCTATGGTAAGTATTGCAAGGGAATAACCGAGGACGGTACGAAAAGGTATCTTTATGTCGGTAGTGGCATAGGCGATATTGAACGAGTAACCTCCAAAAATATTCGTGCTTATCTGGGCAACAAGAAAATTCCTTATAAAAAGATTTTGGTAGTTGCTGACAGCTTACCGCGGCTGATGGAATACTTGCCGCAGAATCTGGAGAAATGGCACATAATGGTCGATGAAATTGATTGTTATCAGACAGACGGTGTATATCGTCCGGCATTGGAAAACGTCATCGACTATTTTTTCAAATTCCCCGAACGGAACCGCTGTCTGGTATCGGCGACTATCCGTCCGTTCTCCGATCCCCGACTGGCTGATCTGCCTTTGATCGACGTGAAATACGAACAGTTTATTCGTCGCCCGATTGAGATGATACGATCGACAAACATTCCTAAAACTGTGGCAACGACATTGGAAAGAACCATACGACAGTATCCGGAGGATAAAATAGTCGTAGCTTACAATACGGTTTCTTCCATGCGAATAATTATCGAACTGCTACCGGATGAGTTGAAGGGAAAGTGCGAGATATGGTGCAGCAGTCAGAGTGAACAGCAGGCAGGAGAGTATTATCCGCAAGAGAATATCGGGACCCACCTGACCAGACAGATTACCTTTCTGACGTGTACCTATTTTACAGGTATAGATATCGAGGACAGGTATCATCTTATATCCGTATCTGATACAAAATACCTTTATACGTTGTTATCTCCCGAAAAATTGTTGCAGATAGCCGGTCGGTGCCGTCATAAAGAGGGGCTTTTGAGCGAACGGTTCATTTATGATATTCAGTCCAAGAAAGTATGGGAGAAAAATTTCGATAAGCAGCATAATATAGCTTGCGCAAAGTGGATCATTGAGATCATTAATCAGATAAATTTCGGATTGGAGAATTATAATGATGTGATTCATCGAAATGTGGGGCAAGCTGTCGCCGATCAAATGTCCGGATGGAAAGTTTCTTATGGCGGAAGCACTCCGATTACATTGGTGCGCCATGATATTGAAGATAATCTGGCTGTTTCATATCTTAATATAGACGCTTTTGATGAGTTTGTGCGTCTGCGCTCGCAACTATATTCTGATGCAACAGCTATTGTCGCTGCATTAGAGGAGGATTGTGAAATCCTCGGACATACGTTTGCTAATGACTCGTATTCGAAGGACCAACAAGCCGCAGAGATTGCAGTAGATGACGAGTTTAAGGCTATTCAAAATGCTAATATCGACGAGTGTGTAAAATTAATGAAAGAGCGTATTGCTGATGGGAGTATGAGCGAGGACCTGACAGTACGTGCCGAACGGAGCGTATCCAGAGAGTTAAAACGCTTTATATCACGCTTTCATCAACTAATGAAATATGCTCCGCATGAATACCTCGTAGATACATTGTCTGACAAGAGAAATAAGGATAATAAGTGGTATAATGGCTTTTATAATGCCATACTATTCAATGCATTAGAGCGAGAACATCCATTTCGTGCCCTTGTGGAGAATTATTTCAAACCGGGAGAGCGTTATTCCAGAGACAAAATTTATGAATTGATGATTGCTATATTCAATGCGTCGGGGCTGAAAATTTTTGAAAAACCTGCCACGGCAGTTAGCTATCTGCAAAGTTTTTGCACACTCAAGCGAGGTAAAGACAATCGTACCGGGGTGAATTATTATCGGGTAGTGGATTATCGGTCGCAGAAATATCTGGGTAAAGACCCTGTGGAAATACCCCATGTCATCAGTAAGTTTACATTGGCAGGAAGTGTTATGAAATTGGAATAACTCATATTTCACTTATTTTTATATATAAATATTAAGAAAAATGAGTTTAGATTTAATTTGCTTTATAGGTAAGGGCCTGCCATAAAAGGTGGGCCTTTCTTGTAGAACCCTGTAAATATCATAGTCAACATTTCCCCGAAAGTTATGATAAACATTCTATAAGGTCAATCTTGATTTTCAAAAACTTTTAGCTGAAATTTGCATCTACAATACCCCGCGAGTGCGTTGTATTTTAAGAAACATTTTCTAACTTTGTGGTGCTATCCGATGGGTAGTGACATATTGATTGATGAAAGTGTTTAGCTTTTATCCTTACGTGGAAATCTGGAAAATTTCAATAACTGAGGGATAGGCAATACAAACACTCATCACTTGCGTAGCTATATCATTCTCGATATACTGCTCAAGTGTGGGGTATTGTTTATTTCAGTTAAGGTATTCCAGAACCTCCACGTAAATAAACTAACAACTCCACACTTTCTTTTTATAGTTACCCGAAAGGAGTTGGGCGGGAATCGGTTACTTTATGATGGTATGGAAACTGAGGACGTAAGACCAATAATGCAATGGTTGAAAGGAGCTATCCAAGTAAAAGATTGGAGCAAGTTTATTCCAGATTTCCCGACTTTGCCTGATAATTACCAGATTGCATTCTTACGAACAATCATGCAATGGTATAAATGCAAGTACAAAGAAATAACCAAAGATGATTTACAGCAGCTTGTTATCACTCCTCAAAAAATAAATATTGGAGTTTATTTCGTTATCAAAATTCTGTTACATCTGATGGATTGCCAGTCATTTCCGACATGGAATGATATGTATAGCTTTATTAAGGAGGTTAGTCCATATAGTAATAATTATAAAATAATGAGTTTAGATATAGGTGCTGAATTATTTGATAAATGTCAAGGAAAACAATCTCTTAATTGGTATAATGATGATTATCAAAACTCCAATGATGATCCTGATTTTTCGATTAGAATAGAGAACGATTATAGTAGTAAGATATCAATACAGTCGATTAAAGATAAGGCTATTTGGCAGAAACGCCTGTCTTTAATTAAACAACAGATTCCTTCTTGTTGGTATGATGCAGAAACACGAACTTGGAGTATTCCTCCGGAATCATATATGGCGGTTATACAATTCGCAAAGGAACAGAGGGCAATACTAAATTGGGATAATGATAAACAACATAGCTATCGATTTAATTGGTTTAATAAAGCCTTGTATAGAAATCTTCCTGCTTTTTGCGAGGGTCGCTATTGGGAAAACAAGTCTAAAAAATTGTCTTGTTGGTGGTGTTACGGATCGTCTTGTTACGAAAACAACATCCATCAGCACAATGATATAAATGAATATACCTTATATGATTTTATATACATATTGGGCTTGCAGGAATTTTTACGATGTAAAGATGCAAAAGGTTATATCGTCCCAGACGGCAATTACATAAAATTTATGTCAGTTCTAAATTGGCTTAACCAAGCGCAAGAACACTTATATTGTAAAGAATGTGGCCAAATCTTAGAACCTTATTATGTGGCTAATTATCACGCTCATACTATTACGGAATTTAAGTGTGACAATCCGACTTGCAGTCAAAAAGATATAAAGATATACCTTAATCATTGTTTTAACGGACAATGCCAAAATATTATTGACAGCCGAGAAACAAAACAATGTCCGAATGGCAAATATATTTGTACAAGTTGTGGTGTGTGTTGTAGCAATTATATGCACCGATCATTTATCCTGAATTTTATCAACCCGCATTGGGAAAATCAAGAATTTTATTGTCCTAAATGTGGTGGAAGATTAAGCCAAATTCCTGAATCTAAGTATAAATGTTCCAATGATGGTTATGAAATTAAAATAGATATAACCAATAGCAGTAGACAATATACAAAGGCTCTTAAGATTTGCATCAAGAATAAAAAAAGTTTTGGTTAATTTATTATCATATAATGCCATATTCTCGATTCTACTGCCTCACCTGCGGCTACTCTGATTCCTGCGTAGGCCATCGTTGGGAAGATGGCACACCATTAGCCAAATTCACCTCCTTTGCCTGCAAGGATTGTAAAAGGCTGTGTGATAATTCATATCTAAAAGGTGTGCCTAATTTGTCAGCGACTACATGGAAACCTACTTGGGAATATGTCCCCGATGAACCCTTCTGCATGTGGTGCGGGTCAAAGAATGTCGAGGAGTGGAGCGAAGATAATCCGGTATGTCCTAAATGTGGAGGAGTGATGCAGAAACTTGATAAATAAGATAGATCTACTCACTTACTTTGCAGTAGATATATAAAGTAAATGAGTATAATATTGTGTGCCAATGTTATCTAAACTTATAAAATACACGTTAGCTGTTATAGCTATACTATTTGGTGTGATGTTATTATTAGGTATATGCTTAACTATTGGAATAAACATGCCATCATCATCTTATACCAAGGATCAGATAGAGCGTTTATTTGACATCCATTTACCCGCATATAAAGAAGATTCGCTTTGGCGTCGTGAATCATTTACACATGAAATTTCAGAGTATCAAGAGTTCCAATTTGATTCCGTGAACCAGCGAGAATGGACGATGTTTTTGAATAATATCAAGTCAAGGATAGGTGATACGACAATGATGGATATTACAACCCATAAGTATTCCAAGTCTTATCCTCGGATAGATGGCTTTAATGGCGGCTACGGATTCTCGCTTTATAAAGATTCCGAGCAAGCCTCGCTTGTAATTGATACGATACTGTATAGAGGTTATTTTGAATATAAATCATATTAAACCCAATGAAAGGTTATTTGGTCATATTTATTGTATTACTGGTAGTGTTAGGCTGTAATGATTCCGAACCTAAACAAGTACCTTTTTACTACAAGAACTCTATATGTGGATACAATGTACAAGGAATTGCATTTCAAGATTCAATAGATAAAGATTATTGTAATATTATTCTGACTTTCAGAAACAAGGTAACAAATAAATCTTTTTCTGTAAATGGAGGCAAACGCTCCACATTGTATTATATACCGAAAGATGGTCAGGACAGCATATATTTAAGTTACGAGGAAACAAATACGCCTGCTCCTAATATTTATTTAACAGCGTCTACTGAACCATTTTGCTTTATGGATTTAGACTTTGATGGAATAAAGGAGTTGATGACAGATTTAGAACCAAACATAGGCCAATATGGAGTAGGGGTATTTAATACAATATATAAAATAAAGGCAGATAGTTTGATTGATGTTACATCTCAATTTAGGATAAAATCTCGCGTATTCAGCGTGATTGAGCAAACCTATTTTGGGATAAATCTTGGTGCAAAAGAGGTCATTACATGGGACAAAGGTGGATACTATATGGGAATATTTACAATTTATAAATATAACTCACGGACAAGTGAATATAAATTAAATCGCTATGTTGATTTTTACCCTGGATATGATGATGGTATAAATATATCCATCATTTCACCTGCCAATGATACATTAAATCATTTTGTATTATCCCAAGATGAATTCGATTCGCAAATTTGGGAATATTAAGACTTATTGAAACAATATTAGATACTCATTTACTTGTATATAAATTAACAAAGTAAGTGAGTAGATAAGATTGTTTTTCTCCGGTCATATTATCATCTAAATCCAATTTCTCATTTAATAGACTATTAAAATGGAGTAACCATATCTGCTCCTTAATGTAATATAATTGGCTCGATTCCTGCCTTTTTTGGGTGAAAAAGTCGCGCGATTTCTACATAAATTCTGCCCCGAATTCAACTTTCCTATCATAATGGGAGAAAAATGCGGATTTATATGGTGAAGATAACGATAATAGCAATAAGGGGTTGTTAGTGGCTAATACGGATATGTCAAGCTAAAATTTTTCACCACAAAATTTTTTTTGCAACTCCCCGAAATTGTTCGAGCGCAGGATATTCCCCGAATACCCTCCCCCGCTTTGCGGGATTGGGGTGCGACCCCGGCCATCCTTTGGGGATATCATATTATTCCCGCGTATTGTCGAATCTCAAATTTATGGCTATGACAAACACACTCAAATTCCTGCGGACCTTCACCCTCGACGAGTTCAAGGAGTGGAAAGGTATTCTGCAAATCCGTATCATCCGCAACGAGCAGACGGGAAAGTATTTCTTCGGATATGGCGATAAGGCGGGCGCCGTTACCTCGAAGTATCCCGCAGAACCGCTCGATCATCCCGTCGTTTCGGAGGTGATCTCCGAGGAGAGCGGCGAGCAGTTTCTCCTGCTTCACAATGCAGGGGACAATCCGCAGTTCACCACGGTTGCCACGCTGTAACCTTGTCTATCTCTCCATCGAAAGGCTGTTCCTCCAACTCCGGGGGAGCGGCCTTTTTATTATGCTATTACGAGTTCAACCAATATTCATTTCATCATGCAATTACGCCATTCACAACGCCGGGCTGCCAAGATGCGCTTAGCCCTGCAAGGAGCCTCGGGATCGGGAAAGACCTATTCGTCGCTCCTTATCGCCCACGGCATGACCTCCGACTGGTCCAAAATCGCTGTCATTGATACCGAGAACGGGAGTGCGGACCTCTATGCACACTTGGGAGCCTACAATGTGCTCTCCCTCTCGGAGCCTTACAATCCCGAGAAATACATCGACGCCATTGGTATCTGCGAAAGCGCTGGCATGGAGGTCATCATCATCGACAGCATCTCCCATTGCTGGGATTACCTGCTGGATTTCCACGCCAATCTGCAAGGCAACTCCTTTGCCAACTGGGCCAAGGTCACGCCCCGGCAGAACGCCTTTATCCAGCGGATTCTGAATTCCTCGTGCCATGTGATCTGTACGATGCGAAGCAAACAGGAGTACGTGCTCAACGAGCGCAACGGGAAGATGATCCCCGAGAAAGTGGGTCTTAAAGCCGTACAGCGGGATAATGTAGATTACGAGTTCACCATCGTATTCGATGTCAACATGAAACATTATGCGCTGGCTTCCAAGGACCGCACGGAACTTTTCGCCGGAAAGGCGGAGTTTCCGCTGACTGAACAAGTCGGGATGCAGATTCTCGACTGGTGCAACCAATGTCGAACCCAACCCTCCGCAAACTATGGAACAAGCTATCCTGCGGGCAGAGTCGCACAGTAACAGCGTACTGCCCTTTACGCTCCGTGAAGATGCACGGGACGCAACACAGCTGATTATTCCCTCGCCCTCGTTCGAGGAGCAAGAGGAATCCCCGTTTCGGGAAACTCCTGCAGAACAGCCCCGCAAGCCTTTCATCGAGGCCAATACCAAGGCTGTTACACTCAGCCACCTCCAGAACGACTGCATTACCCCGGTCTTCTCCAAGGACAACGAGGTGACCATCTCGCACAATCAGTTCATCGAAACCATGTGGGAGTGTGCGCAACGGATGTTCCGAAGCTGTACGGTGGAGGAGCCCGAGATACGGGTGAGCCATATCGTCAAGGGACGGACTCCCGAAGCCATCCACAAGGCCGTAAAGGACCTTACCGACGAGGACAAGACCATCTATTACGAGCGGATGATGTTCTGCATCGAGATACCCGCTATAACGGAGGTTATCGACGGATGCAGGCTCAACTTGACCGTAGGAGGTGTAAGGGCCTACAACCAGGAGAACCTTTACAGTAAGAAAGGCTTCGAGAAATTCAAAGTATTTATCGGGTTCAAGAACATGGTTTGTTGCAATATGTGTGTGGCCACGGACGGACTGGCCGGGGAGATGCGGGTGACGAACACGCAGGAGTTGACAGCAAAGATTACGGAGTTGATCGTAAGTTACAATGCCAAGCGGCATTTGGAGCGGATGCGGGCGTTGCTCGATACCTCCATGTCGGAAAGTCAGTTCGCCCAGATGGTGGGAAAGGCTCGGTTGTATCAGTTCCTCCCGCCTGCTCAACGCAAGCAACTCCCGGAGTTCGAATTCACGGACTGTCAACTGAACGTCATTGCAAGGACCTATTACAACGATACGGCGTTTGCATGCGACAGGAAGCGCGAGATTGATCTATGGAGGGTGTTCAACCTCTTTACAGGAGCCAACAAGTCCAGCTACATAGATTCGTTCCTCGCAAGAAGCCGGAATGCGACGGTATTCACGGAGGGAGTGGCAAAGGCGCTCATCGGAGAACCCGAGTACAGGTGGTTTGTCGAGTAACTTATTTTGAGTAAGACACTATGGTTTTATAGTGTCTTTACTTTTTAAATCGCTACAAGATTTTTGCGGAATTAAATTTGTTGTATATTTGTATACTATAAAAGAGGTATTATGAAGGAGATGAATACTAATCTGATGAATTTAACCGTCTCTAAATTTAGGGCGATTAATAAAGCAGATATTAAACTAAATGGAATAACGGTTGTTACGGGAGAGAATGGTTGTGGAAAAACCACTCTTTCTCGATTGCTATATGTTACGATTAAAACTTCTAGAAATTTTGATGAAATTGTTCGACGAGATTTAAATCGAAGACTGCGTGAAATATTAAGAGCATTAACTGATTTGATGCAAGATTTTGCACGAATTGAACGTATTTCATCTCCTGATAACTCTAAAGAATATTCTATACGACGAGTAAGTTATAGGTCTTTATTAATCAAAAACGATGATGACTCTGATTTAAGTCAGTATGAGGAGAAGATATATTCTTATATTAATACCATACAAGATGGTATAAATGATTATTTATCAGAGAAAACCGCGCCTAATGCTAAAAGGAGTAGGCAGCCTTTAATTGAAAAACGGTTACAGCGCATTCAGCAAATTCTTCAGACGTTATTAAATGATGATAATCCTAATAAAGGAGAGAAAGGCAAGATGGATGATGTTTTTAGTTTGCTTGATAAATTAAAGATATCAATTCATCAGTCCTTTGCTGCGGCAATGCGCACATTGGAATCTCGAAATAATAATGTCTTTATTTCAGAACTGTATCGTCATTTTGGAGATGATTTGAAGAAACAATTCAACATCATTGAATTTGGTGTTCCAATAACGGATTGGGAGCATCAAAAACTTCTTATGACTCATGGTATACAGGATTGTGTATATATTGATACGCCAATGGCAATTATGTCAGATAGTTATACTGATAATGAATATTGGGAAGATTTAATATCAGTATTGCAAGCACCTGCGTTGGCATTTCCATTAGATAGGCAATTGAATTTGGTTAATAAAATTATATCAGGAGAAGTATCTTATTCTTCGGATACCATTGATGATGATTTCATATATAAACGTAATGATGGTGCTGTATTTAATTTGAATGATTGTGCTACGGGAATAAAATCATTTGGAATACTTCAAATTTTGCTAAATAATGGGCGTTTAAATAAAAATACAATTTTAATAATTGACGAGCCAGAAGCGCATTTACATCCTCAATGGATTGTGGAATATGCACGCTTAATTGTTCTATTAAATAAACAATTGGGTGTGAAGTTTTTTATCGCAAGTCATAATCCGGATATGGTAAGTGCTATAAAATATATCGCTCAGAAAGAAAAAGTTGCAGATAGTTTAAATTTTTATTTAGCTCACAAATTGCCGAATACATATAGCTATTATTATATTGATCTGCAAAGAAATATAGACCCGATTTTTGAGTCTTTTAATATAGCATTAGATAGGATAAATCAGTATGGTATAGATGAAGATGAGTAATCTGGGAAATATGAAATATTGCAAGGAAACAACCCAAACACATCCAATATATATTGCTCATCCGAATTGTCGATGTGCTATTCATAAAATCATTATCGATGAAGGAGGGTGCGATAAGGTGAAGGTGTTTGGTGATGAACCGGTTATTAATATTGATGCTGTCGAACGCTGTCTTGCTATGCGAGAAAAACGGGAACAACGGCCAACAATGGATATCGCATTTGGTGTGTCTGAGGACCGTCGTAATCGTGGAATTGTATTGATTGATTTTAAGTATAGACATAAGTCTTTTAAGCGCATCTCTAAAAACGATTTAATGGATAAAGTACAGGGGGCAATTGATATTCTTGGGAATACTCCATGTATTATGCCACCGTATTTATTTGTAGTACAACCGAATTTGTTAAATGAGGCGCGAAATCATTTGTCAAGACGACTTTTTAATAATAGCCCTAAGTTAGATACTATGTATCAGGTTATAGATAATAAACGGTTGTCATTATTTTGGATAAGTTAATAAAATAGGAACTGCTTGTTGGAATACTTTTCTATATAGGTTTACTTGTAACGATCTGATATACAATGCTGAATATCAGATGGCCGAGTCCTCCTCCCGCTACCAAAGCGGACAATTCTACGGAGTTGTCCGTTTTTTTTGTTTGCCGGAATGAATGGTCGGGCAAACGGCGCGCTATTTGCAGCAGGAGTCGATACCATAAAATTTCCAAAGCCATGAAAGAGAACAAAGACACCGCCTGCGAACCTTGCGAGCAGAATTTCGAGCGTAACATCAATCGTTTGGTTAAAGAGGGCAAGGCTCCGACGCCCAAAGCCCGTCAGCAGAAAGAGCATGAAGTGAAATCGGCTTTCGCCGAAATCGGGAAGGAGCGTAAATAGTCCGTTTTCCGCGCCGCAAAGGCAAGGTCCGGACGGACCTGCCCCTCGTCGTTTATTCGGCCCTGCCTGCCGGACGCCTGTTCCTGCCGGGCATTCCCCGCAGGTCGTCGCCCAGGTCCTCGCGCGCTGCATCGGCAATCCGCATCAGCTCCTCGACCACTTCGGGATGCTGGCTCTGAACGTCGTAGCGTTCGCCGGGGTCGCGGCGCATGTCGTAGAGCGCCAGCGGGAATTCGTGCCCTTCGGCCACCTTGCCCGCCGTTGCCGGGCGGGAATGCTTCGTAACTGCGGCCCGGATGGGCGAACACGAGTTTGTAGCGTCCGTCGCGCACGGCTTCCAGGCTGTTTTTTCGGTAGTAGAACAGGAACGACGTGCGCGGCGTGGCGTCCGGCACGCCCTCGAACAGGCTGCGGATGCTTACGCCGTCGATTTGCTTCGCCGGGAGCGGCGTGCCCGCGATCTCCGCGAAGGTCGGCAGCAGGTCGATGGACGAGGCCAGCTGGTTGCAGATCGTTCCGGCGGGTGTCGTCCCCGGCCACCACACGATGCACGGCACGCGCTGCCCGCCTTCGAAGGTGGTTCCCTTGCCTTCGCGAAGACCGCCCGTCGAGCCGGCGTGGTCGCCGTAGTTGATCCACGGCCCGTTGTCCGAAGTGAGCACGACGATCGTATTGGAGGCCGCGCCGCTCTTTTCCAGCGCCTTGAGCACTTCGCCCACGCTCCAGTCGATCTCCATCATCACGTCGCCGTACAGTCCCTGCTCGCTTTTGCCCTTGAACTTGTCCGAGACGAAGAGCGGCACGTGCGGCATGGAGTGGGCCAGGTAGAGGAAGAACGGGCCTTCGGACCTGCGTGTGATGAAATCGACGGCATGTTCCGTGTACCGGGTGGTGAGCTGCGCCTGGTCTGCGGCCGAGACCGACGGGTTGACGACCTCACGCCCTTCGTACAGCGGCAGCGGCGGATAGGACGACGTCTGCGGATGGTGGGGCCACATGTCGTTGGAGTAGGGCAGCCCGAAGTATTCGTCGAAACCGTGGTCGAGAGGCATAAGCCCCGGGCGGCATCCCACGTGCCATTTGCCGACGATGGCGATTGCGTAGCCGGCTTTCTTCAGGTTTTCGGCCATGGTCTCCTCGTCGGGGTTGAGTCCTGTTTTCGATTTCGGACCGAGCGCCCCGGCGAATCCGATGCGGTTGGGGTAGCATCCCGTCAGAAGCCCGGCGCGCGAAGCGCTGCTGACAGCCTGGGCGCTGTAATAATTGGTGAAGCGCATGCCTTCGGCGCAGAGCCGGTCGATGTTGGGCGTCCGGTATCCGGTGGCCCCCGTTGCGGTCAGGTCGCCGTAGCCCATGTCGTCGAGGTGGATGAGCACGATGTTCGGCGGCTGTTGTCCGGGGTGTTTCGGGTGTGCGTCAGCGTGCTGTGCCGCAGGAATTCCGGCGAAGGTCAGCAGCGCCATGCCGGCGGCCGGCCTGAATCTCGATGGGTTCATTCGGGTAGGGTGGGTCCTTGTCCGGGGATGCCGTTTCGTGAGGCCGGGACCCGTTTGTCTTCACGAGACGGACATGACATTTCACAAAATTAATCTTTTTTCCGGAAAATGATTATCTTTACGCGGTTTAATGAGCGGTGATTTATGGTTAAAAAGAATATTCTGGGGACCATCGGCACGACCCCGATGGTGCGGATCAACCGGCTGTGCCCCAATCCGAACGTGAAAATATTCGCCAAACTCGAAGGCTTCAATCCTACGGGAAGCATCAAGGACCGCATTGCGCTGCGGATGATCGAGGCCGCCGAGCGGGACGGACGGCTGACGCCCGGCAAGACGATCATCGAACCCACATCGGGCAACACGGGCATCGGGCTGGCCATCGTGGGGATCGTCAAGGGCTATCCCGTGGAGATCGTGATGAGCGAAGCGGTGTCGATCGAACGGCGGAAGATCATCCGCTCCTACGGTGCGAAGGTGATTCTGACACCCGCCGAGGAGGGGACCGACGGGGCGATCCGCCTGGCGCGGAAAAAGGTCGCCGACGCTCCCGGCAGGTATTTCATGCCCGACCAGTTCGCCAACGCCAGCAACTACCTGGCCCACTACCAGTCGACGGCGCTGGAGATCTGGCAGCAGACCGGCGGCAACATCGACTACCTCGTCTGCGCCATCGGGACTTCGGGGACGCTGATGGGTCTTTCGCGTTTCCTCAAGGTGATGAAGCCCGACATCAAGGTCGTCTGCGCACAGCCGATCCGCGGCCACTACATTCAGGGGCTCAAGAACATGGAGGAGGCCATCGTGCCCGACATCTACGATCCGTCGCAGATCGACGTGCAGGAGATGATCGAGAGCGAGGAGGCGATCTCCATGGCCCGGGAAATCATCCGCAGGGAGGCGATCTTCGCCGGCATGTCGAGCGGCGCGGCGATGCTGGCTGCGGTGCGCTCCACCTGCCCCAGCGGCACCACGATGCTGCGGATGAAGTACAGGCCGGACATCACGGTGAAAGCAAGGATCACCGCCGCGATCACAACACTTACCGCGATGGCGTTCTTGATCTGCGCACCCACAAGGGTCAGGCTGGTGACAAGACGCATCGCCGCAGGCTTTTTTCGGGGAGGGAATCCCTATTTCTGCCTGTCGTAGGCTTCGACGCCGCTGCGGAGGAAATCGACGAATCCCTGCACGTCGAGGTCGTAGCCGCGGGGCGGAACCAACTCCTTCCCGCCGCGCCCCTGCAACACGTAGTAGGGCTGGGCGTTGACCCCGAAGGTCTTCAGCGCGTAGTAGGAGTTGATTTTGCCGAGGCTCTTGAGCACCTTGCCCGCATCGGTGGTCACCCATTCGCTCTCGGGAAGCACTTTCTTGTCGTCGGAGTAGAGCGCCACGATCACGTAGTCGTTGCGCAGGATGTCCAGCACCTGCGGGTCGGACCATACGCGGGCCTCCATTTCGCGGCAGTTGACGCATCCGTGGCCCGTGAAGTCGATGAAGAGCGGCTTGCCGACCTTGGCGGCGTATGCCTCGGCCTCCTTGAGATCGAAGAATCCTTCGAGGTTGTGCGGCAGGTGGAGGAAGTCGCTGTGTTTGGGCTTCTGTCCGTCGACGGTCAGCAGCATGCGCGCCTCGCCGCCTGCCGGGGCCGGTCCGGAGCCGTCCTGTCCGATGACGAAGTCCTGCGTGTGCAGGGGCGGCAGGTAGCCCGAAAGACCTTTGAGCGGGGCGCCCCACATGCCGGGGACGAGGTAGACGACGAACGAGAAGGTGACGATGGCCAGCGCCAGGCGTCCTACGCCGAGGTAGGGCATGTCGCTGTCGTGGACGAACTTGATTTTACCCAGCAGGTAGAGACCCAGCAGCGAGAAGGTCACGATCCACACGGCGAGGTAGATCTCCCGGTCGAGCAGTCCCCAGTGGTAGGTCTGGTCGGCCACCGAGAGGAACTTCATGCCCAGCGCGACTTCGATGAATCCCAGCACGACTTTCACCGAATTGAGCCATCCGCCGCTCTTGGGCAGCTTCTTGAGCATCGAGGGGAAGAAGGCGAAGAGGGTGAACGGCAGCGCGAAGGCGACGGAGAAGGCCAGCATCGTCACGATGGGACTCCAGAACTCCCCGGCGGTGGATTTGATCAGCACCGAGCCGACGATGGGTCCGGTGCACGAGAACGACACCAGCACGAGCGTCAGGGCCATGAAGAAGATGCCGGCAAGGCCTTTGGAGTCGGCTTTGGAGTCGGTTTTATTGACCATCCACGAGGGCATCGTGATCTCGAACGCGCCGAAGAACGATGCGGCGAAGACCATGAACACCAGGAAGAAGAGGATGTTCGGGAGCCAGTGCGTGGCCAGCCAGTTGAAGATGTCGGCCGTCACGGCGTCGCCGCCCACCAGGCGGGTGATCAGGATGATCGCCGCGATGGGCAGCGTGTAGAGGGCCACGATGAAGAACCCGTACATGCCGGCGCGGATGCGGCCCAGCGCGGGGCTTCCGGAGCCTTTCATAAAGAACGAAACGGTCATCGGGACCATCGGGAAGACGCAGGGGGTCAGGAGGGCGGCGAAGCCCCACAGAATGGCTTCGATGATCAGCCCCCACAGCGAGCCGCCGCCTGCGGCGTCCTTCTGTGCGGGAGCGATTTCGGCCGCAGGGACGGTTTCCGGTGCCGCGGCGCTCTCCTTGGCCGGAGTTTCCGCGGGCTGCACGGCGGGCGTCGCACCTGCGGGCAGGGTGATCGTCAGTTCCGTGTCGTCGGGCGGCAGGCAGCTCGTATCGTTGCAGATCATCCATGCGAGTTCCGCTTTGACGGTCGCCTGCGGGGCCGTGAGTTTCACGCTCTGGGCGAACTGCGCCTTTCGGGCGAAGGTTCCGATCTCCATTCCGAACGTTTTGTCGTAGTGGCGTTCGGGACGGGTCAGCTGCTCGACGCCTCCTTCGAGGACGGCGCCTTCGCCCGGGGTGAAGGTGATCGTCGTGGCGTTGGGCCCGCCCTCGTAGGGTCCCATGTCGTACATGTGCCAGGGAGCCGGAATGGATGCTTCCAGCACGATCCGGTAGGTCTGGCCGTCGAGGTGCTGCACCGAGCTTTTCCAGCTGACGCTCTGCGCCGAGACGGTCGTGGCGATCATTGCGGCAAGGACCGGCAGGAGGGTGCGAATCAGTTTGTACATAGTCGTGTCGCTTTTTATATTTCGGACAAATATACGGGTTTTTTACGGATAAATTGCTACATTCGCACGATGATTCGAATCTCGCTCGTCATTCCCACCCACAACCGTGCCGCACAACTCGTTGCGGCGCTCGAATCCGTCGTGCGGCAGGATCTTCCGCGCGACGAGTGGGAGTGCGTGGTGGTGAGCAACAACTCCACGGACGACACCGAGGCGCGTTTCGCGGCCTTTGCCGCGGCGCATCCCGGGTGCGGCCTGCGGCTCGTCGCGGAGGAGGGACCGGGGGTGTCGTACGCCCGCAACCGCGGACTGCGGGAGGCGCAGGCGCCGCTGGTGGCCTTCATCGACGACGACGAACGGGTCAACGAGGGGTTTCTGCGCGCCTATCTCGAATTCTTCGAAACCCGTCCCGGGGCCGTCGTGGCCGGGGGGCGCATCGTCGCCGAATACCCCGCGGGACGTCCGGCGTGGATGTCGAAATACGTCGAAATGCCGATCGCCAATCCGATGGATTTCGGAGAGCGGGTGCGTCCGTTCCCGGCG
>ERZ779643.1266-NODE-1266-length-17996-cov-1.710273_pt1 | contig 17996 bp, 18 predicted proteins | sample MGYA00511564_ERZ779643 | MGnify/ENA primary metagenome ERZ779643 (study PRJEB29588, sample SAMEA2147114) | human gut metagenome | biome: human gut; feature: human-associated habitat; material: faeces | place: Denmark | collected 2008/2010 ... | reverse complement strand
TGCTAACTTAAAAGTAATTTGTGAAAACAGCCGACAGAACGGTGGTAAATATAAAACAGACGTTGTAGTAGAATTGCCCAAAGCAGGAGTTCTGTCCACAATCATCAACCAAATAAAAAGTGATGATAAATTAAAAGGACTTTTTGAAGAAAGCCAGTTTAAGCAAGCGTTTTAAATCCACTTGAATCCATCAGAGGAGTCAATGCAGTTTAAAAGGAAAACCTATTACATCAACCTAATCTTGACAAATTTATGGAAAAGTTGTACGATTACCTTCCCCAGCAATTGGTTACTTTCATTCTAGTAACATTGTTCTCTTTACTCATCGGTTTATCCCAACGGAGAATCAGTCTGAGACGAGAAGGGGAAACTACGCTTTTCGGCACAGACCGGACTTTTACTTTTATCGGTATTTTGGGATATCTCCTCTATATACTTGATCCTAAGGAAATGCATTTATTTATGGGAGGCGGAATAATTTTAGGTATGTTACTGGGCATCAATTATTATGTCAAGCAATCCCAGTTCCACGTGTTTGGAGTGACAACAATCATCATCGCCCTTATCACCTATTGTATGGCTCCTATCATAAGTACACAGCCTTCCTGGTTTTATGTCATGATGGTAGTCACCGTGCTTCTTTTCACAGAAATGAAACACACCTTTACCGAACTTGTACAACGGATGCAAAATGATGAAATGATAACACTGGCAAAATTTTTGGCTATCAGCGGTATCATTTTGCCCATGCTACCCAAGGAACCTCTCATACCGGGTATCAATCTCACTCCATACACCATTTGGCTGGCTACTGTAGTCGTATCGGGCATCTCCTATTTATCCTACCTGCTGAAACAATATGTTTTCCGCGAATCAGGCACTCTAGTTTCGGGTATTATCGGTGGTCTGTATAGCAGCACCGCTACCATTTCCATCCTTGCCCGCAAATGCAAACGGGTACAAGCGCATGAAATACCGGAATATGTATCTGCCATGATGCTTGCTATCAGCATGATGTTCTTGCGTTTCATGATTTTGATCCTTATATTCAGCACTTCCATCTTTCTGAATATTTACCCCTATCTGCTCATCATGTCTGCAACCGCCGCCGGCATCGGCATATTCATCCATAAAAAGCATACTATAAAAGGCGAGCGCGAAGTTATTGAGGAACCGGAAACGGAAAGTAATCCGCTGGAATTCAAAGTCGCTCTGATCTTTGCTTTATTATTCGTAGTATTTACATTTCTGACTCACTATACATTGGTTTATGCAGGAACAGGAGGTTTGAGTATTCTCTCCATTGCAACAGGATTAAGTGATATCACTCCTTTCATACTAAACCTGTTACAAGGCGGAAACATTCCGGCAACCATTGTAGGGGCCTGTATCATGCAAGCTATCATCAGCAACATTGTGGTGAATATGTTCTATGCCATATTTTTTTCCTCCCGCAGAAAAGAAATGCTGCCTTATGTATGGAAAGGATTCCTCACTGTCATTGGGATAAACGCTGTACTATTACTCATCTATTACTTCTAAATTATATTCTCATAAAAAAGCATGCGGATAACAGGATTTAAATCCCTATCAGAAGAGTAGAATATAAGCCAATGAACTAAGACTGATCACCGCCCAAAGAGCAACACCTTGAACCAGAGGTTTCATACCGACTTGCTTCAGTACATCCATAGACAAGGAAGCTCCAATAAAAAACATGGTAATAATCAATCCCTTACGTGCCAGTCCAGAAACGGCCTGCCCGAATTGAGGTACACCATCCAACACATAAGTATTCAGAACGATAGCTACAACGAAATAAAGGATAAACCAAGGAATGCTTACTTTCTTACCACTCCCCTTGAAAATAAAAGAAGTAGCGAATGCCAAAGGAATAATCCAAAGTGCACGGGTCAGTTTGATTGTTGTCGCCACTTTCAACGCCTCTTCACCGTATGCCGCACCTGCTCCCACCACAGAACTCGTATCATGAATAGCAATAGCTGCCCAAGTACCAAACTGTTGTTGATCTAACCCAAACATATGGCCTAACACCGGAAAAATAAACAAAGCGATGGCATTCAATACAAAGATAGTAGCCAAAGCCACAGACATCTCACTATCTTTAGCTTTCAATACAGGCCCCACAGCAGCAATAGCGCTCCCCCCACAAATTGCAGTACCTGAACTGATAAGGTAAGCCGTATCACGGTCTACCTTCAAAAGTTTACGCCCTATAAACATACCTATAATCATTGTACCGATTACAGAAATGATCGTGAATTCCATTCCTTCCTTACCGGAAGCCAGAGAAGCCTGAAGATTCATACCGAACCCCAATCCCACTACAGAATATTGCAACAAATATTTAGAAACCTTTTTATTGAATTTAGGATGGGCCTGTCCGCAAACTAATGCAAATATCAACCCCAGAAATAAAGATACGGGTGGAGTGACCCACCGGGAAAATGGAGCCAATACCGGAATATAGTCCATCAACAAAAAGACCGTTAACGTGGAAAGCAAACCTACATAAATAGTTTTGCTGTTTTGCTGTAAAGCTGTTACTGAAATCATATATTTTACTTTTTAACATTATTTCTCTATTTCGAGGTGCAAAGGTAGTATATGTTTCAATAACAATCTAATCGTTTTTAATTATAGGTTATAACTTTTCCTTATAATGATTGGCAAACTGCATGAACAGAGCCGGAAGCCCTGTATCCTGCCCTTGCAATTGGACAAAATCAAATTCACGAAACATCACCAGGTCTTTTATATCCAATACTTTAAACTTCCCTGAATACAGTTCTTTATTAATAGACCGGATAGACAAAATCCCCATGCACTCACTATTTTCCAAAAATAATTTAATGCTTTCTGTACTCCCCAGGTGCATACGGATAGTAAGGTCCGATAACTTTATGTTGTGTTTATGCAAAGCGGTAATCAATACATCCAATGTTCCCGAACCTCTTTCACGAAGCACAAGAGGAACTTCTTTCAATTCATCCAAAGTTATCTCATCATAATCCATCCACTTACTACGAGTATGGACGATAGCCACCAGCTCATCTTGCAGAAAAGGAGTATATTTCAAATTAGGTTGCCGGGTATTGCCCTCTACCAATGCCAAATCTATGCGATGTTCTTGCAATGCCTTTTCCACCTCAGAGGAGTTCCCGCTGAAAAGTGATAAAGACACTTGCGGAAACTTCTCGATGAAACGAGCCAGCAAGGGAGGAAGCACATATTGGGCAATTGTAGTACTGGCTCCCAAGCGCAACTCACCGGTATGCTCATTACGTAATAAGTTCATCTCGTACTCCAAGCGTCCGTAATCTTCCAAAATTTTCTCACAATGTTCCAACAACAACCTGCCTGCATCAGTCAGCAAGATCTTGTTACCCATTCGCTCAAAAAGGCGCGTCTGGTACATCGTTTCCAATTCCTGAATATGCTTGGTTATAGCCGGCTGGCTGATAAACAACTCCTGCGAAGCCTTTGTAAAGCTGAGATTTTTCGCAACACTACTGAATACTCTTAACCTGAAATCAGACATGTTTTTTAATGATTATAGTTCGTCTGCTTTAATTCCTAACGACTGTAAAACAGCGAATCCAAACATCTCCCACTGATAAGCCACTTCACAGGCTGGAGGATTCATGCCGAATACTGTCATTTTTTCTTTTCCGTCCACCTTATTTAATATAGCAGGAACTTTATCCCCATATTCTTCTTCGGCAGGGACAATAATTACCCGTTTCACCTCTTTTGCATCAACCACCACTCTCAAAGACTCTAGAAACAACTCTTCGCGACTAGCCATATCCGATGGTTCGAAAGAATAAAGTGCAAACTCTCCCAACTGGCTTTTGAAAGCCACGTTATTTAATTCCTTTTCCAAATCCGACGGCTGAAAAGCATCCATTTTCTTACTTTCCTCGTCATAAATAAATAATACCTGAACAGCATTCTCCCCCAAGGGTATTCCACTATCCAGTGACAGACATTCCAACAACACCGGCAAATCCGCTTTCGGCAACTTACGCCCCACCACGTCACCAAAATGTTTGGATAAATCACCCGCCACCCTATCTACATAGGCTACATCCACCAAAATTACAGTATCTGCAAACTTTATTTCATTTGTCATCTCGTTTTCATTTTATGATTTCGATGCTAAGATAGCAATTATCATCTGCTTGCAAAAAGAGTTATCTGCCTTTTTGTGTACAATTCGGACTTTTTTTCATTTAAAAGCCGGAAAGCCTGCCATTTTGTCTTCGTATTTTACTTCATTAGCTTTCTTTTTCTTTTTGGCAAACTATTTGACGATTATCAAATGAAATCGCAAAAGCCACTGAACAAAGCAGTGACAGTTACGTTTTCAATAGGTATTTGAATAATATTTAGAAAGGAGATACAATATGAATTTTAACAACTTCACAATTAAATCACAGGAGGCAGTGCAACAAGCGGTGAACGTAACTCAAGCCCGCGGACAGCAAGCTATCGAGCCTGTGCATCTGTTGGCCGGAGTACTGAAAGTAGGTGAAAACGTCACCAACTTCATTTTCCAGAAATTGGGAATGAACGCCCAGCAGATCGCATTGGTCATCGACAAGCAAATTGACTCGCTGCCTAAGGTTTCGGGAGGAGAACCTTACCTTAGCCGTGAAAGCAACGAGATATTACAAAGAGCCGTACAGTATTCCAAAGAGATGGGTGACGAATTCGTTTCACTGGAAGCTATTATCCTGGCCTTATTGAATGTAAAGAGTACTGTCGCTACCATATTGAAAGACGCGGGAATGACAGACAAAGAGCTGCGCTCCGCTATAGCAGAACTACGTAAAGGCGAAAAAGTAACTTCACAATCCAGTGAAGACACTTATCAATCCTTAAGCAAATATGCCATTAATTTGAATGAGGCTGCCCGCAGCGGAAAACTTGATCCGGTTATCGGGCGTGATGAAGAAATACGTAGAGTATTACAAATATTAAGCCGCCGTACCAAGAATAATCCGATTTTAATTGGTGAGCCGGGTACTGGTAAGACCGCCATTGTTGAAGGTTTGGCACACCGTATCATCCGAGGTGATGTACCCGACAATTTGAAGAACAAACAAATCTTCTCATTGGATATGGGCGCACTGGTTGCCGGTGCAAAGTATCGTGGTGAATTTGAGGAACGTTTGAAAGCGGTTCTTGACGATGTCAAAAATTCGGATGGACAGATCATTCTGTTTATTGATGAACTGCACACAATCGTCGGTGCCGGAAAAACCGATGGTGCCATGGATGCCGGACAGCTGTTAAAACCAATGCTTGCCCGTGGAGAACTGCACTGTATCGGGGCAACCACGTTGGACGAGTATCGTCAGTATATTGAGAAGGATGCAGCACTGGAGCGTCGTTTCCAGCCGGTTATGGTAGATGAGCCAACGGTGGAAGATACGATTTCCATCCTGCGTGGCTTAAAGGAGCGCTACGAAGTATTCCACGGCGTTAAGATTACGGACTCTGCACTTGTTACGGCAGCAGTTCTTTCCAACCGTTATATCACAGACCGGTTCCTGCCGGATAAAGCAATTGATCTGGTCGATGAGGCCTGTGCAATGATAAAGACCGAGCTGGATTCCATGCCGGCAGAGCTTGACGAGATGAACCGGAAGATCATGCAGATGCAGATCGAGGAGACGGCATTAAAGAAAGAAACCGATCATCTGAGTCAGGAGCGTCTGGCAGATCTGCAGAAAGAACTTGCAGAATTGCGTGATGAGTTTAATACCAGAAAAGCGCAGTGGAGCACCGAAAAGGATGCAGTTGACAATGTCAGCAAGGTCAGAGAGCAGATTGAGAGCACAAAGAAGGAGATCGAGGCAGCACAGCGTGACGCAGATTATGAAAAAGCTGCGGAATTGCAGTACAGTAAACTGCCTGGATTACAGAAAGAACTGGAAATTGAGGAAGATAAACTCAAAGACCGTGATCTGTCTCTGGTACACGAAAATGTCACCGATGAAGAGATTGCAAAGATTATTTCCCGCTGGACGGGAATCCCGGTTGCGAAGTTAAGCGAAAGCGAGCGGAACAAGACACTGCACCTGGATGAGGAACTCCACAAACGTGTGGTAGGCCAGGACGATGGTGTTACCAAAGTGACCGAGGCGATTATCCGTTCCAAAGCAGGAATCAAAGATCCGACCAAACCAATTGGTTCGTTCCTGTTTTTGGGACCGACCGGTGTCGGCAAGACCGAACTTGCAAAAGCACTTGCTGCCAGCCTGTTTGACGATGAATCCAACATGGTGCGTCTTGATATGAGTGAATACATGGAGAAATACTCCGTGTCTCGTCTGATCGGAGCGCCTCCAGGATATGTCGGATACGATGAAGGCGGTCAGCTGACAGAAGCCGTGCGGAGAAAACCGTATTCTGTTGTCCTGTTTGATGAGGTGGAAAAGGCACATCCGGATGTCTTTAACGTACTGTTACAGGTACTTGATGACGGGCGGATCACAGATTCACAGGGACGTACCGTAGATTTCAAGAACACGATCATTATTATGACCAGTAACATGGGATCGTCCTTGATTCGTGAAAACTTCGAGAAGATGACTCCCGAAACACACGACAAGGTTGTCGATGAAACGAAGGTCCAGGTGTTGGAATTACTGAAGAAGACAATTCGCCCAGAGTTCCTGAACCGTATCGATGACATCATCATGTTTACTCCGCTCAACGAAGAAGAGATCCGCAAGATCGTGATTGTTCAGCTGAATAGTGTGAAGAAGATGCTGGCTCAGAATGGTATTGCCTTGGATTTTACAGATGCAGCTCTGGCGTTTATCTCAGACAAAGGGTTCGACCCGCAGTTTGGTGCCCGCCCTGTAAAACGTGTCATCCAGAAGTATGTCCTGAACGAACTGTCCAAAGAGTTGTTGGGCGGAAAGATCAACAAAGATCGCCCGATCACAATCGACAGCAACGGTGCCGGTTTGGTCTTCAAGAATTGACCGAAGATGGTTGGATTGATATATATTTATGTGAAAGGCTCTGCTCCCAAAAGGAGTAGGCCTTTTTTTGTTGGTCCGGATGTTCTATCTTTGTGAAAACATTTGAATATGCACCATCCATTACAAGTTCTGAAGCACTACTGGGGCTATGACGGGTTCCGGCCGGGACAGGCAGAAGTCATAGACAGTATTCTGTCCGGGCATGATACATTGGCGCTTATGCCGACGGGAGGAGGTAAATCCATTACCTTCCAGGTGCCTGCATTGGCGAATCCGGGTATTTGCCTTGTGATCAGCCCGCTTGTCGCTTTGATGAAGGACCAGGTGAAGAATTTGCAAAAGCGAGGGATTTTGTCGGCATTTATCAGTTCGGAAATGCCGCATTGGGAGATTTTGCAACAATTGGATAATTGCATCTTGGGAGATTATAAGTTCCTTTATATATCTCCTGAACGTATTTCCTCCGAACTGTTTCAGGAGAAGCTGAAGACGTTGTCCCGTAAAGTGAATTTGCTGGTTGTGGATGAGGCGCACTGTATCTCTCAATGGGGAAACGATTTTCGTAGGGATTACCGTTTGATTGCGGATATCCGCGATGCCATACCGCATGTTCAGGTAATTGCCGTAACAGCTTCAGCCACGGCAGCTGTGGTTGCCGATATCTGCGAGCAGCTCCATTTTCGCAAAGGATATAGGATATTCAAGACCTCTTTCGAGCGGAAGAATCTTTCGTTTGTAGTTCGTAAGACAGACAATAAATTAAAGGAAATTTGTCATATCTTATCTGCCGTACCCGGCTCCGCGGTGATCTACAGCCGTACCCGCAAAGGAGTGGAAGAATATGCCGGAAAATTACGGGCGGCGGGCATTTCTGCTGAATATTTCCATGCTGGCCTGGACCCGGTTCTGAAGACAGAGCGGCAGGCCGATTGGGTAAAAGGATTTACGCGTGTGCTGGTTGCCACTAACGCGTTCGGAATGGGGATTGATAAAGGGGACGTGCGTGTGGTGATCCACACGGAGTTTCCTGACTCGATGGAGGCTTATTACCAAGAGGCGGGACGTGCTGGTCGTGACGGGAAACGGGCCTACGCTGTCGCTTTGTTGGGACCGCAGGACATAACGGATATAAAAAGGCGTCCTTCCAATGCTTTCCCGACAATCGAATATATCAAACGGGTTTATGAAGCTTTGTGCAACCGTTTCCAGATCGCGGAAGGTGATGGGGAAGGGGTGTCGGTCTATCTCGACGAACCGGAATTTTTGAGAGATTGGCATTTCGATAAAGGTCGTTTACGTTCTTCTCTTGAAATTTTATCTTTGTCGAACTATCTTACTTTTGAACCCTATCCTAATTCACAACCTTATCTGCGGTATGACCAACCTCGTTGGATGATGGATCGTTTCCTGAGTGACGATTCTCCGGCAGCCAAAGTCGCTGTTGAGGTTTTACGAAATTATGAAGGTCTTTTTTCTACCGGGGTTTTCGTCAGTGTCGATATGCTGGCGCGAAAAACCGGGCTGGAAGCTCGTGAGGTGGCGAAAGTCTTAGGGTATCTGCGGAATGTCGGCTTCTATTATGTCCCTCCCCGAAAAGAACCCCGGATCACTTTTAAGATGATCCGCGTCCCTTTGGACCGTCTTGTCATTACGACTGCATCTTATGAAAATCGTTTGGCAGCTTTCGAAATGCGAATTGAAAAGGTGGCGGAATATCTTGAGACTCACGGTTGCCGTCAGGAGTTTATTTCCGAATATTTCGGTATGGAAGGGACACGATGCGGATGTTGTGATAATTGCTTGCAGAAGCGGTAAAAGGTTGTTCAATTTAACCCTATGCGTTACGGAGGCTAATGCATAGGGTTAGTCCTCGTAAAGCTATGCATTAGGAACCTGTTTAAGATTCGAATTGATTTTTTTGAGTACCTGTATGGATAACGAATATTTTTGTTTATGTTTGTAGCATCTATCAACCAAAAATTAAAAAGATATGAGTGACAAAGATGATTTAATTTATGATGAAGATGATTCTGTAGCATTTATCCAGAACTATCTTCCCCAGGAATTGAAAGGAAAATTCAGTAATGACGATATTAATTATATTGTGGATCTGATTTATGAATTTTATGAGTCGAAGGGTTTCCTTGATGAAAATTCCGATGACAATGCTGAAATTGATATTGATGAAGATGAATTGATCGGGTTTGTTGTAAAGAATGCGCAAAAAGACGGTGTAGGCAAGTTCTCACCTGAAGACATCACTTTTATTGTACAGGGAGAACTTGAATATTGCGATTCCATCAACATGTTCGATTAATAGACTGTTGTATAGTTACAATATAGTTTATAAAAGAATAAGAAGATGAGAAATTTTAAGTTGTTATCAGTTTTACTGCTTTGTATGGCAGTCGTTTTTACGAGTTGTGGAACATGGAACAATACCGCTAAAGGTACGGCTATCGGAGTCGGTGGAGGTGCGGCTGTAGGTGCCGGAGTCGGTGCTTTGGCTGGTAATACTGCATTGGGTTCGATAATCGGTGCTGCCGTGGGCGGTACTGCAGGTGCCCTAATCGGTAAAAAGATGGACAAACAGAAGAAGGAATTGGAAGCTACGTTGCCGGAAGAAACGACTGTCGAAACCATTAATAATGGCGAGGCACTGAAGGTTACGTTTGATTCGGGTATCTTGTTCGCAACCAATTCAAGTACTGTCAGTGCCGCTTCCAAGAGTGCGTTGCGTGACTTGGCTGCCAGTTTGAATGCAAATCCGGATACGGACATAAAAATCATAGGACATACGGATAATACAGGAAAAGTTGATTATAATCAGACGTTGTCAGAAAAACGTGCAAAGAGCGTATTCGATTATCTGATGGAAGACCAAGGTGTGAGCAGTAAGCGCATGACTTATGAAGGCAAGGGAGTACATGAACCGGTTGCCGATAACAGCACTCCTGAGGGACGTGCTTTGAACCGCCGAGTAGAAATCCTTATCCTTCCCAACTCAAAAATGGTACAGGAAGCACAGCAAGGAACTTTGCGATAAGAAATAATAGAAAGCAGAATCAAGAAAGGGATGTCCGAAAGCCGGGCATCCCTTTTTTTGACGATAAACACATCTACTTAAACATAAACCGGTAATAAAACATATTTATCTGAGAAATATCCATATATTTGTATTGTAGTGTTTGATAACTATTGATAAACAGCAATTATCAAGTATATAAAGCCTTGCCATAGATAATATGAGTGTTAAGAATATGAATACAGATTTTACAATTAGAATTGCCCAACCTGCTGATGTCCTTGAGCTCAAAGACTTATTTCAAGATACAGTCCTCAATATAAACAGGCGTGATTATTCAAAAGCAGAAGTGGAAGATTGGGCATCGTGCGGAAACGATATCTCCCATATAAAAGAAATGATTAGAACGCATTTTTTCATTGTAGCAACTAATCAACAGTTACAGGTTGTCGGCTTTGCATCCATTACCCAACAAGGTTATTTGCATTCTATGTTTGTTCATAAAGATTTTCAAGGTAAAGGTATTGCTACGATACTTCTAAATGAAATAGAACGGTATGCAACTGCAACAGGAATCATACGGATTACATCAGAAGTAAGTTTAACAGCCCGTCCATTCTTTGAACAAAGGGGGTATATAGTAACGGAAGAACAAAAACGGAGAGCAAATCAGCTTTCTCTCACCAATTTTTGGATGGCAAAGAATTTGAGCAAATGAAATAAATTCAAATGCAGATAACTGTCAATTCATCGTCATACGCTGTGAAGTTCTATGAAAGTTTAGGCTTTTCAAAGACTTCTGAAGAACAGGAAACAGATGGATTAAATATACCTCGATGCACTACTGTCCACTAAGAATGGACGGCCTTATCACTGGATAATACACGAGATTGCTGTGTTCATTAACAGTCGTTTATAACCGTTCTAAAATCTTCAGACAAGTTAATTAACACTCTTGAAAAGGGAGAATGCAAACCTTTTTTAGTTCATGTTGTTTAAATAGTAACTTATATATAAGTGCATAAATAATAGTATAAACTGTTTTAAACGTTGAATGAGATGAAAAAGATTCTTCCTTTTTTCTTATTGGTTCTTTTACTGGCGTCTTGCCAGAAGGATCCAGACATGTCAAAACTAAGCGATGATTTCGTAGTATTCACTGATCACAACAAGGATGCTAATTTCGAATCCTTTACAACTTTCTACATCCCTGATAGTGTAATGGTTATCGGTAGCAGTGAAAAACCGGAATTCTGGAGTGCAACAGAAGCTGACGATATCGTCTCTACTTTGGTTAGTGGCATGGAAGGCCGTGGTTACACACGTGCATCGGATAAAGAATCTGCGGATTTGGGTTTGCAGGTTTCTTTTGTGAAAAATGTAAATTACTTTACAAACTATCATGACAATCCTTACTGGTGGTGGGGGTATCCGGGATATAACTGGTGGTATGGCTACTGGGGTAATTGGACTGGCGCATGGAATGGATGGTATTATCCGTATCCTGTTGTATACAGCTATAGCGTAGGTTCTTTATTGGTTGAACTGGTCAATTTGAAAGCTCCGCTGCCAAAATCTGCAGATGCTAAACTTCCGGTTCTTTGGACTGCTTACATGACTGGCTTGCTGTCCGGTTCCGACAAGGTAAATATCGAACTTTCTACTCGTGCTATTGAGCAGGCTTTTGTACAGTCACCGTACCTGAAAAAATAATTAAACGCGAATTAAAAGATAAATTTGAGTCTTATGAAAAAGATATATAAATCAATAAAATTAATCGCTTTACTTGTTGCCTGTTTAGCGATACCTTCCCTGGCTGGTGCCCAGGTTGTAAAGAACATGTATTTTAATGTTGACTGGCAGATTAACTCTCCGTTCAGCCAGGATTTCTCAGACAAGACAAGTGGTTGGGGAGCACATGCGGAAGCTGGTTATTATGTAATTCCTAATTTCTCGGTAGGTGCATTTATCTCTTATCATACCAACAATAAGTATATCGACCGTCAGACGTTGCCGGTAAGTTCTACATCGGCCATCACTTCTGATCAGCAGCATTCTATCTTTCAGTTGCCTTTTGGTGCAGCTTTTCGTTACAACGTAGCTCCCGAAAGCCAGTTCCAGCCTTATGCTGGTGTGCAGTTAGGTGCAAGCTATAGTGAAATGTCGACTTATATGAATGTAATGAAAGTATACGACCGTAATTGGGGTTTCTATGTATCTCCCGAAATCGGTATGACTATGTATTTTACACCTCAGAAACAGATCGGTCTGCATGTCGCTGCCTACTATAATTATGCAACCAATAAAGGAGAAGTCCTGAGTTATTCGATCGATGGATTGAATAACTGGGGCATCCGATTAGGTCTTGCTTTCTAATGGAAGTTTGTTCTTTTAAGTGTTTTATGTAGTTTATGGGGAACGGGAGGCTGTCGTAATGACACCTCCCGTTTTTTTGCTTTACAGGATTTGTAGTTTGAGGCCGAACGAGAGGCTTAGATAGTCTTTGGGTTTCAGATAACCGTTCCCGATCTTGTTTATCAGATATAGGTCACAGGTACTGAGCTCGTAGAAGAAAGAAATGGATTTATGCCAACTCTTTTTTGTGTTTAGTTTCAATGTGAATCGCTCTCCAATAAAAACATGGGTACGGATGCGGGTGGAGAACCAGTAGTAACCTTGTGGATATTTGTCCGGCTGCTTACCCCAGAAGTCGCGATCTAAAAGAGTATTGATATAGACACCGCAGGCAAGAGGTTCGAAAGATAACTTGTCGGCGATATGGATGTTCCAAGGGTAATAATTCTGTTTGAGTGTAAGAGTTGCCATAGCATGGCGGTCCGAGTTGCGGGGAACTATCCCCAAATATACATCTGTTTCCCAGTGATTACGATAATAATTCCAACCTGTTCCGAGGGAAAGCATACCCATTGATCCGGCGAACTGTAGCTTGGTATAGTGGGGAATGAGTTTTTCCCATCTGGATATATATTTTTCTACACGTTTTTTATATCGCACATTATCCTCGATTTCCTCCTGTGCTTGTAAAGTGCCGGCCAGGAAAAGAAATAAGAGCATCCATTTAAAAATTGATAATTTCATACGTGTAGCCGTCCGGGGTTAGGGTAAATAATAGGTAGTTACGTTTGGCTATATTGCTACAGCCGTAGTAGATGATCCCATCGTCAAAAAGGTCTTCCACCTGTAACTGATGGTTATGTGCGTTCAGGCAAAACAGCAAAGAGGGAAATTCACGGATATATAGCTGAAATACGTCTTTTACATTATTATCGAACTGTTCGCTTCCGGGACGTGCATGCATGGCGACGATCGTGCGGCTGTAATGCCGGGTACTGTCTTGCAGCTCTTCTTTTAGGAAACCGAAATCAGGGACAGGGTGGGAGTAGTCGTATTCGATCGCATTGGTATTGAGGCAAACGAATTTAACGTCCCGGACGATAAAAGAAAAGTTTTCTTCTCCGAACAATTTGTTGAAAACCTGGTCACCATTGCCGATTACGTCATGGTTACCGATCAATCCGACATACGGGATATCGAGCTTCGACAGGATATCGACGGCCCATTCGTATTCTTTCTTCATGCCGAACTCGGTATAGTCTCCTCCGTGTATGATGAAATCGATGCTGTCTTTTTTAGTATTGATATGTTTTATGAAATCTTCTGTCTCGTCGTAGCTACGTTGGGTGTCGCCCATCAGGACAAAGCGGATCGTGTCTTTATCTTTTGTTGCTGCCTCGATAAGCGGGATGTTGTGGTCGTTGATATCGCGTTCGGAAATGGTGAGCCGGCCGTCATACGGATGGTAATCGATCAGATCACATGCAGACAAGAATATGCATAGGAATAATGGTAGAGTTTGTTTATACATGACATCCTAACTTTTATTTGTGGCAAAGTTAGGATGTCATGCTACTTCAAAAAAGGTCAAGATGCAATGAATAATGTGCCAATACGAAGAAATTCTTTCATTGGCACATTATTTAATGTAATTATAATATCGGTTGAAGAAGTTTTTGAACCAGCCTGTCTTCATCAATCCTTTTTCGAAAAGCAGGATTCCTAAAAGAGCGCAGCAGATTCCCAATGTCACATCTATAATATAGTGATGTGAGGTGTAAACTGCTGTTCCCCAAATTCCCGCCATGATGATGGCAAACAGGATAATCACAAATTTATTGCATTTATTGATAATCGCATAACATAGCGCCACAACCATATATGCGGCATGTAATGATGGAACTGCCGCGAATACGTTTGCGTTGCGGCCATAGATGGAATCGAAGATAGAAAGGCCGGTCAATGTGTCGAACCTGCCGAGACCGGCAACATTACCAGGTGTGTCGAGTATCGGTTCAAAACCATAATTGATTGCATACCAAGGTGGTGCTGCCGGATGGAGATAGTATCCGGCAAAGCCAATCAGGTTGACGAACAGGAATACCATCGAGAAATGGAGGTACAAATTACGGTATCCCTTGAGATAGAGCCACAATCCGAAAGCTATCGGAACAGGAACCCAGCAGAGATAAAATATACCTGCAAGGATGTCCGCAATCCGGCAATTATGGATCGCGAAATATTCGCAAGGAATTAGGATATTCCCATTATCATTTATACCGAACAAGCTTTTTTCCAGATTATATAGGTTTTCCACGTCAATTGAGTTAGCCTCGTAATTTGGGAAAACACGCATCCAGTCGTATGAAATGCCGAAAAGAGCGAATGGCAATAAGGCAACAGCTAATTTACGGGTTGTCTTGCCAGCGAAGAAGAGGAGGAGGTAAAGCCCAACCATGAACACATGCTCCGGGCGTAATCCGATACATACGGCTGTCAGCAAAAGAAACAGCGCTGTCAAGCCGATAACAGTCCCTGCCTCCTTCTTTGACGGGAGTACAATTGTTCCTTTCATTCGTTATCTTTGCTGCTCAATAGTTTACGACAATGATTCAGGCGTGCGAATGCCGTGATGTTGGAGAATATCGCAACGATCAGCAAAGGAATGACGAATATCATGATCGGTTCGAATATCTCGTTGTTTTCCATCATGGGTGCAAAGATACCGCAGCAGAGAGCCCCTAATCCGGTCAACACTACGCGTTCGGGACGTTGCATGAAACCGACTTTGCATTCAAGTCCCAATCCTTCGGCACGGGCGCGGACATAGCTTACCATTAATGAGCCGATCAAAGCAATGAAAGCGACGATCGAACTGATGACATATCCCTGATTGATCAGGTAGAAACATATCCCGAAGAAAACCGTCAGTTCGCTGTAGCGGTCCAGTACCGAATCGTACAAGGCGCCGAACGTGGAACTCATTTTGCCGATACGCGCGACCTGTCCGTCCATCATGTCGAACAGTCCGGCAAACAAGATGATGCCGCCACCCCAGCCGATATAGTAGAAATCACCTCGTTCTCCTTTCATTCCGGCATAAAGGAATATGCAAGCAGCCACAATATTCAGGATTAATCCTGTTGTCGTAATAAAATTGGGAGTGATCCCAATTTTAATCATTCCATGTACGATCGGGTTGATGATCTTGTAGATCGTCTGTTGCAACCAATCTCTAAAAACTTTGAATTTCATATATTACTATTTTGTTTTTATTTTAAGTTCGCTTTCTGAAAACGGTCCCTGATCCTACAGTTCTTGTAGACAAAGATACGTTGCATATTATAGTTCCAAAGAAATCCGACAAGCAGTGAGACTACTATCTTGGAAAATACGAACAAGTCATCAATATAATGTTTCAGTGTCTCCTGGACCCAGGGATTCCGGCTGATCGTTTCCGTCATGAAGTAAATTCCCCAGGTATTCAATAAGATACTACCAATCCAGACCAGTAGATATTTGACTATTACATGTCGTTTCTTGCATTCTTTGGATTTGAATGTCCATTTGTAATTGATGATGCAATTTACGATTCCGCCGCAGACAGAACCAGTGAAGGTTGCATACACGTAATAAACTCCAAATAATTTAACCAACAAGATTGTGACCAGAAAGTCTGTCGCACTGGCGACTTGTGAAGAAAATTGGGCTCGTATAAACATGAATATCCCGCCTTTCTCCGAAAACGCTCTTGCACTTTTCTTTATCCAATCAACCATCTTGCAACTATTAGCAGGATGAGGCTATATATTCCAGCCAAAATATCATCCATCATTACTCCGACTCCTCCCTTGAGATATTCCATTTTGCGTATACCCAATGGCTTGAAAATATCGAACAGGCGGAATAGCGCGAATGCTGCCAGAGCATACCACAAGTTACCGGCCGGTGCTGCCAAAAGCGGAATCCAGACACCTACCATTTCGTCTACTACTACCCGCGAAGGGTCTTCTCCCCAAATAGGTTCGACTGCGTTTGCCGAACGGATGCCGGCAATCGTAAAAATACCGATCAATAACGTGGTTATAATAAGAAGTAGAGTAGGAGATACGGCGCACGACAATGCAAGCCAGATCAGCGTAGCTAACAAGGCTCCCGCCGTTCCCGGAGCAAACGGAGAAAAACCGGAACCAAAGCCTGTTGCAATGATAATATGAATTAGTGGAACTCTTTTCATCCTGTCAGTAAAATGTGTGCAAAGTTATAAAAATAATATAACTTTCCCCCTCGTCCAGGAGAAAGTTATATCGAGAATTCCATCAGCATGAAATTTTAGTTTCATAGGCATGGAACAAAAGTTTCGCTAAGATGGAACAAATGTTTCATTTCTATGAAACTAAATTTGTATTACCCTGAATTTTAGTCCAAATAATTAGGGGCTTTTTCTCCGATCATATCGCGCAACGTCTGCTTAACCATTCTCCATTGCTGGAAGAGGTCATGTACGGGCTGATGTTCGAAGTCGTGCATCGGGCTCTTGCAGAAGAAAGACAACCAAGTCTGGATACCACACATACCGGCACGCAGGGCCAGATCGCTGAACAACACCAGGTCGAGTGCGATAGGGGCAGCTAGGATGGAGTCGCGGCAAAGGAAGTTTACCTTGATTTCCATCGGGTAACCCATCCAGCCGAAGATGTCGATATTGTCCCATGCTTCTTTATTGTCCTTGCGGGGAGGATAGTAATTGATGCGTACCTTATGATATACGTCTCCATACAGGTCCGGGAATTTTTCGGGTTCGAAGATATTGTCGATAACAGACAGCTTGCTGACCTCTTTTGTCTTGAAGTTTGCAGGATCGTCCAATACCTCGCCGTCACGGTTTCCTAAGATATTGGTAGAGAACCAGCCGCTTACACCTAACATACGGGTTTTGAACATCGGAGCCAGCACTGTCTTCATTAAAGTCTGTCCGCTCTTGAAGTCCTTACCGGAGATAGGCACATTCATCTTTTTAGAGAATTCCCACATAGCCGGAGTATCTACGCACAGGTTAGGAGCACCCATGATGAACGGAGCACCTTCTGCGATAGCGGCATAAGCGTAGCACATACTTGGAGAAACGGCTTCCGTATTGTTGTCCTTCATTGCTTTTTCCAAAGCGGCAAGCGACATGTGCTCGTCAGACAGCGGAATATAGATTTCCGTACTTGCAGCCCATAGAACGGCGATACGTTCGCAGTTGTTGGCTGCCTTGAATTCACGGATGTCCTGGCGGAGCTGTTCAACCATGTCCCAACGGGTAGCGGCCTGTTTGATGTGCGTGCCGTTTAGGCGTTTTGCCCAGTTATGGTCGAATGCGGCCGGCATCGGTTTGATTGCCTCCAATTCGTCTTTTACGCCGTTCAGGTCTTTTTCTTTCAAGACTTCTGCGTATATGGCCGCTTCGTATGCATTATCAGGGAAAATATCCCATCCGCCGAAAACGATGTCATTCAGGTCGGTCAGAGGAACAATATCTTTGATCGCTTTTTCTTCTCCGTTTTCTAAACGCATTGTAGCTAACTGTGAGATTGAGCCGATAGGCTTAG
>ERZ779643.1263-NODE-1263-length-18002-cov-16.843874_pt1 | contig 18002 bp, 21 predicted proteins | sample MGYA00511564_ERZ779643 | MGnify/ENA primary metagenome ERZ779643 (study PRJEB29588, sample SAMEA2147114) | human gut metagenome | biome: human gut; feature: human-associated habitat; material: faeces | place: Denmark | collected 2008/2010 ... | reverse complement strand
AAATATAGACAAGTATGGAAAATAGACCTTATTTGAGAACAATCTTGGGAGGAACTGACTTCAAAAGTCTTTCCCTCATGGAGAAAATTATATGTATTAATGTAGTGCTATTATGGTTATGCAAACGTCATGTAAGAAAGGTATGGATCAGATGGACTTGCTCCAAGCCTTCGAGATTTTCGTAGACAAGGCCAAGGGTTCTTCACTTGGTGAGAAGTTTTATCAGGAGGCAGACCCATATCTTGGATTTGTCTCCGATAAACTGGACATATCCAAGCGTGCCAGTGCCATCATGGCCTTGTTTGCTGACAGATGCGATGATAACATCCGATACCACGACTTGGAATTTATATATAAAGAAGGCGATGCAGAATGGCGATGCGCAAAGCGGGGCTTGAGTCAAGGTGATCACTTGTTTTTTGTGGAGAAGTTCATTGAATATACCAATGACGATGGCTTTGTGGATAGAGAGTCGTTCAAAATTACGGATGATGCCAAGAAACAGCTTTTCTCGGAACTCAACCTATCATCCATGCGTGGTTCTCGCCCGAAGGGTGGCATGCTATCCTTTGAGGACATCAGCCCCAAGCAACTATTCTACAATAGCAAAGAACAAAGGCAAGTGGAAGAGTTAACTTCCCTCTTGGATGAGGAGCATTTCCAGCGTATCAAAAATCGATTGAAAGAAACCAACTTCAGAAGCGGCTTTGCCTGCCTTTTCTATGGTGCGCCTGGTACAGGAAAGACAGAGACTGTGCTTCAGATAGCCAAGAAGACTGGTCGTGACTTGATTCAGGTGAACGTTTCAGAGGTTAAGAGTATGTGGGTAGGCGAGAGCGAAAAGAATATCAAGGGCATCTTCGATGATTATAAGAAGAAGGTGAAACAATTAGCCAAGGCACCCATCTTGCTTTTCAACGAGGCTGATGCCATCATCGGCAAGCGTCAGGTGGGGGCGGAAAGAGCCGTTGAGAAGATGGAAAACAGTATTCAGAATATCATCCTTCAGGAGATAGAACAGTTGGATGGCATCCTCATTGCCACGACCAACCTCGCAGAGAACATGGACAAGGCCTTCGAGCGCCGTTTCCTCTATAAGATACAGTTTGAGAAACCAGACTTGAATTGCCGTACTCAGATTTGGCAAGCGATGATTCCGCCTTCGAATGATGCCGACGCCAGTTACCTGGCGGGCAAGTATGATTTCAGCGGAGGTGAAATAGAGAACATCGCCCGTCATTTTACCATCCAGACGATATTGCATGGCAAGTCTGAGAACATGGTCAAATCCCTTGCTGAGTTTTGTGAAAGTGAAAGACTGGAAGGGAGCCGTATTAAGAGAAAAATTGGATTCTAACGGCTGATATATAACAAAAAAGTATGGAGAAGTATATATTTTTAGATTTCGATGGAGTGATCAATACTCAAAATGATAAGTTTGACAAAAACGCTATGGCTAATTTACGCCGCTTGTTGGAAAAAACTGATGCTAAGGTCGTCATTTCTTCCACATGGCGATTGCAAGGCATGGAGTACATACAGCAATTGTGGCAGGAACACCATATGCAAGGCGAAGTCATAGGTTTGACACCTTCTTGCAATTCCACTAACTTTAGCAATGTAGATGGGCAGGAGGAATGGCAAGGCTTACATGGGTGTAAAGGCTTGGAGATTGCAGAATGGTTGAGATTGAATGCCAAGGAGCCTTATCATTATGTCATTTTAGATGATGAAGAGGATATCCTGTTCAATCAACGTGAACATCTTGTAAAAGTTGATGGTAGCAAAGGTCTTGATAAGGCTGATGTGAGAGCTGCAATTCAAATCTTAAATACCAAAGAGATCAGTCAAATGAAACGTTGGTTTTATGGTGCCCTAAAATTTATTGCGCTTTATATCCTTATGGTGATGGTTTTCATGGCTTATTTTTACTGGTATCCAGAAAAGGAGATAAATAACATGAATCGTCGTGCCCTTATGTACCAAGAGTGTTTGCGTAATCATTTTCATTGGCAAAAATAACAACGTCTATAATAATTTAGATAAAATTTCGTTTCTATGGTAAACAATTATAGTTTATAATGCAATGAATGATATAATCAATATTCTAAACCAAGTTCGAATAGTTTCACAAAAAATAAAAGAACAAAGAAAAGAGAAATTTGAGCGTGGTGAAAGTTTTAATATTTTCAATGATTTAGGCTTCATGTCCGATGAAGTCCATCTACACTCTATGTTTTTAGCAAACCTGCTGAATCCAAAAGGAAGTCACGGACAAAGAGGAAAATTCCTTGAGGCATTTTTGAAAATGCTACAAAAATCGTTTCCTGCAATATCTGCAGATAGTTTAGAATTAGACACGGCTATCGCTTCTGTAGAAGTAGAGAAATATATAGGTAGGCAGACAGATAGTGAAGGCGGCAGAATAGATATTTATCTTACCGATAGCAAGCATAGTATTATCATAGAAAATAAAATCTATGCTGGTGACCAACATCATCAGATGCTAAGATACTGGAATTATGGAATGTCACAAAAAGGAGACGATACGGAAAAATCATTTGTATTGATTTACTTGACATTGGATGGTTGCTCTCCTTCAAAAGAATCTTTGGGTGAAGATTTAAAGGAAAATGATATAGTTTGCTTATCCTATAAGAGTGATATTAGAGGATGGCTTGATCGTTGCGTGGAATTGGCTTCAAGAACTCCGCTCGTGAGAGAAACTATCAATCAATATATTAGTACTATTGACATATTAACAAATAACGTTATGGAAGATAATAAGGAACTATTAGATATCTTGAGCAAAGAAGAAAATCTCGATGCTGTATTTGATATAATCAATAGCAAAGAGAAATTGATAAATCATATTATCAATGATGAGTTTATTCCAAAGCTGAAAGATTTAGCAAAAAGTAAAGGCTTGGAAATTTGTGGTAATTATAAGAGAAATTGGGTGTCAGATATATATCCTGGTGCACATTTTCAAAAAACAGGTTGGAAGTACTTTGACCTTGCGTTTCAATTTGACCGTCAAGGGTTAGATGGCTTGATTTTTGGATTTGTTTGTAAAGGCAACAGTAAACGTTCTGATATACCTGCTCCCATTTGGGAAAAAGTACAGGAGCATTATTCTATAACCTCCAAAATAAAAAATTGGGATAGTGATTTATGGATTCATAAGGATTTTAGAAGAAATTGTAATTGGAATAATGCACAGACTATAAAAGACTTGCTGAACGGTAAAACTTTAAATGATTTCTCAATAATGTTTGATGAAGCTATAGATTGTGTCAAGGGACTGGATATTTAGTCCCTTGACAAAAGAACATTGATGAGTTGCCTTTCAAAGATACTTACTTGCAAGATTTTTTATTCTTTCCTTCACCTCTTCTCTTAGCCATAGAGGTTCCAACACTTCCATGGCGTCCATGTTCGAGAAAATCTCCTGTTCAAAATCAAACTCTGGTTTCAGGTGATACTCAAAGATAGAGTACTCGTCAGTTCGCTTTGTCTCCTTTTGAGAGTCATGGAGAGGAAGATTGCGTATGTAGTTACTCTGGAAGGCATCAACCTTTAGCACTACCTTTTGAACTTCGGAATCCTTGTTGTTGATGATGCCAAAGCAATCCTTGAAGTATTCTGCTGGTTCCAGATTCTTAGGCATCTTGAACACTTCCTCGGAGATGATGACATTCTCCATACGGTCAAGTGCATAGCAACGGATATCGTTCGTGCCAGGACTATATGCGACCACATACCAACGTTTCTTGAAAGCCTTCACGAAATAAGGATGGATGTCAAACTCATAATACTTCTCGGAATTATAACTATAGTAAGAGATGAATATGACGTGGTTGTTGCGCATCGCCTTGATGATGGCTTCCAGATAGTTTCTGCCAGAAGGCATGTCCTCCAGGAGAACCCTCTCCTTGAGTTTGCGACTGTTGCCCACCATGGCGTTGAGTGAGAAGGCGTTGAGTAACCAGTTCCTGGTGCTTCCTTCCTCGAAGCAATTGCCATACTCTATGTGATAACGGAATCCGCTACTACATTCGATGTTAATCTCAAACAGTTCCTCGATGGCATGGAGATTGTTGATGAAGGTACGGCGAGAAAGTTCCGTTCCCTCACTGAGGTCAGAGTCCAACCATCTGCTTTGAATCTCCTTCAGGGTAATGCCACCCCGGTTCCTTGCTCGATGAATGGTCTCTACGAGCCAGACATATTTGTTCAATTGATTGATAGCCATATTCTATACTTTTAAATTTTGGCACAAAGATAATGAAAAAGTGAGAAATAATGTTGCACAGTTGCCAATTATTTTAGTAAGAACTCTATCATTTCGTCGTATTTGGCGAAAAATATACTTTCCTTCATCTTGCATAGTTTGGCATCTCTTCCTAGCAGGAAACTAAAGTACTCCCAAAATTGTTTCCTATGATGCATAAATTTGAGATGACTCATTTCATGTAGGATAATCTCGTCAATCAATTCCAATGGGAAAACCACAATCTTGGGCGGCAAGAAAATCTGTTTATAGATGGAACATTGCCCCCATATGTTCCTTCTCTTCATTTTTTTTATGATGACTTGTCTTGCATATAGATTTTTCTCCTTTTCCCAATAATGCAATCTCTTGGGGAGTTCAATGTTTGCCAGGTCTAGAATCTTATTCTTAATGATGTTTCTTAGCCAACTTTGAATGTTTCTGTTGTCGAATTTTGTGTCATGGCAGTAATAAAAATCAATTCTCTTTTCGTTTACTTGCGCCATAATCATGCATCGGTCTCCTTTGGTATAGATACTTCTTCCTTCACATGAAAAAATGCTTTCGGATTGCAAGAGTGAGTCTTTCACCTCATGCCATCCTATTACAAGGCACCATGTGCATAACCTGAGCGAAGGGTTGATTGTATATCTTGTCGTCATAAGTTCCACATCTTATCTAAAATTTCCTTGTAGTCCTTTGCGTATGGATTTCTTCTTTGGACATTAAGTCCGTAGAGGCGAGTTCCTTTTTCTTGTTCTTCCTTCAGTCTCTGCATTGTTTTTTTTATAGGAAGAGGAAAACAGAAGTCGCTGATGATAAGTGCATCGGCCATGGAATATTTTTCAGAATCGAGCATCTTGAAAATTTCCATTAGCATTTCTTCCCCATTAGTACCCCCGGAAAAGCTGCCCTTGAAGAATTTATCTATCTTATAATAATTGCTGGGTCTTGCCAAGTCCAAGGTCTTTGTTCTGATAGAGAACGAGATGAGAAAACAGCTTCTCTTTTCCTTTTTCGCTATAGCCGCGAGTTGCTGCAATAGAGACTTTGCGATTTCCAAAGGTCTACCACTCATGGATCCACTTGTATCAATGCAAATAATCATGGGGCCTTGCAGAAGGCGAGGCTTCTTATAATGAACTGTTGATTTTTCACGCTTGTTCTGTGCAGCCTTTGAGGAAAATTGCTGCAGCTGTCTTTTTGCAAACTTTGCATAAAAGGTGGGAGAGTCCATCATGGCAATCTCCGTGGGAAGCAAGCTATCCAGGTCATTGCCCAAGGATACGCCATCTATGTCTTGCCTGTCATGGGAATGCTTGAGTAATATAGGAATGTATCTAGTCATGGTGGCATCATCCATTTCTTCACTTCTCTCTTTTTCCCTTCCCATCTTCTTGGCTATCTCCTTTAGTTGAGGGTACTTGTGGAAGAAACGAGCCTTCTTCTGTTCCTTCTTGTAGTCTATGTCACCACAGGTTATGATTTCTTGCTCAATTTTTTGCATACTATTGGAAAGTACTTGCGCAATCTTCTGGTCTTTCCTCTTCTTGCTAGCCTCTTTCCAATTAGCTTCCATGGCATCAAAAATTTCGTCAGTAGTTTTCTGTTTTTTTCCAAATTCCTGGATATATCCATGTATATTGAACATGCTGCTGTCGAAAGTATCGTGCAAGTGCTTGGCGATACCGTTCCATGCCAGGCGTTTTTGCTCTATGTTGGATGCAAAGAAGTGGGATAATATCTTCATTTCTTCCTCATATTCCCTCTCTATTGTGGAAACGACAGGCAATATACCCTCCAACATGGAAATAATTTCCTTTCTGAAAATTTCTTTCCATGTCTCTTCTTTTCTGCAAAGTTCCTTGTTTCCTGAGTCTTGGCAGATTTCTTCTATATACCCTGCCACAGGATCATCCTTGTACTCAGGAGGAATGGGCTTCCCCTCTATGTAGAGGTCAAAAAGACCAGAATATTCGTCAATCCGTTTGTCTATATCTTCCATATTAAAAATTATATGCTAGTTTTTATCTTCATTTCCAACGCCTCACATTTCTTTCGCAAGTTGTCGGCATACTTTTGGATGACCTTCAAGTCAGTTGAAGACACAAATAGATTTTCCTTTTCCAGCAACCTCATCTTTTGGTTAAGTTCATTGCCTATTTTTTGCATCTCCTCAATGAGATGTGTGTCTCCTTCAGAAAACAAGTTTTGTTGCCCTGTAGGAGGGAAAATGGGCTTGCTAGCCTTCTTTGATGGTTCCATCATGTAGAGTGCATTATTTACGATAATTCCACCTTGCGCCCTTCTCAAACTGACGATTTGGTGCTGTGGATACTTCTTGGATGAGAAGGGACCTTGAGGAACTCTCCTGATTATCCATCCATTCTTATCCTTATCAAAATAGAGCACACCCTTCGTCTCGATGTCCATCAGCAGGTATCCATAATCTTGGAGAAAGAAGTAAGTGTCTCCCCAGTTTGTGCCCATAAGCTTGGTATAGAAGTAGAAATAGATGTTGAAATCTTCAGAATTGATATTGGCTATTTTACTGTTTGCCAATGCATTGCCTTTCGTTTTCAACCCTTTCTCATACTCTTTCTCCACAACTGAGCATTTATTCTCTATGTTCCAGAATAAAGACTCTGTAACGATTTTCATGACAGGTTCAATGGTCTCTACCTTGTTCCATAGCACATGATAGAGTATGGGAAGATCGGTTAGGTCTATCTCCTTTCTTCCATTTAGAAATGCCGATGTTTGCAGCAGATGTACTGCTTTCTTCCATCTTCTGTCTGATATATAATAGTCTAGAGGACTCGCGGCTTCATCCTTTGACTCGGCCTCCTTGAGCTTCTTGCGAATGAATGTGATATCCTTGAGTATATTGTCAGGAATATCGATATCTTCCACCTCTTCAAGGATTTGTGTGTATTGCTCGTCTGTTATGAGAAGTTCGGTAGGAATGACAACCTTACTCTTGTTCTTCCCCTTTAGCATCTTGTAGAATGTACGTTCATTGGCTATGGGGTTAGAGACAACTCGTAATATGAATCTATCCCAAAGGGCTTCCAACCCCTCATCCTCTTTAGGTAACTCATTGGATGCAGCAATGAGTGCTTTCATAGGAAGCTTGATGGTCTCGTTTCCGTTTTGGTAGATTTTCTCATTGATGGCTGTCAGCAAGGCATTTTGAATGGAAGGACCCGCTTTCCAGATTTCATCCAGAAACACCACATTTGCCCATGGAAGATACCCTTCTGTTCTTCTTTCATAAGTATCCTCGTCTTTCAGTTTGGATATGGAAACAGGTCCAAAGATCTCGTCTGGGGTAGAGAAACGCGACATCAAGTATTCAAATTGTTTCTTTTCGGCGAATACTTCCTTGAGCCTTCTGGCAATCATACTTTTGCCAGTTCCGGGAGGCCCCAGCAAGAATATGCTTTCGCCAGCAATGCTGCTAAGCAAGGTCAAGGAGAAGATGTCCTCTTTTTCCCATACTCCTTCACTCATCAGCTTGATGAGTTCCTTCATTTGTAGTTTTATCTCTTTCTTTTCCATTGTATATTTATTTTGTGGCAAAGGTACATATTTCCTGTGTAAAATGTTGTCACACCTAAAATATTTTTTAGGTGTGCAGTAATTTTTCTCATTTTCAGACTACCTTTGTGTCATAGATGTAAAATAATAAGAAATAATGGAACAATCATTTATGGACACAACAAAGGTGGATCTTGTACAGGAGACATTGGGCACAAGTGAAGAACAACTATTGTTAATCATTCAAGCATATGAAGATGAATCAATGGGTTGACTTTGACACAGGTGATGAAGCTCAAAGTGAGTATGTTTTTTCCTATATGGAAAAGACATATAGCATAGAACTCAGTTTGAGTGTTGGCTTTGGCGATATATGGTTTGCGAATTTGTACTCAGTGACAGGTGATAAGAAACAAAAATGTGTATCAAACATCAAAATTCCAACTTGTGATTTTGACGAACTCTCTTGGTTGAAACAATACTTGGAGAAACGAATGGATATGCTCTTGCTAGAGCTAAAAAATGAAGTCTCATCCGTCAGCTTCGAACCAGAGGAGATTGCCGGCTTACCCATATCTTCAGACGATAAAATCAAACTGCTTGACATGTTGCATGGTTTATGGTTTGATGTTTATAAAGTGTGTCAGGAAAAATAAGAAAACAGGTCTCGTATCATTTAAAAAATGAAATAGGAAGCCAATGCAAAAAATTTGGTCGGAAGAGATTCCGCCCAAATTCACCATTGAAGTATTAACTTTATAAGATTTAGATTTATGCTATTCAACTATAAGGAACATCGGATTTTTGCGTTCTCTGATACTCATGGGATGCACAAGTGGCTTCATATCCCAGAAGAAGCTGACATCCTGCTTTGTGCTGGCGATGTAGTGCCAGGCTTTGGCAAGGATGGCATGGAGGACTTCTTTTCCTGGTTGTTAAGCCATCCCGCCAAACTTTATATTTTTGTGGCTGGCAATCATGAGTTACTCTTGGAAGGTACTCCAGAGCAAGCCAAGTTCCTGCTGACAAGGGAGATAGTCTTCCTCCATGATACTTGCTATGAGTTTGATAGGATAAGTTTTGGGAATATATCCACGCGAAGTTTGCAAAGCAAGGAGTCAAATATCCACCTTGCTGGCAAAATGGACTTCCTGATAACCCATATTCCACCGGAAGGCATACTTGACGAGGGTAGGGGAAGCCTTCCTCTTTTGTTAGAGGTCTATCGTTCTCAACCTCGTTTTCATGTCTTTGGTCATGCTCATTCTTGAGGAAATCAAAGCAAGGGTGGTGCTTTTACGGAGTTTTACAATGTCTCACAGTTTAATGAACTTAAAAACCAAGATGGAGGTCAATAGAGAAAGGTTTCCACCTTGGTGACAAGTCTTCTAAATATCAGTCAAAGAAATGCCTGTAGTCATCCGAGTAGGTTTATGGTTGACGTTTTTCGTATTTCTGAATAAGTATCGTAAAATGCAAATCAACTACACCGGAACTTACCTCTCTCGTACCAAAGACTAATTTTCCTTTTCCTGCCAACATTTGGAACTCACTCTTGATATTTTCTTCCTCCTTCAAAGAAAGAGGATGAAGTGAAGACGCCTTACATAATACGACTAGCTTCTGCAGATTGAAAAACTCATTCTCTGAATCCATATCTATGTATTTTATCAGTCTTTTCAGGTAATCCACTCTGCTGATTTCTCCATAGGTATGAGTCTCCATGTTGGTTTGCAGCATAGAGAAACCATCATAGATGAAGTCCATGTCATGGAAGGAAATATCTTTACCACCCAAGAACTTCTCTCGGAGAGCTTCATACTTTTCTCGATAATCGAGATAATCAATTCGCTTCTCCAAGCGATGGTCACGCTTCTTTTTGATGTTGGATGCTTGGGAGATTCTTCTGTTGCAGTAGTCCCAATCCTCCATGCTCATGGATATACTATCATGAGAAGCGAGCTTCATGGTTTCGAGGATCTCCCTTTTCTTACGGCCAGGCAAATAGTTGAAGTATAACTTTTGTTCTAGTTTTCTAGCCATAGTACCATAACTGGTGTGCATCTTGTGCTCGATTCTGTCCTCAAATGTATCTTTGAGTGTCTGCGGTGTATAGCCGTAGAATGTACAACTCCAAAGAATCTTGGCTATGACTTCTTCCTTAGTAAGTTTACAGTCATCGGAAACTACAACTTCCTTGGCTACATTGTGCTCCCAAAGTCCACCTTCGCAATTGTATACATTAATATATGGCTCCTCATAACCTTCCATAGGTTTAACCCACTCTACACGTATTTCGAGGTTCCTCATCTCGGATTCATTCGCTGGAGCAATATGAGAAAGGATATCGTATGCCTCACGATATTGTCTGATGCCCAAATATCCTTCCTTTTTTAAGGCAGGAATCAATGCGTCAAAATCCGTACTAAGTAAAAGTTCTTTCAGTTTCATACACTTAACATTTAAAATTTATTGCAAAGGTAGTGCAATGGTGTGCAAAAAAATGGCACAGCTTAAAAATATCTTTGAAGGCTGTGATATTTTTATAAAATGTTTTATAAGGTGTGTTGAAATATCCTCAAGACATGAACCACCACAAAGATATACGCATATCAGAGAGCGTAGAATCTCACTATGTTGATAACCAAACAATGTACATCTCAATCCCAAGGTGGAATCTATGGTTTGAGCTAAAAAAGCATCAAATTGCTCCATAATTGAAAAAAAATCCCCAAAAGGAGTGTGTTTCTTAGATTTTATTTGTATTTTTGCCATGTCATTCAGAGTTTTATTTGTTTTTTTAATTAGGGTGTCCAGTTCTATGTTCCAATATTAACTAGGGTGTCCAGTTCTGTGTTCCAGTTTTTAGTATCAAAAACAATGTAATAACCATCTAAGTCATTGATAATCATTCACTAAATAAACTATAATCTTGTGCGAATCTACATCAGACTTTTTGACAGTTAAATTTGTCTTATATTTTGTGCTTAATTTACTGATTTACAGTGTGCTAAGTTGCTAAAACATAATCAAAAACGAGAACATGGAACTGGACACCCTATTTTTTAATGCAACACTAAGACAAGTGAGATTTCTGACATGGCAAAAAACTAATCAACTTTTTGTTGCTCTGGTTCTTATAAATAATATTGAATTATAGTGTTGCGGAAATTAGGTTATTATGACAACATCAGACAAACAATTTGATTCGCAGTTTGATAAAGTTGAGAATCTTGTACACTATCCTTGGATAGGTTGCAACTATGCTTCGGCACCAAAGCGTGTGCTTATCATGGGAGACTCGCACTATACGGTGAATGACGAAGGCGAATTCTGCCCAGAGGAATATGATAGATGTGTTACAGACAAGGAGTATACAAGAGGAATCATTAATTGTGCAATAGAAGAAGGTAGCTGGAAATTCCATACAAACCTTCAGAAAACATTCTTGGATGAAAGCGACATGGATGTCGAGGGCTTTTGGAATAAAATAGCTTCTTATAACTTCATACAGGAGCCTATGAAAGGCACACATGAGGTGCCCTCCTTGGCTGCTTACGAGACGGCATGGAAGTGCTTAGCTGATGTCGTGCAGATCATCAAGCCAGATGTTTGCATATTTGTTGGTCTAAGAAACGACAAAGGCATGAATATTCTTGACGAGAAAGGTGTGAAATATTCTATCCAAACATTGGATGAAAAAATCAACAACTCTTATCCTAAGAAAGGTGAACTGCAATTTGCAGACGGTAACAAGCTACCGTTCTATATGATTCATCATACTGCACAATATTACAGCCCTCAGCTTTGGTACGACTTCTTGAATAAAGAGATTCCAGAGGTTGTCAGCTTTTTGGATAAGTAAAAAATAACGTGAGTGACGTATGACGACACAGGAAAAACATTTGGGTGAATATCGATTGCCGACAGAATGGCTGCTATCGCTACAACATCTCCAATTCAGAAAGTCTTGGTGATGGATAATTGTCACGCTGGCTGCGCAATGCATATTCTACAGCCAACACGTTGTCGCAAAACACGTTGCTTAAAGACCGTAAAATCTTGAAAAACGGATAAAAAACTGAGGGTGTGTCATAAGTCCATGACACGCCCTCAGTTTTACAAAGCCGATTACTTTTTCCCACTTTCCGGATATTTCTTGGCGAGATTATGCTTCTTTTCCGGATCCTCTAGCAGATTGTAGAGTTCCAGCGGCTTGTTTGGCTTGATGTTTAATATTTTACTTTATCATCAAACTCCACATGTACTTCCAGGTTGAACTCACGGACATATATGAGGTCATATAATGAGAAGTAGCAATGATCGTATAGATTATGAAAGGGCTGTATAAGATGCATATCTTTCGACCATTCTCTATCCAGTCCCTCATTCCAATTGTCGTTCTCAATTTCCATCCCCAACCAATTCTCCAATTTCTCATTGATACTTTGCTCAGAAGACCGCTCTCTACTGAATCGGAGTGGCCATGCGCAACCCTCATCATAGAGTGTATTGAAACCTCCACATGTCAGAGTATCCCACACCTGTTTTGCCGTTTCAGTCTGAATGGGGTGATGTGCAGGATATTCGTAACCAAGGAATATCTTTCCTTCCACCTCAAAATCTCCAGAAATGTCCTTACGATGCAGGTATTCTTGATAAACTGTCATCGTCCGGTGATAAAGCTGCGTACATGCCTTTCGAAGTGCATCATTGAAACCGATGAGGAGCTGCTTCGTCTCATCGTCATACACATTCAATTGCCATAGTACGTTGCAACGCTTTTGGAGCAAGTGCTTCATCACAAACTTTTCTTCATCAGAGTATTGACAATACTCGTTTATTCTTGCAATGTCTTTCTCCAGCATGACTATGCGAGAGTCTTCAAATACATGTTTTATGTTCATATCTTAATCCCATAAATTACGGTTATACTTATAGAAAAACTTAATTCCTTTATCCGTTAAGAATCTTAATGGCTTTGTTGACCAGATCCGCAGTAATGCCATCATACGGATTGGTCAGGATGAAGTGTGGCAGTTGCGAATCCTGTATCACGTATTCATCATCGATAATAACATACCGACCTTCATCTTGGAGATTGTCAGCTATCCATGATGAGAATTCCACTCCTTTCCATTGGTGTGTGCGGGATTCATTTCATCACGGTTGGCATTGAGTAGCATGTTGTTGGTGGCTGAAGACGGAAAAAGCAACAAGATGTGTTGCCGTAACAAGCATATATTCAAGTTCCTAAGGATTCCTGCCATCCTCGGATACTTATCCCAATTCGCAGGGTATAGGACCCTTGTTAGCTTATGCTCCTTGGCGTATTTGATGCCTAAGGTGTCTGCTCCATTTGCCATCCCTGAAATGATTTCTATTGGGTGAGCGTCCAAGTCTCCCAAAGATTCGAAAGTCTCATCAAGCTTTTCTTTCAGAAACTCATAGTTGTCAAAGTCACGTCCTCCCGCTACAATCACCTTGTAACTATTGAGATACTTTGTCTTGATGGTATGTTTGATGGCTTCTTTATCCATCTTGCCATTTGATAATTCTTTGCCCATATTCATGTTTGCTCATTAAATTTTCTGCAAAATTAGATGAAACGTGAGAAAAATCATTGCGCATGAAAAAACTTTTTTATTGAGTGAAATGAATTTACACAGGTGTGGGCTACCTTTGCACCAGAATTTTTAATTGATATACAATGGAGAAGTTTGATATTAATAAAGAAATGGCGAAGTTAAAAGGACTGAACATTATCGAAAAATGCTCGGCTTTAGACGATTTGCTTGATGATTTGGAAGATGCCCAGGAGCAGATTATCTGTGCCAAGGATGAGATTTCAGAAGAATACGCCAACGTTTTTAAGAAGAAGTTCCACGAGGAGATAGCTTCCTTTATAGCGGAAACCTTCGATGGCAAGATTCCATATGTTGAAAAATATGGTTATCAAATCATGTATGACAACAGGCCCATTTATATAACCCTTTATTGTACTTATGGTGAATGGTCTATTTGTCTTTTTGTAAAGAGTGGAAGTACGAAACATCTGATAAAACTTGCAGGTGTTTTAGGTGTCAATATAACAGGGAATGGGGCATCTTTGAACTTAGAAGTTACAGAGAAAGATTTGCTTTCCAAGGTGAAGCAAATCATGTTACTCTCAGACTCCTACGAAAAATGAATCTTTCATCAGGTAAGATTTTTATTTCATAAATCGAACATATAACTTAAAAATAAAGCATCATGAACAAAACTATAAAAGAGCAATTGGATAAGATGGAAAACCGTTTGGACGAGGCCCTAGATAATGACCTCTTCCATGATTCCGAGTTTGACATGGATGACTTTCAATCAGAGGTTTGCTCCTTTGAGAGAGAGCTGAACGAGATATTGGAGTTCAATCGTGAACATCTTCAATTTCCGGAGTTGGAGAAGATTTGTTCCGTCCAGAAGAAAATCAAACAGGTGAAGGATGAGTATGAATTCTATGATCCAGAGTATGAGAGAAGCGTCATGTTCCCAAATGGTGAGGATGAGGAAGAGGATGATATCGCCTTCTAAATATAGACAAGTATGGAAAATAGACCTTATTTGAGAACAATCTTGGGAGGAACGGACTTTAGAAGTCTTTCCCTTTTTGAGAAAATATTATGCATTAATGTTTGGTTATTATGCTTATGCAAACGTTATGCAAAAAAGGTATGAAAATGAAAAAGGCGGTAAATACGTTAAATTTGTATTTACCGTTTTTAACATTCCATGATGGAACTTGCCGTGCAGGCTGGAATTTCGCAGATACTTTATTATACTTCATCAGATTGTGATGAGGTTGCAAAAGTAAACTGTGTCAAATTACTTTGGTTGTAACTTGACACAGTTTTTTTATATCTCCAACTCTTAACGCAAGAACTTTCCGGTAAGGCTTGCCTTGCAGGCAGCTACTTCTTCCGGAGTTCCGGCAACAACGAGATTACCGCCCTTGTCGCCGCCTTCAGGACCGAGGTCGATGATATAGTCGGCACACTTGATGACATCCAGATTGTGCTCTATCACTACCAGTGAATGCCCCCTTTCTATCAGGGCATTGAAGGCATGGAGCAGGCGCTTGATGTCGTGGAAGTGAAGACCCGTGGTAGGCTCGTCGAAGATGAAGAGCGTAGGCTCCTGTTCTTCCTTGCCTATGAAGAAGGCGAGCTTTACACGCTGATTCTCACCACCCGAAAGCGAACTTGAATTCTGACCGAGCTTGATATAGCCCAGACCTACATCCTGAAGCGGCTTCAGGCGGTTTACGATGATGCGGCAGTTGTCGAAGTCGCCCTCGTTGCGCTGCAGCTTTTCATCGCTGAAGAACTCAATGGCCTCATTTACCGTCATGTTCAGCACATCATTGACGTCTTTTCCGCCATAGCGTACCTCCAGGATATCGTGCTTGAAACGCTTGCCCTTACAAGCCTCGCAGGTCAGCGTGAGGTCTGCCATAAACTGCATCTCGATGGTAACATATCCCGCACCCTTACATTCCTCGCATCTTCCGCCTTCAGTATTGAAAGAGAAGTACTGGGGCGTGAATCCCATCTGCTTAGCCAGTGGCTGGTTGGCAAAGAGGGCACGTATCGCATCGTATGCCTTCAGATAAGTGGCAGGGTTGCTGCGGGTACTCTTTCCGATAGGGTTCTGGTCAACAAACTCTACATGATGGATGCTCTTCCAGTCGCCTTCCATCGATGCATATTCGCCTGGTGCATCTGATACGAGGTCCAGACGGCGACGCATGGCAGGATAGAGGATTCCCTTGATGAGCGAACTCTTGCCTGAGCCTGATACACCGGTTACACAGGTGAATACATTGAGCGGTATCTTAACATCGATGCCGCGCAGATTGTTCATCCGGGCTCCCTTGATTTCGATATACTGGTTCCAGGCACGGTGGCTCGTTGGCGCCTTTATCTCCTCGTTGTGGGTCAGGTACTTGATGGTATAACTCTCCGGATATTCAGCCAGCAGCTTTTCCTGTTCAGCCTTGTCGGTGGTTGAATATTCTGATGACGGACCGGCGTAGACCACTCTTCCGCCCAGTCTTCCGGCATCGGGACCAATATCGATGAGATAGTCGGCTGCCCGCATAATCTCTTCGTCGTGTTCTACCACAACCACCGTATTGCCCAGTTGCTGCAGTTCTTTCAGCACCTTAATCAGTCGGGCGGTATCGCGGCTATGGAGTCCGATACTAGGTTCATCGAGGATATATACGCTACCCACGAGCGATGAGCCCAGGTTGGTGGTCAGGTTGATGCGCTGACTCTCACCGCCGGAGAGGGTGTTGGAGAGTCGGTTGAGCGTAAGATAACCCAGACCCACATCCAGGAGGAACTGCAGGCGGTGGGTGATTTCGGTGAGCAGACGCTTGCTGATTTCCTTCTCATGCTCAGAGAGTTCCAATTTCTTGAACCATTCGCTCAGGTTCACAATCGACATCTCAACCAGTTCGGTGATGCTCTTTCCGCCAATCTTCACATAGTTGGCTTCCTTCTTGAGTCGGGTACCATGGCAGTCAGGACAAATCGTCTTTCCACGGAATCGGCTCAGCATCACGCGGTATTGTATCTTGTATTGGTTCTCCTTTACCATTCTGAAGAACTCATCGATGCTCACCCTTTCCTGCTGTTTGCGTTTCTTCTCGCCAGGCAGACCGTGCCACAGCCAGTCCTTCTGCTGCTGAGTCAGTTCGAAGTAAGGCTTGAAGATAGGGAAGTCGTATTCTGCAGCTCTGCGGATGAATTCCTTGAGCCACATACCCATCTTTTCGCCTCGCCAGCAAACCACACATCCGTCATATACGCTCATCGAAGTGTTCGGGATGACGAGTTTCTCATCGATGCCTATTATGCTGCCGAAACCTTCGCAGGTAGGGCAGGCTCCGAGAGGGGAGTTGAAGGCAAACATGTTGTCGGTAGGCTCTTCAAACTGCATGCCGTCAGCTTCGAACCGGGTAGAGAAGTCGTAGCAGATGTTGCTTGGCAGGAAGACGAGGCGGCAGGCTCCATCTCCCTCATAGAAGGCAGTTTCGGCAGAATCCATCAGTCGGCTGATGTCATCCTTCTCATCGCTTACCGAAGCACGATCGATGACCAGGAAGATTTCTTCATCCTTCTGTTGCATTCTCTTTCTCAGTTTGTCGCCGCTTACTTCCAGCAGTTCCTTATCCGCCTGCTCCATGAAGTCTTCGATACGCACGAATTCACCTTTTATATATATACGCGCGTAACCTTCCTGGTTGTACATCTCCAGCTGTTTGCCCAGACTGCGCCCTTCGATGACGTGGATAGGGGCGAGGATGACAAACCTGGTACCCTGGGAATACTGTCGGGTACAGGCGAGTACATCTTCGGTAGTATGGCGTTTCACCTCCTGTCCGCTGATAGGCGAATAGGTTTTTCCGATGCGTGCGTAGAGCAGTCGCAGGTATTCGTAGATTTCGGTGTTTGTGCCCACGGTAGATCGTGGGTTGCGCGAAATCACTTTCTGTTCGATGGCGATGGCAGGTGGCAATCCTTTGATGAAATCACATTCCGGTTTGCTCATACGTCCCAGAAACTGGCGTGCGTATGAAGAGAGCGACTCCACATAGCGGCGCTGGCCCTCAGCATATAAGGTATCAAAAGCCAATGATGATTTTCCCGATCCTGAGACACCCGTAATGGCAACAAACTTGCCCTGAGGTATCTTCACATCGATATTCTTGAGGTTGTTGGCTCTTGCCCCTTTTATTTCTATATATTTATCTTTCCCCATTTTTTTACCTTTTAACTTTTTTACCTTTATTCGTGGTGGTAAGGTTCACCTTTTATAATAGTACATGCGCGATAGAGCGCCTCGGTAAAGATAAGGCGCACCATCTGATGCGAGAAGGTCATCTTGGAGAGGGAAATCTTCTCGTTGGCGCGGTCGTAGACAGACGGTGAGAAACCGTAAGGACCGCCGATGACAAAGACGAGCCTTCTTGCCGTGGCCTGCTTGCGCTCTATCCATTTGGCAAACTCGATGCTTCGGAATTCCTGTCCATGTTCATCCATCAGCACCACCGTATCCGAAGGCTGGAGGAGTTTCAGAATCAGTTCTCCTTCCCGTTCCTTCTGCTGCTGTTCGCTGAGACTCTTGGTGTTCTTGAGCTCAGGAA
>ERZ779643.1262-NODE-1262-length-18025-cov-3.778242_pt1 | contig 18025 bp, 13 predicted proteins | sample MGYA00511564_ERZ779643 | MGnify/ENA primary metagenome ERZ779643 (study PRJEB29588, sample SAMEA2147114) | human gut metagenome | biome: human gut; feature: human-associated habitat; material: faeces | place: Denmark | collected 2008/2010 ... | reverse complement strand
TTTTTCACATGAGGGACGTTTCCGGCAGTGAGCCGTGGGACGTCCCTCTTTTTTGTCATGTCGGAAACGGGTGTTTTGCGGTGACGTGAGGTCCGACTTTTGTGTCGGCAGTGTCTTAGCCGGTTTACGCCCTTAATTCCGAATCGCATTATACTTCCATTATTATTTCGTGCTGCTGCAGCCAGATTGTATTCAGCTTTATCGAAGATGTGGCGAGCTACATCTTGAAAAAGATGAATACAGGATAACGGTAGCAGTGTGGAAGTAGGATGAGGAGATGACAACAAACATTAAATGTATAATAGCTGTTCTAATGTTCTCAAAAACCCAGTGCCGAGCAACAGTGGGTGACGTCGCGCAGGGAGATGCCGAGACGTTTCATGTCGCAGTGACGCTTGATAGTCTTCAACGGATATTTCATTCCGTAATAGGCAGTACCATCTGTATGCACGTCGGTCCACAGTCGTTTGCCTCAATCTGCCGAAATGCAGGCACGCGGCGTTTATGCCTCAGTTTTCCCTTTTTCGTTTTGTGAATATCCATTTATGTCTTTTTAGTCTTTAAAAATACGGTGGCAGATACCTTTAGCCTGCCACCGTAAATATTTTATTTATCTACATCTTTTTCTTAGGAAAGACGTTGAATCTGTATATGGCGTGCAGGAGCACATACCGCGGAGGAGTGTTGTAGAAACGCTCCACACGTCCCTGCGTGTTGATGCTGCGCTCCACCTTCTTCAGCTGGTGAAGTATGTCGAACGCGTCGGCACGGAGTGTGAGTTTGCCTTTGAAGAAAGAGCGGGTCAGCCGTGCGTTCCACACGAAGTTGTCGTCATTCATGTCAGACTCCTCATAACCGCGGCGGCTGTAGACAGTGAAGTCTGTTTCAAGCACGAATTTCCATGGGAGCGACACTGTGCCTGTCATACCGTAATTGTAGTTGTATGCGTTGATGGTTGTGAAATCATCGCGGTCACCGCTGGAATTGGTCCAGGCGAACGAGCCCTTCACACCGACTGAATGTTTTCCAAGGCTATAACTGAAGTTGACATTCTCTGAAAGCACGGACGTCCTGACCGTACTTTTTATCGGTGCGGAAGTGAGATCGTCGCCAATCATGTCAACACTGTTGTAATAGTTCCATGCTGTCGCGGAACTGAAAGTGAGACGTTTCTTCTTGTCAAGTGTTCCGTTGGCGTTCATGTTCAGATACATATTCCAGTTGCCGTTGACATTATAGAACGAATATTCCCTGCGTCCTGTCGCACGGTCGTATACATAACCCATCGCCACATCGTTTCGGCTTACGTTGAATCCGGCTGAAGGTCTGAAATTCAATATATTCCGTGTGTTGTTATAACTGATACTGAAGTTGTGTGACTGTCTGTTCTTAAGATTCCTGTTACCATAATTTGTGGTTACCATCGGATCGGAGTCCTGAACAAAGCTGACACCATAGAGCATGTTCGGGGTGCTCATATCCATTTTATAATCGAACCGTATGTCCTCTTTCCAATCCTTAGTGTTCCATTTCATTGTAAAGGACGGAGTAACAAGGATGTTGGTGCGTGCAAAAGCTGTATCAAGTTCCGCGCGCTGGTATTTCAGTCTTTCCCTTTTAACACGTGCAATAAGTGCAGGAGTGAAATACATACGCGACTTTTTATTATCATATACCTTTAATGTATAAGCGACAGTTAAAGTATGGGCATTCTCTATAAGAGCTCCCCGATAGCTGTTGCCCGCGTCCAATGAAGGCAGATATTCGCGCACAGATGGAAGTGTACCTATAGGGTGTTCTGTGCCGACACCCCATCCGTCAATCTGCTCAAGCCGATACAGGCTTTCCTTTGTGTTGATATAATCCTGATTGAAACCATAAATGAAGGTCAGATAGTCCGACTGCCCCAGACTGTAATGATAGTTGGCTTCAATATTATAACTATATCCTCTTGACGGAGTGCCGTCCTTAAAACGGTTGATAAAATCTGTAGATGCCGGATTCTCCCTGAAGAAATCAATCTGTTTCCTGTCAAAGTAATTATAGTCTCCGCCATTAAGGCTGCCGCTGACCTTGAAGCCCAGCGCATCCTCACAATGAGGTATCTTTATCTTCATGTCTGCAGTCAGATATGTGTCCCATGTCTTTATTCTATAATAGCTGTTTTGTATCTGTCGGTTTATAAGCCTGTTGCGTAGTTCATCCGACAATACGGGGACTGACAAGACGGATATGAAATCATTGAAACCGTTCCATGTCTCTTCCGATGTGGCGGAAAAAATGTCCAGTTCCTGTTTCCTGTCTGTATAGCTTGCACCCTGACGTATGTCTATCGACACCCGGGCATCATCTCCGCCCGGCGTGAGATACAGTGTATGATTTGTATTGACAAATGTGTTGCTCAAATCGGCATCCTGTACATGCCGGTCATAAGTATTGCCGCCTGAAAGGAAGTTTGTGGTAAAAGTGTTCTGTATCACATGATTGTCGTAGCGTGAATAGTTGACATTCCCGGCATAAGTGAAACGTTTCTCACGGTCGTCAATGTTGAGGTTCACGCCGAAACTCTTTGTCGTAAGCCTTCCATAAGGCATTTTGTCCGGAGTCCAGTCTGAGGTGCTTGGAGTAGTGAAATCATTCAGGTTATTTATATTTCCATAAAATGACAATCGGGAATGGTCGGTGGAACGCATGGCAAACAGTCGTGCCATATACATATCGTGATTGGCTCCTCCGGCGTCTACATTGCCAATCCATCCGATGTTGTACTGTTTTTTCAGGTTAACGTCCATTACAAACTGTTTGTCATTGATAATATCCTTCCCCATGAACTTGCTGAACTCACCTGTTTTCTCATAAACCTTTACTGTATTGACAGCATAGGTGGGAAGATTCTCCAGCATGATGGTATTGTCGCCCTTAAAGAAGTCTTTGCCGTTGAGAAGAAGACTCTCCACGAAACGCCCATTCACATATATACGTCCGTCCGATTTCAGTTCCGCTCCCGGAAGCTGTTTTATGAGTGCGTCCAGCATAGATCCCTCTGCCAACTGAAAGGCGTCAGCATTATAGACCAACGTATCATCCTTGTGATAGAATTTCACTTTCGTTGCCGTGACAACTACCTCATCTATCTTGTGAACCTTTTGTTTACGTTTCATTGTCATCTGTGGCAGATAGATATAAGTCTCCCGTCTGTGAAACTTTATATCTATAGGAAAAAACTGAGGTTCGTAGCCTTCGCTCTCGGCAAGCAGGATGTATTTGCCTTCTGTCTTAACTGGAATGCTGTAGCAATTGTATTTAGGTGTATACTCATACCAGGTTCTTGATGTATCTACAACAGCACTGTCTGTTGTCATTAGCGTTACCTTGGCATTATTCAACTCTTTTCTTGTCACATAATCTACCAACTGACCATATATTCTTCTTTCTCTGTTATCCTGTCCGAAGGATGAACATATACAGACCGTCATTAATATAAATATAAAACCTCTTTTCATAATTATTATTTTTTATTTTGTATGTTGCAAACAGTTATTGTATTTCTATGTCTATGTCAGACTACAGAATCTACATCTTTTTCTTAGGAAAGACGTTGAATCTGTATATGGCGTGCAGGAGCACATACCGCGGAGGAGTGTTGTAGAAACGCTCCACACGTCCCTGCGTGTTGATGCTGCGCTCCACCTTCTTCAGCTGGTGAAGTATGTCGAACGCGTCGGCACGGAGTGTGAGTTTGCCTTTGAAGAAAGAGCGGGTCAGCCGTGCGTTCCACACGAAGTTGTCGTCATTCATGGCAGACTCCTCATAGCCGCGGCGGCTGTACATCGTAAGGTCGGTGTCGAGCTTGAATCCGAACGGGAGGTGGAGATAGCCGTACAGTCCGTAATTGTAGTCGTAAGCGTTGATGGCGGTGAAATCGCGGCGGTCACCGTCAGTGCCGACCCATGACACGGAGCCCTTGAAGCCTACAGTGTGCTTTCCAAGCGACCAGTCGAGACTGAGGGTCTCCGAGAGGATAGAACTTTTAACAGTGCTCTTAACCGGGGCGGCGGCAAGATCATCGCCTATCATGTCGACACTGTGGATGTATCTCCACGAGGTGGAAGAGTTGAAGTACAGGCGTTTCTTTTTATCCAGCGGACCGTTCATGGTGAATCTTGTGTCAAGATTCCAGTTGCCGTTCACATTATAGTAGGAGTATGTGCGTCGTCCCGTACTACGGTCATACACATAACCCATCGCCACATCGTTCTCGCTTATGTTGAAAGTCACAATAGGGGAAATCTTTATGGCGTGCTTTCTGTCGTTATAGTCGAGGCTGATGGTGTGTGAGCGTCTGTTCTTCAGATTCCTGTTGCCATAGTTTATGGTCGTCATAGGGTCGGAGTCGTCAACGAAGTCGAGAGAATACAGCATGTTGGGGGTGCTGCTCTTCATATTGTATTTAAGGGCACCGCCCCTCAGATAATCCTTTGTCGTAAGATGCAGCTCGACCGACGGTTCCATCATCACCGTGCTGCGGCTGAAAGCCGTGTCTATACGTGCGCGGTGATAATCAAGTTTCTCGTTCAGTATATTCAGCTTCAATTCCGGTAGCAAGAGCATGGTCAGTTTGTCATTACGCCACAGGTCGATAAAGGCATTCACTGCAACGGAGTGGCTGTTGTCGCTTTCCACAGAGCTGTAGCTGTTCTTTCCGTCAAGCGTCGGCAGGTATTCCGTGACTGACGGCAGCGCACCTATGGGATGCTCCGTGTCCGGTCCCCAACCGTCGAGAGTCTCGAGATGGTATAGTTTGTTGGAAGACCTGCTGCGTCCGGCACTCATGTTGTATTTGAAGTATAATGTCAGACGGTCGGAGAATACCATGCCGTAATAGCTGTTGAGATTTATCCTGAAACCTCGCGAGGGTGTGACATCGTTGTAGCGGTTAATAAAATCAGTAGAGCCGGTTCCTGATAAATAGTCTATGCGCTGATGGGTGAAGTCACGCATGTCGGACCCGAACAACGAACCATTGATGTTAACATACAGGAAGTCACTGTTATGAGGCATACGCAGCATCATGCCCGTACCTATATTGGCAGACCACTGCTTGTTGTCATAGTAACGGTTTTTTATCTGACGGTTTATGAGACGGGCACGAAGATCGTCGTCAAGCACAGGAGCCGACAATATCTTTGAGAAATCCTCAAATCCGTCCCATGTCTCGTCAGATGTTGCGGAAATCTGTGATATGTCATTACGCATGCGGCTGTAGCGCGCTCCAAGGTTGAGGTCATACTCCACACGCGATGTATCGCCCTTCGGCTTCAGTTCCAGACTGTGGCTCGTGTTGAAGAACATGTTGCAGAAGCGGGCTTTCTGTACCTGACGGTCGTAGGTGTCACCGTCGGAGAGGAAGTTGGTCCGGAATGTGTTCTGAACCTCATTATTGTCATAATGTGTGAAGTTTGCGCTTCCGTTATATTCGTAACGTCCTTCACGGTCGTCCACGTTGACATTCATGCCGGCATTCTTTGTTGTGAGCCGTCCGTAAGGCATCTTGTCCGGTGTCCAGTCATTGGTGTTGGGAGTGGTGAAGTCGTTGATGTTGTTGATGTTGCCGTAAAGTGAGATGCGTGAGTGGTCGGTGGAACGCATGGCAAACAAGCGTGCCATGTAGAGGTCGTGGTTGGCACCTCCCGCGTCTATGTTGCCCATCCATCCGATGTTGTACTGCTTTTTCAGGTTGACGTCCATTACAAGCTGCTTGTCGTTCATTTCTCGGCCGAGAAACTCGCTCAGCCTTCCTGCCTTGTCGTACACCTTCACCGTGTTGACGGCATAGGTGGGCAGATTCTCCAGCATGATGGTGTTGTCTCCCTTGAAGAAGTCCTTGCCGTTGAGCAGCAGACTCTCCACGAACCGTCCGTTGACATATATGCGTCCGTCAGACTTCAGTTCCACTCCGGGCAACTGCTTCACCAGCGCGTCGAGCATCGAACCTTCAGCCAGTTGGAATGCATCCGCGTTGTAGACAACGGTGTCGCCCTTGTTGTAGAACTTCACCTTGGTGGCAGTAACCACTACCTCGTCTATGGCATGCACCTTCGGACGTTTCATATATATGGTTGAAAGCACTCTGTTTGTCTCTCGCCGTCTGATGTCGCTTACCTCTATCGGAGTGTATGTTGTCTCATATCCTTCCTTCTCAGTCTTTATGATGTAATTTCCTTCCTTGACGTTGAACCTGTAAAGTTTTCTCAACGTTATATATCCGTTGTCGTTCAGGCAGCTGTCAAGTGCCACACTGTCTGGAGACAGAAGTGTAACCTTAACATCCTCTATTGTCGTGCGCAGAATGTAATCCTGTATCGTGGCATAAATCTTGATACTTCGTTCTTTCTGTCCGAAAACATTGCAGGCGCACGAGAGCATAAATATAAACAAAATACACTTTCTCATAATGTTAGGTTTTTATAGGTTTCCTTTTAATAACATACAGAAGTACTTCTCCTCATGTTATTATGATATCATCAGACTTTGACTCCTTTTTATGATATAAAGACGCTCGAAACACTAAATTCTAAACAAGATAGCAAAGAAATTAACGTTTGTTTTCTTTGCGTTGTATAAAAGGTAAAAATATGTTATAATATTGACTCCGGAATCAATATACACGAATCGTGTTTGAGATTTGACGTAAAACCGTCTTTGCTTTTATTTAATGTATAGGAGTAAACTGTAAGGTGAAAAGACAGCTTGGGCTGTCTTATGGCATTCGGTTTAACCCAAGCTGTGGTAAGAATCAGAGTTCAAGAGCGAGCGCAGCCATGATGGCGTCGTCCATATCATAGTATCTGTATTCTCCGAGGCGTCCGCCAAAGATTATATTGGGGAAAAGGCTTGCGGCGGCTTCGCGGTATCTGTTGTAAAGACGATGGTTGCGTGCATTGTTCACCGGATAATATGCCTCCTGCCCCGGACTCCATTGGGTTGGATATTCGCGTGTGATTATTGTGTAAGGAAGCTTAGGTTGCGTAGGACAGAAATGCTTATGCTCTATTGTACGCGTGTAGGGCACATCAGGCGATGTCTCGTTTATTACGGCAATGCCCTGATAGTCGGACACATCCACACGTTCGGTATGGAACTCCAGACCGCGATAGTCCAGCGCGCCGAAACGATAGTCCATCAGTTCGTCTATCATACCTGTGTAAACAATCTTTGGCGCACGCCCGAGCCAGAAGTCGCGTTGCTTGCAGAAGTCTGTTCCTGTCAGTGTCTCCACACCGTCGAGCATTCGTCTTACCATGGCATGATATCCGTTGGCGGGGATGCCTTGGTGTCTGTCACCGAAATAACGGCTGTCGAACGTTGTGCGTACGGGAAGGCGTTATATTATCTCCGCAGGTAGTTAAGTCGCAGCACGTCCCCACTGCTTTTCGGTATAGCCTTTAATAAGCAGGTCGTATACCGTTCTGCCTATAAGGCTGACAGCTTTCTGTTCAAGATTTTCAGGACAGGGATAATATTCCTTCTCACGTTCTGCTGCCAATATGCATGGTATGTCGTCAGGACGCATTGTACCGAATATCTCATGGAAGGTCATAAGGCTGACAGGCATGTGATAGTATCTGTCGGCATTGCGCGCAATGACTGTATGCACGTAACTGTTGAAGTCGGAGAACCGTCGCACGAAAGACCACACCTGCTCATTGTCTGTGTGGAAAATGTGTGCACCGTACAGATGGACATTAATGCCTTCTGTCATCTTGTTGCGCACATTGCCGCCTACGTCATTGCGGCGTTCGAGTACCAGACATCTCAGACCTTTCTCTCTGGCTCGCCATGCTGTGACAGCTCCGTAAAGTCCGCTGCCTACAATTATTATGTCGTAATCGTATGAGTCCATATATGTATTATGTTTTAAATCATAAACAGATGCTCTAATTTGACAGCAAAGATAAGGATAACATCCGTGAATCTTATAACATTGATTGATTTTGAACAGCTAACCTACCGGTAAATTGCAATATCACTGCAAGAGTTTGGCTGATAAAGATGAAATATAATAGACGCAATCCTTTTATCACGTTAATTGTCATTCAAATAAGTCTTTTAAATAACCTATTTTTATACTTGCAAAAGTATAAAGAAGATGTAGAACTGTAAAGTTTTCCGCTGATAATTTTGTAATTAAACGATTTGATTGTATCTTTGCAGCAACAGTTCTCGCCACGCCTCTCAACGATGCGTACCACGGCGAGACTTCGTTTTTTATAGATGTATATGAAATATGCCAAACAACCAATAGCACTATCGCAGCAACTCAAACTTTTAGAGCAAAGAGGTCTGATAATTCAGAATGAAGAAACAGCCTTAAGCCAACTTCAATCTATCAGCTACTTCAGACTTGCGAGTTATTGGCATTCTATGGAAGTTCCGAACTCTGACAAGCATCGGTTCCTCCCTGACAGCAACTTTGATGATGTTATTGAATTGTATCAGTTTGACAAAAAGCTAAGGACATTAGTTTTCGCATCCATTCAAGACATTGAGATTGCCTTACGCACACGAATCATTCAATGGTTCTCTTTAAAATACGGAGCGTTTTGGTTTATGGATGTAAGGCTTTTCAAAGACGAGGGCATATTTGCAAACTGTCTTGAGAATATACAAAAGGAAGTAAACCGTTCAAATGAAGATTTCCTGAAAGAACATTTCAAGAAATATAATGATCCGTCGTTGCCTCCTGTATGGAAAACTATGGAAGTTATCTCTTTCGGCACTTTATCCAAGTTATATTGTAATTTCAACGATACCGGCGTAAAGAAGCAGGTAGCAAAAAGCTTTGGTTTACCACAGTATCTATATTTGGAAAGTTGGATGAAATGCGCATCTGTTTTACGAAACTATTGTGCTCACCACGCACGACTTTGGAACCGCCGTTTTCCTATTATGCCTCAGCTCCCAAAAAGCTTGTCTCTTCAATGGATTGGTACAAAATGCATACATACGACCAATCAAACTATATGGTCAAGTTTGCTGTTTGGCATATTTGGAACAAAGCATCAATCCCAATAGCCAATTCAAAAGCAGAATAAAAGCTTTATTGTCAAACACTCCACAGACAATATTAAAAGCGATGGGCTTTCCTGCAAACTGGCGTGAAGAACCTTTGTGGAACGACTAAGCACAAACATTCAAAAATGTTCTTTTTGCAGGTTTGTGAATATTTAATGAGCCTGATTTTTGGAGAATGCCAACCAAGTGACAATATATCAACAGTCTACCCGCATATTTTTATGTCATAAAAGGCGGTAAAACGAGAAAGTGGGGACAACAAGAATCCCCACTTCCGATGATTTTCAATCTTCTGTTCAATACTTTACGCCGGTTTGCGGCTTAATACTCATCCTCGTTGAAGAGGAAATCTTCTTTTGTCGGATAATCAGGCCATATGTCCTCAATGCTCTCATACACGTCACCTTCATCCTCTATCTCCTGCAAGTTTTCAAGCACTTCGAGCGGTGCGCCGGAGCGCATGGCATAGTCTATGAGCTCATCTTTGGTTGCGGGCCAAGGTGCATCTTCAAGTTTAGAAGCCAATTCAAGTGTCCAATACATAATCTTTCTTTTTATATTAGGTTTTTTATGTACGCGCAAAAATAATAAAATTTATGCTATATGCAAGAAATCGTGAGAGTTTTTTCTGCTGTATTACTAATAAAATTTAAATTTCTTGCTAACATAAACAGATAGTCTGATAGTCTGTTCATGAAAGCAAGTGATGTGTAATCATTTGTATTTCGCTCCGTCATCGACAGCATCCTGCGTTCCGCACGCCTGCACAATGCACGGCAGACATGGCATGTGGCTGCCGCAGGGGCTCCCCCTGGAATGACGAACGAATGTAATGGAGGCAGCGAACTTTGCAGACGGTCTATCTCATTCTCAAGACCTGCTACATCAGAAGCGGAAACAGTTGATTGTGAGAAACCGGCAAACTCGTTCCCTATCCGAAACAGCAGACATTGTATCTCGGAGATGAAGTCTTTGTCACGACCGTCCTCCATCACGGATGTAAGCAGACCGAGATATGAGTTGAGCTCATCCATAGTGCCATATAACTCAATACGCCAGTCAGTCTTGTATGTACGCTTGCCGTCTGGCAGCGATGTGGTGCCGTCGTCTCCGGTACGTGTGTATATCTTCATTGTCTTATATTAAAAGTTCACAATATAATTCTGTTTTATCCTTTTGTCGAAGAACAATATACCGCAGTAATACAGATCGAATGTAACCCCTGTACGGCTGTCATTCATCATACTTTTCCATATCTCCCGCGCGGCATGGCTACTTTTTATGCCCTCGAGAATCAATATGGAGTCATCAGGGATGTTGTCTATAAAACAAGGAGAAAACTCTCTGTGCACGTCTTTCAGATTAATGCGGAAAAGCAATGGCGACGGAATGCTGTCATATGGCTTGTTTCTTTCAACCGCATAAGTGTCACGATAGTCAATCACCCTTGTCTTGCGGCATCCTGCATTTACGTATGCCACAAGTGCAGCGTCACTTCTACCGATATTGATGAATGTCATCGGCTGCTGATAATTGGCGATTCTAAAATACAGTCTGCATAACTTCTCGTCTGTAGAACCGATATTGGGAAAATCCTCTCTAAGGTCTGCATATGCGTAATATGGATAGTGCTCGTTTACCACATACCGTATGAAACGATAGGCGGACGGAGACTGTACTCCAAAGCCCCGACAATGGGTGATGCGGCTCAACCACGTCACCATCTCACGAAAACCATAACCATTCCAGACCACGTGCACTGATATATTTTGTTATTACGTTTAAATGTGTAAGCTTACTCCTATTTAGCGGTACGGAGACAATATCGGAATGCTGTCTATAGACCACCGAGTGCATCTTATCTTATGCAAAGATAATGAAAGGTGAGTGCAACAGCAAGATGGGAAAACAGAGTTTTACCGTACTTGATACTGCCGAACCGCATCTTATCTTATGCAAAGATAATGCAAATGAGCGGAAAGAGAGCTTGCTCTTTGTTTCCCGAGTGCAGCTTATCTTATGCAAAGATACAATTAAATCGCATAAAATAATTAACAGCTTTCACAGTTTATTTAAACCACAATCAGTCATCAGAAGGTTTTAGCGTGTCATGATGCCTTATGTCAGGTGCTTAAACGCTCTTCAATGATTAAAAAAACATGTCTCATTGTTGTAATCCTTGACATAGCCAACATGTAGTATAATGTGAGTAAATTAAACCTCCAGTCATACAAATCACGCATAAAGTATGATGATTCGGAGTAAAACCTAAAATTGAATGCCGTATGTTTTGCGTTAAGACATATAATGCTTATATTTGCGATAACTGAAAATCTGAATCGTTATGAAGAAAATGTTATTTCATATCCCTGCGGCTTTGTGCCTTGCAATAGTGTTCGCGCTTGCGGCGTGCGAGCAGCCTGTGACTGGTGATGTAGATGACACGAAGGGTGAAGAGCAGCTGTCGGAAGGCGACATTAACGTGAAATTCAATGTTTGCAACTTGGAGATGATGCCCTTTGACGACGCCGTTTATGCAGCCCGCAGGGTTACTGACATCCGTAAGGCTTGCACTCGTATTGAGCTTGCCGTGTTCAAGGGAGACCGCCGTGTGGCAATTGTGAGGCAGGATAAGGGTGATAAAGTTTTCGGACAAGTATCCCTGTCACTCGACGAAGGAGAATATACTGTAGTCGTGATAGCCCATAACGGTGACGGGGCGGCAACGGTCACATCACCCAATGAGATAAAGTTCAAGGACAACAAGGTCACTGATACGTTTTACTATTGCGGTGACATAACGGTTGACAGTGATTCATCCTACGACCTTACTCTCAAGCGTGCCGTTGCCATGGTGAGGTTTGTTGCGGAGGACAAGGTGCCGGCAGGAGTCAGCAGTATGAGGTTCTATTATACGGGCGGAAGCAGTACCTTCGACGCTGTGAACGGTTGCGGATGCGTGAACTCCCGCCAGACGGAAATACGCGATGTGCCCGCCGCAGCCCATACGGCTTCATCACATTACGACATATACACTTTCCCGCACAGCGACGACCGCCCGCTCAATATCACGGTGACTGCACTCAACGCCTCGGGCGGTATTGTGGATGAGCGTAAGTTTGAGGACGTGAAAGTAGAGCGTAACCAGATTACACGTTATTCAGGCATATTCTTCGGAGAGTCTCCGGGCGCGGGACGGTGCATATCCATTACCGTTGACAATGAATGGACGCAGGTTGACTATTCTTATTGAGTCTTCATGTCCGTCTGTCTCACCATAGGCGGTCCGTCAGACCGCCTATGATTCATTTCCGTATGATTGTTCTCTCTCCATCCATCTTCCGCACTATTGCCGTCATAATTATTCCGGATTTTTAACGATATAGCCGACGGAATGGCGTACAAAACCTAAGGGCAATATGTCATAAAGCCTTGTGCAATACAGGTAAGGCATGACTGTTCGGAATAAAGGTGTCTTGTTCTTTATGCATTCGAAGGTAAATATTGCTGCGGTAATTTCAAATTGAAAAGAACATTAAAGCCGGTTTGGAGCATGATATAATATAAACTGTAATATACACCTTATTTAATATGGGCAGATTCTCATGCTTCATCCGTATTACGTGCTGATGTCTGACAGTTTTAACCCGAATTGTCATCATACTTCTGTTCTTATTTCGTGCAGCTGTCAGCAATCTTTTGTATAATACCAACACACATAATCTGGAAAAGCGACAGGCTGACTTACGGCAGTAGCGAGGTGGAGGAACGAAGCTCCTATAACCGGATAACAAAGAAGTTTTGGCTGTCTGACGGCAGATTAAGGTTAAATCATAATGCTTCAGATTTAATTCATGTATATCATGACGGCAGATATGCATAATAAATGGAGTGCGTCCCAAGCTTTCCATTCACTTTTGGGACGCACTCCTTTTCAGACATCCGGTGTTACGGATATTGTCAAATTATCTTACAAGAATCTTCTTTGTGGCAGAGCCGATCTTAACTACGTAAACGCCTTCGCGCACGCTGACAGCATATTTTCCTGATACTTCACCCTTGAATATCTGCTTGCCGCCAGGTGTGTAAATCTCTGCCGTCGTGGGCGAGTCTGTAGTGAATACAAGCTCATGGTAGCCACTCTCGACAGTTACTGTAGCGTCAGCGACTCCGTCTATTGAGGTTGAGATGGTGAACTGTACAAGTACGTCGGTAGCCTTGGTGACAGTGAACTTGTTGTCTACGATAAGCTTGCCGTTGGCTTTTGCCGCAGCTGCCTTGTATCCTTCAGCCGGTATTGCCTCCAGCCTTATCACACTGTTCTTCATCACCTTGTCGCCGCTCTTCACCTCACTGTTGTCCTCATTGTAGAGCTTCACTTCACCGTTGCTTGTCGGTATTATTGTGACGTAGGCAAGGTCGCAGCCTGTGCCGTCGCCTTCAACGTCCAGCTTCCATCCCTTTGCTCTTGCAATGTCGCTTTCGGCATGGGATGCGTCGTTATCGTTGGCGCTTCCTGACTCGTTAACCCACAGTGTGTTGGTTGTGCCATATCCTGAGCTTTGCACCTCTTTCCATTCGTTGAGCGAATAATAGAAGTCGTTCAGCGTACATGCGTCCCAACCGTTGTTTCCTACATATACCAGTGAGAGCTCCGTCTGGTTGCTGAGGTCAAGTCCGGTGAGGTTGTTGCTTTGTACAAGCAGTGTCCTCAGTTTCGTGTTGTTACTCAGTTCCAGCTCTGTCAGCTTGTTGCCATAGGCAGACAGCTCTTCCAGTTCGCTGTTGTTGTTAAGGTCAAGTGACGTGAGACTGTTGCCGCTCACGTTGAGCGTCTTCAGTCTTGGCATACCTGTCACATCCACTGTGTTAAAGTAGTTGCCTTGCAGTATGAGCTTCTCCACCTTGTCGCATGCCCCGAGGTTCATCTCTGAGAGAGCATTGTTCTTCAGGTCTATGTTCACAAGGTCTTTCTGGTTCGACAGATTGAGGTCCTCAATGTAGTTCCCGTATGCTATGAGGTCGGTCAGCTTCGGATTGTTGGTCACGTCCAGACTCTCGAGTTCCGAGTATGCGCAGTCAAGGAACTCAAGGTCGGGCTGGTTGCTCACGTCAAGAGTACTGATTGCATTCATGTATGTCTTCAATGTGCGCAGTTTTCCGTTGTCGCTGATGTCTATGGCTGTTATCATGTTGTCAACACCGAATCCCGAATAGCTTGAGAAGTCGGCGTAGGTCACGTTACCCTTTACAATGACCTTTGTGCCTGTCGTGCCGTTGTCGTTTACCACTGCTTTTACAGTTTTGCCTATGACGTAAGGTTGGGGTTCTCCGTCTCCCCAGTCAACGGTTATCTCCGTTCCGTCCTCGTCGGCGGCAAGGAAATACTGCTGCACCGCACCGCTCGGCACCGTCAGTGTGATGGTCGGCTCGGTAGCTTTTACGAATACTGGTTTCACCGTTGCGGCGGCTGACACTACGAATATGGTGTCTTCCACCAGTTGTCCGTTTACCTCCATGCCTGCGAGCTTGAAGCCTTCCGCGGGCACCTGTTTCACCGAGATGGGGTAGCCGGGTTTCACCTTCTCGCCAACGGCTGTCCAAGTCATCAGGTCCTCGCCCATCTGAGTAAGCTCTACCGAGCCTTCTGCGGCTTGTTCCACGGTGAGTGCCACAGGCTCCATCGGTGCGCTGCCGTCACCCTGTACGTCTGTTCTGTATTGGTATTCCTCGCCTGTTATAAGCTCTGTGTCTGAAGTCTCCACTCCCGGAATGCCGTCAATGTATACGTTTGTCCAGCGCGATTCGCTCAAGTGCGGAGGCATGGCGGCAAACGTGAAGTTCAAGGTCTGCGGTGTAATCCGATTGTTGTAGCGCAGGTCGAGTCTTTTCAGACCGTTGTAACCTATCTGGTCGTGCATGTCAAGAAACTCGATGGCTGTGTTTTTCGCGCTGACGTTAGCCAGATACAGCTTGCCTGTGAGGTCGAGACGTGCTATCTCCGTGCTGTCTATGGTTATGTTGCGCAGCAGCCCGAGCTTGCTTACGTCAAGCTTCTTTATTGCAGTGTTGCTTACATTCAGCTCTTGTATGTTCGTGTTGTTGTCTATGGCGAGTTTTGTCATCGGTGTATGGTCCACGCTGAGAGAGCGGAGCTTCTTGTTGTTCACAAGATTCAGCTCGGATATTTTTGTGTTCGATATTCTCAGCACGTCCAGTTCCGGACATCCTGTTACGTCAATCTCGGATATCTCTATGTTGCCGCTGATTTCAAGACTGTTGAGTTTTGGATAGAAATCACCGATGGTAAGGTCCATCAGCGAACCGTTCTGTATGCTCAGATAGTTCAGCTCGGGCATGCTCTTTTCGTAGAAGTGCACTATGTCGCAGTCGTCCATGTGGACAGACACCAGAGAGTTGTTGTCCGCGAAGACAACCGTAGACAGTTCCGGATTGCGGTTTATCGTGAAGCTCTCCAGTTTTTCCATAGCCATCAGGTTGAGCATGACAATGTTGTTGTCGCTCAGGTCAAGCGATTTCAGATTGTCAAGACCTGTGAGGTCGGTGCCCTCATAGGTAAGCAGGTTCTTCTGGGCGTTGAGTCTTGTCAGTGTCTGCTCCCCATAGAACGCTATCGAGGTTATCTGCTGCTCAGGCACGTCGAGCGCGTTTATAGCCCCGTATATGCGTACCGTGTCACCGAGAAGCTTGCCCTCGACGTCCGAGTTTGTTCCCCACCACGTCTTGGTGCCTTTCTTTACCTTTTTGCCGTCGCCGAGATCCACTATTATGGAGTCACCCTCCGTCGGTTCGACACTGAATGTGAACGTTGAGCCATAATCAAGGCTCGTGCCTATCTTCACCATCTTCTCTTGTGCGGAGAGGCAAAGAGATATGATGGCAAAGCCAAACATAAGTAACAATCTTTTCATACAAAAAATCTTAATTTTATGGTTTGTAAAAGAAAAATGTGTGATAAGTTTATAATAAACCGTTCAATGTGTAATTTAATTAACATTTATTTAATCATTAATTAACATTCGGCTGTTTGGTATGGGAACACCATTGGACGCTTTGCGAACACTCCCTCGGATTGATGTATTTTTACCGTCATATTTCAGGTTACATATCCATGCCGTTTCCCAGCGATATTATTACAGTCCGACAATCAAAAATCATGATTCTCCTATACATGATTTATATGACAAATTGCCATCATCCATTATTGGATTATGTCTCGGTACAGACATCAATATCTCGTGTAATCTTTAAAATATAGTAGCAATGTGAACAAGAAATATGTATCAAAATGGTCTCTTTGAATAGAGTTTTTTTATTATGTTTATTATCAATTAATTACAAGATAAAGCCCATACCTCACTTGCCTGTATGTATTATTTTCTATAAGATTACACTTTTGATTATTGTTTTTATCATAAATTCATTATATTTGCACAAGTAATGAAATAGAGTGACAATGAAATAGAAGTTTAACAGGACATATTAGAAAAAGAAGTGTTTGCTTCTTGCTTGATGTATTCTGAAAATCGCCAAATAGAGGAATATAACCATCACGGCATGAAAGTGAATGCTTGCACCGTAGGGTGTGGGCTTTCCTTGTTTGTATGGTCATAGGTGTTTGGCGATACCTTCTGATACACATTCAAGATTGAGCCTGTACCTTTCTTTTTGTGGTATGGACATAAAAGGCAGCATGGATAAGGAGTATATCATATTTCAGGAGGATGGATTGTTTGGTGTTAAGAACCAAAGAGGAGAAGTAATCATTCCGCCTCAATACATGGAAATGTATTCTTTCAATTGTGGTTTAGCTATGGTCAGAGACACGGAATATCGTTATGGTTATATAAACAAAAACAATGAGTTTGTTATTCCGTTAGGTAAATATTCATGGTGTGATCCACGATTTACGTGTGGCTTTGCCCGTGTAATTATGACTGGAAAATGGGGAATCATTGATACATTAGGAAATGTTATTGTACCTTTCAAATACGATAGAATATGGACTCTTAAAGAAGAGTACATCTTTTCCGTCAAGGCTTTTATTGATGATAAAGAAGAAAGACTAAATCTCCATGTATTGGCTGCTAATGCTATTTTTGACGGTTTAACCTACATCTGTACTTATTCAATAGAGTCATTTAAGGAATTAGTGCATTGTGAAAGGCTATTTGTCAAAGTTCGCCCTGACACAAAACAGTTATATTTTACTTACGGAGCTAATATAGGTTTTGTTTATTTAAAAAAGATACCCAAAGAGCCTGTTATCTCCATTGTTGCCAATAGTAGTGGCAAAATATTTCCTTTGCTAATGGAAAAATCAGATATAGGCAAAACTACATTATTTCCTGCTAAGGCAGTATCTAAAAGAACCATTTCAAAAACAGCATCCCATAAAACATCCTATGGGGGCTATGAATCTGAAAAAATGAATGATGCAGAGAATTGGAGTGACCCTTATGGAGATGAACAAGCCTATTATGGTGGTTGGAGTAGAGAAGATGTTGAAAGTGGGTTGGCTGATGCCTATGAAGGGGATGAGAGTAATTATTGGAATATTGATTAACTAAAAACATATGCAATGAACAAGAAAATTTCCACTATTTTTATGCTACTTTGCTGCATACTTATAGTTAGTTGTAGCAATGAAGATGAAGGAAGCAGTTTGTCTGTAATTGGAACTTGGAATGCCGCAACTTTAATAGAAGATGCGGCGTATACAGATTTAGAAAAGGAAGAACATAATGAAGTTGAAATAAGTTATGGGGCATATGTTTGGGAGTTTGTAGAAAATGGAGGTGTTAAAGTAACTGGTAATGTTGATGGTGAATTTCAATGGTATAATAAAGGAGAAAAGCCTACAGACTATCAAACCTTTGTATTTGACAAGAATCAGATGAAATTGCTAATGGGATTTTCAGATGCTTCA
>ERZ779643.1261-NODE-1261-length-18026-cov-3.421123_pt1 | contig 18026 bp, 29 predicted proteins | sample MGYA00511564_ERZ779643 | MGnify/ENA primary metagenome ERZ779643 (study PRJEB29588, sample SAMEA2147114) | human gut metagenome | biome: human gut; feature: human-associated habitat; material: faeces | place: Denmark | collected 2008/2010 ... | reverse complement strand
TTATGGTTAGTTAGTCATAGTAAGTTATGGTTAGTTATAAGGCTCTAAATACAATGATTTTATATTATTTCCCGAAAAAATCGGAATGCAGCAAGAATGCTCACATTCCGAACTTACAGACACCTTACAAACGGTGTTCTAATGGCAATACAACAGCATTCAAGTCGTGTTCAGACAGTTTTATTGTTTTCCGTCTGTTTCTTATAAAGCATAATGTCTGTGTATTTGGAAGAGTAATTCATGTGTGCGTTGAACTCCACTTTTTCACAATTTTTGAAAGGGTGTCCGAGTGTCCTGTTTTCACCAAGCCATTCGCAAAGTTCAATTATCGATGACTTGTTGGATGTGAAATGGACAAAAGGTTTGTTCCTTAGCACGTTCAATACGTCCAAATAGTCGGAAAACCGCCAGTACATCTTATACGTACCTACATCCGTTGACAGATAAGGCAGGTCTACAATGAACACCACGCCCGGAACATTCTTGTACGTCATATACAGTTCCTTGTAGTCACATGACGTTACGGTCAGACCTTCCAGGTAATCGGGGCACGGCTGATAGTCCGTCTTGCGTATGTTGTTGTAAAGTGTTTCCTTGCGCATGGCTTCAAGGCTCGTGGCATACTTCATCGAGAACATCAGTGCCGATGATACGGTGATATAGTCCTCTTTTAGTACCTTTTCGTACCGTTTGGTACACCTTTTAAACCTATTTTTATTGCCAAAAACAACAGAAAAAGGCGACTTTTTAGGGTCGCCTTTGCTCGTAAATATCTGATTTTAAGCAGTTTAACTTTTGGAGCGGCAAACGGGATTCGAACCCGCGACCCCCAGCTTTGGAAACTTTATGATAATTGTATAACTCATTTATTTTCAGAAGTTTAACATTTTTATAAATTTTTGGTCGCAGCTTAATCGCAGGTCGCAGTTTTGTTAGCTTGAAATGACGGAATTGGGCTTATAGTTGGGAATGTTAATTACAACGCTGGAGTACAGAATTGCATAAACATTCCAATTCTTCAATATCAGGGCTTGCACCTGTATCAAATTTGTTGTCGTCTGTGCTTATATGGTAGATTGCCAATTCTACGAAAGTAAGCAACCTGTCAACTTCTGGCAGGTCTCCTGGCTGGCAACTGTTCCATTCTTGCTTGAGACGCTCTTTTATCAGTTTCAAGCGTGCCACCGCCTCTGTGCCGCTTAGGACCTCACATTCCGCAACGCAGTCTGAAATACTATATTTTTTTGTTTTGCATATTCTGTTTTGTTATATTTTGTATATATTTGTGGCTGACTTTAGTCAACGGTATCAATTACAGTGAGACTTAATGTCATTTCGGTGTTGGCAATTTTTCTCCGTCCATCTTTCCATGAAATAAGCAGGGTGGCGGTAGTCCTGTCATTATCATAAAGGCTTACGGGATGGTCAAAGAAAGTCCCCTGCGCAAGAGTTGGGATGACGAGCGTGTTGTTTGCGGTATGCAGATTGATGCACCTGCTGTCATTGCAGGTGACAGTTACAGAAGTGGCACAATGATTTCCGTCATTCCTTACCCGCATGACGAAACTCCTGCCTGACTTCAAAAGGCGAACGGATATTGACGCAGACCTGCTTTTCGCAAATGCCATGTAAGCGTTGTAAACGCCGGTTATAGCCGCTATTGTTGATGCTATTATTGTTATGTAATCTTTTAAATCTATAAGTTATGAAATTAAGAATTAAAGAGTTTTTGAGAATTTTCCTTATTGGTGACGAATGGGGTGGGGACAAGGACGGTAACCGCCACATCTATACGGATGAGTATATATTCCGTGTCCACCTAATCGCGCAGGGCATTGCCATTGGTTTGCTCGGATTTGCGCTCGTCTTGCACATTCTTGGAGACTAATGCTCCCGTTATTTAACTCTTGCTGGCTCTTGCGCACTGCGTTTGTCACATCAGCAAGGACTTGTTTTATAAAATCTTTTAGTTCCATAATTAAAAAAAATAGTATATATTTGCACTGTTAAATAACCGAACACGATATGGGAAACCTCAATCTGACGACGGACACCGGGCTTTTGCAGGATGAAGTCATGCTGCAACGCAAGGCTTCATACATAATGTACCTGCTTAAACGCCTTATCAGCGATGCCGGGGAGATGATTACCATCAGGCACGAGGGGGAGACGGCGGACGCAGCATTCAAGGAGCGGATGGCGGCTGTTGACGAAATCATAGCGCATTTGGAAGCGGCATACAAGATATTCAACTCGAAAAATATTAGCTTCCGTGAATACGGCTGGCTTATGTCTGCCGAATGCCTCATTGATGACTTTGGCGAGTTCCTGAAATCCCGTTGTGTTGACAATCTTCATAATTAGTTTACGTAGTTGTCTTTTTTGAAAATTATGATGAAACAGCCAATAATTCCATTTGACCGCATCGACAATTTTCCTGTACCATGTCCGAGAGCAGTGATACAGCTGGCTTTGTCTGACTATCGTAACAGTGATATGACAGACCGCGAACTTGCCGATTATATTTCAGAGTGTTTGTTTTCAATATTGTCAAGGGCGGATGCTGTCATTAAGCCTGTTCAAAGAGTCGAGATCCTTTCATTCAGAAAAGAAATGGATTGCAGCAAGGATTAATGTTATAGCCCATGAGATAAATTCAATAATCTTATGTAGGCGTATGATGCTTTCTTGCTTACGTATCTTTTTCTCATACTCAAGCTTTTCTGCCTGCATTTCGGCCACTTTTAGATTCAGTCCTTTTAGTAGGGTTCCTGTGTCTTCTCTTTCACGTTCTTTTGCTATGCCTCCAGCTCTTATTATATTAATACCATGACTATTCAACTTAAAACTGCTCCATTGCGCATTAAGTTCCATTCCGTATATTTCACCATATTGTGAAAGTAGTACATTTATTTTGTTCATATCGCGCTCATCTTTATTGCCAAGGCCAGAGTTTAGGAACCTTTTTGTGAAATTCATAAGTTATTCATATTCAGTAATTTGTCTCTGTAAAATATTGAAAGGTAACTTTTTGGGTAACTTTGTTTGTAAAAAGGTTTCGCACGGGTAAATCGAAATGTTAAAGGGGACTCGGGCAGGATGTCTGACTGCAGATGTTTTCTGTTATCCATTTGTTACCTTTTCCATCTTATTTACGCGCTCCGTGTGTCTCCAAGTAACGGGCAGTCTCAATCGAAATAATCGTACATTGTTACAAAGAATTTTTCTATGTCCTCAATTAAAGTCGGTTCTTTCTCAAGGGTAAGTTTATTAACCAACAAATACGCGCTCTTTTCCTTATTTTCCTTATGGAGAAATTTATCATCGCTGAAATACGTAGCCATCAACTTTGAATATAGCCTATAACGCTTTGTGCAGTAAGTGCTTTTCTCCTTAGTACCATGAGCCCCCAAAAATCCGAATGACGACATTGTGTCTTCTTTATATATTGACAGCATGATATTTATGCATGTGTTCACGATTCTTCGTGGCTCATAAGTGTTTGTAGCATATTGATATTTTTTCGGTGAATTCTGCATCTTTTTGAGGTAGAACTTTACCGCATATATATGATGTTCGTAAACTTCCACCCTTACCATGTAAGTGAGTTTTGATTTTGTGGATTTGAATTTGTACAGTCTCAGATTGAGAAATCCAGCACCAACCGCATCCTTATCATTCATTATAAAGCTAAATGGATATGAGCTTTCGATCATTACAGTACATAAGAATATACGGATATTCTTCTTTTATTCAATTCTTCTGTTGAGACATCACTAAGAATAAACATATCTTTCAAAGAAGAAAAAGTCCTTCCTTGATTCTCTTTGTCTGTGTATGTGTTTCGTCCCATAATTGAATAGCTGGCATTAATAGCACTTTTTATAATGCAAAGTTAGTTATTTATTTTGTAATGTACAAGTTCCAACCAACTTTTATGTATGTATTATTGAAATATAACTTTACTTCATATCTTTTAAGGGATAATCAAGGATGTCTTTTCACAAATTCTTTCAGTTCCATATTGGTTATATCTATAATTTTGCTATATTTGCCGATAAATCATTTTACTTATGTTCAAGAGAATCATATCACGCATAAAGTTTTGGCGCGACCGCCGCTTGTTTATGAAAATTTATTTCATATACCTCCGTCGAGATGAGTGTTTTACATCTTCCTATCTTGATTTCACAACCATAAAGGCCATGTGGAAAGACGGCAAGATGAACGACATTGACATATACAACAGAGAAAAGTATCTCCATCTCTAAACTTTTTCTTAGCTTGTTGCCATTCCTCAACACGACTTTTCAATCACGCTCGAACTGCGCCTGTAAGTTCTTTTCGCAGCAATTTGAAATACCACTCATCTGCGCAGGTTTCCTGTACTTTGAGTCGTTCTCTTTATATTGATTATATATGTCATTTATTCTTCTATTATATTTAGATAACTGTTGAAATATGGCCATAAAACCTGACAACTGCGCGCCGTGTTGTATATAGTCGATTTCTTTTAAATCTCGCTCAATCATCTGTGCAACAGAACTAACAAAATCTGATATATCGGTATTACTGCCATTTTCCAATAATTGCATATATCTATGTGCCATATTGCTTCTGATAGTAAAGACCTTACCCCAATCACGCTCTTTCCAATATTCCATTGCAAGAGCAGCTTCTTCAAGAAGCAAGTGTTTGTTTATGTCGGATTTAACATCTTCTTTATAGGCTTCAAACTCCTTTCTTATGCCCTTGACATCTACAAGTTGATAGATATTCCAGCCAATTAGTAATGTTACAAGTAATGCCAATATACCGACTATAGCTCCTAAGTAATCAAAGCCTAAATTATCTTTGTCGAAATAACGTGGATATTCATTACAAAGAAAATGCGTATTATAACCTAATAATATACCATTAGCAATAAATAGTACCACGTTAAATATTTTAACAATACATGACCAACATTTGTTGAATTTACTCATTCCCATATCAGCAGTTACTTAATAATATTCTTTTGTTTAACTCAACTATGGTTTTCATAATATTTTGCGCCTCCTCTAACAAGATTGAGTATTGTATAAATTTCATTTCAAATTAGAATCTATTTGTCTCAAAAGTCTTTCAAACGCTTCAGTCCTAATGTCTCCTGTTTCTTTCGTAAATACTTCACTTTTAAATATCTCAAATGCGTCTCTTGGTATAGAGTCAGCTATTTTTACTGCATTATCTCGTTGTAATTTATCATTTAATGTTGACAATGCTTTTAAAGATTGAATTGCATATTCATAGCTTAATGATTTTGCAAAACTATCTTTATCAATAGTTTTTAAGGCAAATATTCTAATACACGAAGATACGAGTTCCACATTGTCACCATTTAGTCTTTTAACTATTAACGGAACGGTAAAAGTCATATCCGTCTGATACGATAATTTTTCTTTTTCAACAATGTCATGTGCCTCTTTCGTTATATCTTCGCGATTTTTTTGGATTTCCTCAATCATTTTATGAGCATTTAAAGTCACATGGATTTGCCAGCCAATAACTATGGCAGTTGGAATAGCAATTACACCAGCTATTACTCCTATAATAGCACCAATATCGGATATTTCAAAAGGGTTATTCCTTATTGAACAAAACAATGCCAATGCCGATAATAAGATAGAAGTATATGCAACAAACTTGTAACCTGCCTTCTTTTTGCAGAAATGAATAACGTACAAGGCTGTTGCAACTATTCCTGCTACCAAAGCTAATATAACTACGGTTAGTGTTGTTTCCATGTTCAAATAATATTATTATCCAACAATTAAGAGTTTATTTACAGCGATAATTTCTTTCATTATTTCTTCTGCTTTTTGTAGTCTTACTTCTGTTTCTTTAATGACTGTTTGATGCAATTCATATAAGTCGTTAAGTTTATCGAGGAGACGTAATCTCTCCTCTTTTGAAAGACCATTTTCGCTTATATTATTTTCAATGATAATATCGCTGAGATTATTTTCTTCACCTGCGATAATATAGTCACGGCTTACTTGGAACAATTCAACCAACTTTTCCACAAGTGGCATTACATTACGTTTACCACTTATCATTTCTGATATAACGGACTGGGTGAAGCCTGTTTTTGTAGCCAATTCACCTTGCGTCATCTTTTTATTCTTCAAAAGTGACTTAATCCTATTTCCAATAGCTATTCTATCCATATTTCGCAAAATAAAGTTAATTATCGCATATATTTTTCGCATTATTGCGAATATTGACTATATTTGCACCGTTGAAATACAAAAACAGCGGTGTGGGAAGCGATGTTTATCGCACCTTTGGAACTTGACACCTGCAAATATAGCGAAAATATCGCAAACCACACCTTGTTTTATATGAAATATATAAAGAATTATGGATAAAAAAGCAGTAGTAACAGTAGACGACATCTTGCAGATTAAGCCCGGCACGTTTCGGGTGTTCTACTGCGGCACGGTATTGCAATGCCGCAGCGCACAGTCGCAGGTGCAATACGCAAAGCGTTATCGCAAGCCCGACAATGTGGGCGACTACACGACAAAGTGCGACTATGACAGATGCACGGTAACGGTGTCAGCACTGCCCGTGATTGAGATGAAAGAAGTGAAAGGATGAAAACACCGGGCGACGGCGGGCGTGAAATTTGATGGTTAGACGTTTCGTATGGACTGCTTGCCGTCCTCGGTAAAGAAACAAATTTCTATGGAAACAAAGATAACAAAAACAGGCAAAGTCCTTGATATGGAAAAAGTCTGGCTTAACAGCAGGGAGGCACAGGCTTATTTGGGTATGTCTGCCGACTTTTTCAAGGATTTAAGAGCCAATGGGCAAATCCGCTTCTACAAGGTGCGCGGCGCGATATTTTACAAGAAGTCTGACATCGACAGGCTTGTCGAAAAAAGCAGGGTTGTTTAGAATGAACAAAGAAAGGACACCCATAAAGCTCCGCTACGGCAAGGTGAAAGCATTGGCAAAGATATTCGGATGCTCGCGGATGACGGTTGAGCGCGCCCTACGGTGGGAGTTCGACACGGAACTTGCCGACAAAATACGCGAAAGGGCGGAGAGACTTGGGTTTATAAAAAGGTATTAGCTATATCCATCATCAGGCACGGCGGTGCCAAGAAGTATTTCCATAAACTAAAGTTAAAACATCATGCGTATGCCGCCCGTGAGGGTGGCATGCCTGAGCCGCCGGACAGTAAGGCTGTCATTACGCTTCGAGCGCGTCGGCGGCGCAACGTGACAGGACGTTCTTTGACATATTGATATACGAAAGTAGAAGCCACGGACGAGACGGCAATCCATGACCCCGTGGCGAGGACTACGAGTAGGGCTGGAATAAAAAATGAGGCGAGAACACCGCCTCTTTAAAATATAATCAAGATTGTCGCCTGTCTTATACGGTGACAAGCGTGCGGTACGTAAAACACCGCACGTCGGTTTGAACAAACAATTCAGTCTTGGCTAAACGCTACGAAATGAGTCCGTCCCTGTTATTTTGTTAGGGGAAAGGTTATAAAGGGTGCGGTGTGGGCGACCGCTTCGGCTGACGCTATGTACTGTAATATATGAATATCCCCGCGCTGTGCGCTATGGCACTGCTCCCGAAGAGGGCGCGGGGAACTGACCAACCAGCAGATTTTGGAGCTTGTACAATGAAAGAGAATAGCTATCATCCGCAGTATTCCGGAGATGACGGAAAAGAGCGTCAAGCGACGACCAGCGTCGCATGTCCCCGAATTGAAGGATTATCTTCCACAGACAAGGATTCTTCTGAAAGAGAGGCAGCATCGTCGTTGATAGATTTGAGTAAATTCCCCGTTGGTACAAAGGTTGTCCGAGTTTATCCAGATTTTGTTTTAGATATTCCCGACAGTTACTTTGAACGGTGCCGAGGTTTGCATTGCGGCAGCTCACAATCCAATCCTTTACGTGGTTATCTATCCGAAGAACACCGCAAAGAGCAATTAGCCTATCTAAATGGCAGATTGCCGACAAATCGCAAATAGTCTCTTCGAACCACATCAAGCCGGTAACATTACCTGACGTGTTCCCGTTTATGAGGTGATGGCAGTATTCATGGGCAAATTGATATACCCACCGCCACAAGTCATCTCCTTTCACATGCAGGCATATGCGGTGTCCGGCTTCCCCCATACTGTAAATCTCAGGATGCCCGTCCTGATAACATATGATGCAATTGCTTGTGGTAAAGACTTGGGTGCCTATCCAACTGGAAAAGTCTATTTGTACTTGTTGCAGCAGCCTATGTACAATATGTTTATTATACGTTCCAAATTTGGGGTCTTCGGCTACGTAAATGTTGTCGGATATTCTGTTTGCTTTCATAAGTTTTATTTGGCACAGCAAAGATACTAATAAATTGCACACGCATATGTTTTGAACAAGGTTTTATTTGGCGATTTAATCTCAGTGTGTGCAAATTCCCGTACCCTTTTGTGAGGGTTGTAAGCGTCCACACCGGAACACGCACGGGAACCACACCAACTATATTATTATTTATGTACCAGAAAATTCTTTTAGTTTCGGTATGGCTGGTTGTTTCACTTCTCGTCGTTTCGCTTTTATGTGAAATGCTCTCGGCAAGCGACACCATATCCAACATGTGCGGCTTCGTGCTTCTGATAGCATACGCCCTGCTAAGCGTCAAGACACGGTTATTTACAAAATTCAAGTTCAATAACAAAAACAACAACAAAATCAAGTTCAAATGAAAAAGAAAAACATTTTTATCATGGCGGTTGCCGCCTTATCCTGCATGTCGTGTTCCGAAAGGATAGATGCAGGCTGCGAGGGCATCTTGGTGAATATGTACGGCGACGACAAGGGAGTCGACGGCGTGAGTCTTTGCACCGGGCGCGTGTGGTACAACCCTTTCCCCGAGGAAGTCTACGAGTACCCGACCTACGTGCAGACGATTGACTACAAGCCGTTCACAATCAACGCAAAGGACGGCTCGGAGTTCACCATCGACCCGACAATCTCGCTGAAAATAATCGACGGCAGGTCGCCCGTGGTGTTCAAGAAATACCGCAAGGAGCTGAAAGACGTAATAGAGGGCACACTTTACAATTACGTGAAAGATGCTTTCCGCATACAGCTCAACCGCTACACTACGGACGAGATTGTATCCAACAGGGCGTTGGTGGAAAAGAGCATCGAACAATACTTGTCGCAGACGCTCACAAAGGAGAATTTCAAGCTGGAGCAGCTCACGTCGGGGCTTAAGTATCCCGACGTCATCGTCCAAAGCGTCAACGCCAAGAACAAGGCGGTGCAGGAAGCCATGAAGGTGGAGAACGAGCTTAAGGTGGTCGAGGCGGAAGCCAAGAAGAAAATAGTAGCCGCCGAAGCCGAGTACAAGGCAAACGAGCTGCGCACGAAGTCGCTCACCCCGGCTGTGCTGCAGAAGATGTGGATTGAGAAATGGGACGGTACAATTCCTACAGTCGTTACTGGAGGAAATTCATCTACATTTTTGGATTTAAGCAAATTTAAAAAATAACATGGAAAGAACTTATTTTGAAAGACGGCAGGCGAGCGTGATAGCGCAGGCCAAGAGTTTAGGCCTCGTAGGCAAGCACGCAGGTAGCAAACCCACAAAAAGGCTTGCACAAGCGATTGGGCGTTACAGCCAATACTGCTCTAAAATCGAGTAACCATTTCCCGTGCCGCACCGATGTTTTTCTGTCATAATTTGCAAAATCCGGGTGCTGCCCTTCGATGGGAGCACGGGAACGATACATATACTTATAATGCAAAGTTTTAGTTTGTAAGACAGAGAGTCCGGAGGGACTCACGATTTCTTTACATCCTTGTCGCGAGGCAAGATGTATTCATGTCTATTTTTACTCATATCATACCAGTCTGCTTTGCCGTGCCTCACGGCAGATTTCATGAAAATAGCAAAACCTACATATATATGAACAAATCCGTGGTTCCAATTGCATGCGTGGCGTCAGGCACTGTCCACGCGCTGCTTAGCGGTGATGTAACAGCACTCGCCGTGTCACTCATATTCCTTACATTCACCTCATGGCGAGGCATGTACCGCGCATGGCTGCGTATGACACAGTCCTCCGGGAAAGGAGTCGCGCGATGAGCTCCAACGTCCCGGCAGGCGCAGACTTCTGTCCTTACGCGCCATGGAACATGCCCGAGTCGGAGGAATGCGAGTACGACGTCACGGTGACATACATTGACGACATAGGCGAAGACGCCACGCGCGGCATCACTGTCCCGGCATACGGAGAGGACGACATCCCGCGTGCCGTGTGTGACGCGCTCGGAGTCGAGCCGTGCCGGATTCTTGACATCAGGCTTCCTTTCAACAGACGCGTGATGTTTTAATGAGCACAGAATATACAAACCAACCAGAATACAATTTTATGAACAACACTACAACGGCAACGGGAGTCACAGCCGCTCCCGCACAGAAGCATTCAAGCATCCAGTCGCTTATGAACAGCCCGGCTGTAATGGCAAAGATAAGCAAGTGTCTCGGAACGGAGAAGAAAGCCGCCGCTTTCGCCAGCTCGGTAATATCGATAGCGACAGGCAGCGCGCAGCTGCGTGACTGTAATCCTACCACCATATTGGGAGCGGCTATGGTAGCCGCGACACTTGACCTTCCGATTGTGCCCACGCTCGGCATGGCATATATCGTCCCTTATAAAGGGCAGTGCCAGTTCCAGATAGGCTACAAGGGGCTTATAGAGCTTGCCGAGCGCAGCGGAGTCTTCAGGAACATAATCGACGAGGTCGTATACGAGGGACAGCTTGTGAGGAAGAACAAGTTCACAGGAGAATACGTCTTTGACGAGGACGCGAAGAAGTCCGATACTGTAATCGGCTACATGGCACGCTTCGACCTTACCAACGGCTTCTCAAAGACCATCTACTGGAGCAAGGAAGAGGTGGAGAGGCATGCCAGGAGATTCTCACAGGCTTACAGCAAAGGGTACAGCACCCCATGGTCGACAGACTATGATACAATGGCGAGAAAGACAGTCCTGAAAGCCCTCTTCGCGAAATATGCGCCCAAGAGCATATCGTATGCCCTGCAGACGGCAATCACTTTCGACCAGTCAGTCAGCGCGCCCAAACACACCGACAATATTTCCGAGGATGTGCTCGAGCTGAACTCTTTCGACGTGGTCTATGCTGACAACGACAGCAACGATGTCGCCGTGGAGGCAAGGCAGGAGGTTGTACAGGAGCAGAAGAGGGCTGTCAGGGCAAAGAAGGATGAAACACCGAAACTGTTATGAACAGATACGCCGCATACAGCCGTGAGCAGATAGAAGAGCTGCAATCCCATTACCTCATTGACTCGTGGTCGTACTCTAAGGTGGCGACATTCGCGCGCAACGAGAAATCCTTTGAGAAGCAGTACGTCTACTACGACAAGGAGAAGCGCAGCGTCTCGTCCATAGCGGGCAACGCCTACCACGAATCATTGAGGCTGTACTTCACAACCTTGAAGCAGGGCGGCACGGAGATTTCCTTGCCCGAGCTGGAGGAGTCAGCCTTCTCTTACATAGACAATGTTCCGGCGAACGAGTGGAAGCCGTCAAAGACATGTCCCACGGTAGAGGAGTGCCGTATCAAGGCATTCAAGTCCGTATCGTCATTGCTGCGCAATTTCTACGGTGAGCGCACGGTCTATACTGATTCCATCGGAGAAGTTCTCGGTGTGGAGCTTTCCTGCCGCGAGTTCCTTACGGTCAACGGTGTGGATATACCGTTGCCGTGCAATGCGGTAATAGACCTTGTGTTCCGACATAAGGACGGACGTGTGATAATAGTGGACCACAAGACGCGCTCACGCTATACGGATGAGGAGGAGGTCGCCTTCACTTGCGGCAAGCAGGCGGTGACGTATCTGCTCGCCTACGAGGCTAAGGAGGGCATTACGGCGGATGAGGTATGGTTCGTTGAGAACAAGGAAAGCGTGAACAAGAACGGCTCTCCGCAACTCGCAAGACAGGTCATGACTATGGATACGGACAGCCGCCGCCTTTATGAGGCGTTGCTTTACGAGCCGCTCCGCCGTATGGTGGAGGCAGTGTCCGACCCGGACTATGTGTTTGTCGCCAACGACACGGACAGCCTTTGCGACCGTGGCGCGCTGTTCAGCTTCTGGGCAAAGACCATGATAGCCGAGGTGTCAGACTTCGACATACCCGAGAATAAGAAAGAACTTATCACAAGACGCCAGCGCAAGATACGCGACGCGTCCCTTGCCGTGATAAGCCCCAAGACAATAAGCCTTTTCAAGAAAAAGGCGGCATCATTCATACAATATGATTTAACAGATACAGATATGAGCAATCCGGAAAAGATAGAGCATGTGCTGCGTACGTTCGGCATACTCACGCAGGTGGCTCACGAGATGCAGGGTCATTCCTCGTGCACCTATCTACTTGAGGCGAGCGCGGGCGTGAAAATCAGCCAGATTTCTAAATACAGGCTCGATATAGCCAATGCCCTCAATGTGCCTTCAGTGAGAATAGGTGACAACCTCGTGGTTTACGAGGGCAAGTCATACCTTCCCGTCGAGGCTCCGGTAAAGGGCGGAGGCATCCTGTATTGGGACGTGAAATACCTTGAGGACAAGAACCGCATACCTCTCGGTGTGGACAATTTCGGAAATGTGATATGTTGGGACATCCACAATCATGCCACACCGCACATGCTTATATGCGGAGCCACAGGCAGCGGAAAATCCGTAAGTATAATAAGTACTGTCGAATACGCCCTTGAGGCAGGCATTAATGACATAACGATATTCGACCCGAAATACGAGTTCTGCGGTTACGCCTCGCGTCCCGGAGTCAAGGTCTACAATGAGATAGAGGACATAGAGGAGCAGATGCGGCTATGCGTCGAAGACATGCAGAGCCGTGCAAGAACCGGAGTCCATCAGCTTAAACTGATAGTGTTCGACGAGTTCGCGGATGCGGTGGCGTCGGCAAAGTCAGGTGCGGAGCTTGATATAAAGGAAATGGTCGAGGTCGGACAGCGGAAGGGTGATTTCGGCATGCTTGTCCCTAAAATGGAACTGAGGACGACAGGAAGGCTCAAATCGCTCGAGGAGAATCTGAAAATGCTGTTGCAGAAGGGACGCTCGCTCGGCTTCCGCATAATAGCCGCGACGCAGCGCGCCTCCGCCAATGTCATAACAGGTGACGCGAAGGTGAACTTCCCTGTGCTTGTATGTTTCCGCGTGCCTAAAGAGATAGACTCGAAGGTCGTCCTTGACGAGCCTGGGGCGGAAACCCTTAACGGCAAGGGCGACGGACTGATAAAAAGTCCCGAATACTTCGGACTTGTACGTTTCCAAGGATTTTATAAACCAAACCCATAAATATGGCAAACACGATAACAGGACGTGTCTGCAAGATAACGTCCGAACAGCAGATAACGGGCAAGTCGGGCAAGACGTTCACCAAGCGCACGCTTGTCCTCGACGCCTCGCGCTATGACCAGTATACAGGCGAGAAGAAATTCGACAACTATCCGAGTGTAGAGTTTTCAGGAGAGCTTATGAAAACCCTTGACAGCTTTAAGGAAGGCGATATGGTCGTGGTGTCGTTCGACATCAACGGCAGGGAGGTGAATGACGCGCAGAACGGAGATGTCAGGTATTTCAACTCGATACGCGGCTACAGGATAGAGCGTTACGGGAACAGTGAGCGCACACAGGCACAGAGTACAGACAACGACCCGCAGGATTCCCTGCATGAGCAAGGGGATGCGGAAGGACAATTACCATTTTAAAATCAACAACATCATGTATTACGAAATTACAGACCGTGTTACCCGCATGAAAGATGACGGCACGGAAAAAGAGACAAATGAACGCTATATCACGGACTGCCTTACATTCGCGGAGGCTGAGCGGAAAGGGATGGAGATGTATTCCGATTACAATCTTGACGGTGACGTGGTGGCTATAAGACGTTCAAATATACGTGAAATCGTCAATGAGAATGAAGAAAAGGAATATTACTTCAGGGCAACAATAGCAGACATCTCCGTTGACGAGCATGGAAATGAGAAAGAACTTAAATATTATGTGCTCATCCGTGCCGACGACCTCTCCGAGGCTACTGCCAAGGCAAACGAATACATGCGTCAGGGCTTGCAGGATATGCGTCTTGACGGCATCGTAAAGACAAGAATACTTGAACTCTTAAAATAACGACTATGACACTGCAAGAAATCACCGAAACCATAAAGAAATGGCAGGAAGAAACTGGCAGCATATTTATCTTCCTTGCAAAAGATAACACGTCACCTGACGGCAAGAATATGATGTCCGCTTGCGTAGGTAAAGGCATTGATTTGTCATCCCTTGTTGCTGCCGCCATGTCGGAAGACACCGATATTGAAAGAATCGTCAAAATGGCGTTAACTGGATATGTACTTTACAACGCAACCAAACATTCATGCGGTTCGACGAACTGAAACGCCTATACGCCGCGCCACGCACATACCGACCGCAGCATCACCACGAGGACAGCTTGCAGAAGGCGTGCGTGGCGTGGTTCGACTACACGCACAAGGACATAAGCCTTTACCTGCACCACTCGCCCAACGGCGGCTTCCGCAACGCGAGCGAGGCGGCGAAATTCAAGGCGATGGGCGTGCGTGCCGGTTTCCCTGACCTCGTGCTGCTCGTGCCGAGAGGAAAATGTCCGTTCCTTGCCATAGAATTGAAATACGGCAGGAACGGACAGTCAGAGCGGCAGAAAGCCTACCAGGAGGCTCTGGAGGCAATCGGGGCGAGGTACGTGGTAGTGAGGACTCTGATAGAGTTCCGTAAAACAGTTGAGGACTATTTGGAATGACATGATGGACGAAGGATATATAACACTGAGCCGTCGTTTCTTCGCAAGCGAGATATGGAGGACGACCCGGGCTTTTAACGAGAGCGAAGCGTGGCTCGACTTGATACAGTCGGCACGATTTGAGCCATCGGCGATAACATCGCGCATCGGGTGCTACGAAGTTACGTGGACGAGGGGACAATATCCTGCATCCGTAAAGTTCCTCACAAAGAAATGGGGACGTTCCGAAAGGTGGGTGAAATCGTTTCTCGGAAAACTTCGCCGCGCCAAGATGATAACCACTGACGCGGCGCAGGGGACTACCGTCATAACGCTTGTAAATTTTGACAGATACAACCCTATGCCAAGCCTGCCAGAAGAGGGCGGGCGACCTAACCCTGTGACCCAACTAAGCGAACTGACAGACAGTGGGTTACGTGGAATTGCGTCTAACCCCCTGACCCAACCCCGTCCAACCCCCGACCTACAAAAAAAAGAAAGATATAATATGCTTGAAGATAATAATGCGCGTATGCGTGTGCGCGAGGAAAGCTACGCCGATGAAGTCATGTCGTCACCCCAATGGATTGAGGACATGCAAAGGCTCTACAGAATACCTCCCGACATGCTCCGAGCCAAGTGCGACGAGTTCATGCTCGACTGCCGGTGCTATGGGCATACACACACAGACGCCGACGACTTCAAGCGGCATTTCAACAACTGGCTTCGCGGTAGGCGCGACAGGGACTTAAAAAGACAAAAAGATGCAGACAATACCAAAGGACATGAAGATAGACGTCGCGGCTATGAAATCGCGGCTTCTGATGAGAAGGACTACTGCTCCACGTTTTAAGCTGAACGTCACCACGCGGCAGGCATATGACCTGATTACGGCGGCGTATTCAGCCGAAGTGGAGGCACGTAACGGAAAGTTCATCCTTGATGAGCATACAAAAACGCACGTGTGGTATGCGGCTAAGGCTCTGACCACGACGGACAAGTTCGGCATAGCCTTCTGCGGCGAGGTGGGCAACGGCAAGACGACGCTAATGTCGGCAATATGCAACCTCACGTCATACCTCATGGGCAATGAGGACAGACACTTCAGGAAAATCAAGGCGACAGATATTGCGACGGTTTATGCAAACCGCAGTGATTTCAAGATTCTGTGCAACGATGAGTTCCTTGCCATTGATGACATCGGCTGCGAACCGGCGGAAGTCATGTCGTACGGAAACATACTCACACCAACGGTGGAATTGCTTATGGCACGCTACGACATGCAGCTGTACACGATGTTCACCACCAACATCATGCCGAAGAAGATAAAGGACCGTTACGGAGAACGGATAGCGGACAGGCTGCGTGAGATGATGTTTATTATACCGTTTACAAATCAGACGTACCGCCTATGAAGGAAAGTGAAATACGGAAGCTCCGTTCTTTCATGACACATGCGGAGAGTGTCTTTTCCGCATTGTCGAAATACAATACGTGTGACCTTGTCTCCATATTGGGACTACGTGCCTATAATGCATGGCGTATAGCACGCTACAAGGAACTGCCGCAAGTGCGCGGATGTCTCAAAAAGAAACAAGAACATGAAAGTCTTAACACAAAACCTATTGAAGACGATGATTAATACACACGCATCATTATTCAGCGGCATTGGCGGGGCGGAGCTTGCCGCGACGTGGATGGGCTGGCAAAACCTCTTCCACTGTGAGATACAGGAATTTCCGCGCCGCGTGCTTGAATACTGGTACCCTAATTCGATAAGTTATGAAGACATCACAAAGACAGATTTCACCCCGTGGCGGGGCAAAATCGACATCCTCACCGCAGGATTCCCGTGTTTCGTGGCTGGAACGCCCGTCTTGACAAGGCGTGGCTTCGTTCCGATTGATGAAGTCAAAGTTGGTGATGAGGTGCTTACGACCGATAAGACTTACCACCCCGTTGAGTGTACTATGCACCACCATGCGGACAAGATAGTCTACATGAGGGCGCAAGGTATGTACGAGGAATTAAAATGCACGCCCAATCATCCGTTCTTTATCAGGCGGAAGGAAAGGTATTACGAGAAAAGCGTTGGGAAGATACGGCATCTTGCTGCTGGGTACGTGAAAGCGTCCGAAATAAGAAAAGGCGACAAGGTCGGCTATCCTGTATTTGAAGGTAACGACACCTCGCACACCAAGGCGTTTTGGAAACTTGTAGGCACATGGCTGGCCGACGGATGGATACAAGATTCCCTGCGGAGTGGTAGGGTGAATGGTCGGAACCACAAGGTTGTCATCTGTTGTGGCAAGAAGAACATCGCGAGGCTTCACCACATAATCCAAGCCGCAGGTTACAAATATACGCTATCGGAGGACAAATCCACATACCGTTGCATCATCTGCGACAAGTGGCTGTGCGATTTTCTGCATGATTTTGGCAGGTATGCTTATGGCAAGCATTTGTCTCCCCAATGTTTCATTCTTGACAGGGAACGTAAGAAGGCGTTGCTTGAAGGATGGTTTGCCGACGGCTACAAAAAAGCCAATGGTGCGCAATGTATTACCACTGTCAGCGAAAGGCTGGCACAGGACATGGCGCAGATAGCGCGTGACGCTTATTTGTGTCCTGTAAGTATAAGTAAAAAGACCTGTAAACGCATTTGTCTGATTGAAGGGCGTGAAGTGAACGAACGACCTCAATATTGCGTAACAATATCCAATAACTGTCGTTACGGCTTTTATGAGGACGGCTTTGTCTGGTGCAATGTGAAATCCATTCATCAAGAACAAGAAGTCAACGAAGTTTTTAATTTGTCAGTAAATGAAGAACATTCATACAATGTATACGGAATCGCAGTCCACAACTGCCAGCCTTTCAGCTGTGCAGGACAGCGGAAGGGAGCGGACGATGACCGCTATTTATGGCCGGAGACTTTACGGGCAATACGGGAGATACAGCCCTCTTGGGTCGTTGGTGAGAACGTTGCTGGGCTCCTCTCGATGGTACAGCCCGGTGATGAGGTTAAGATGGGACGCACAGATGATTTGTTCGAGGAGAATTACGTATACCGAAAGGAGCAGCGGTTCACGCTCGACGAAATCTGCGACGGTCTTGAGCGTGCGGGATATGCCGTCCAGC
>ERZ779643.1252-NODE-1252-length-18106-cov-2.085757_pt1 | contig 18106 bp, 16 predicted proteins | sample MGYA00511564_ERZ779643 | MGnify/ENA primary metagenome ERZ779643 (study PRJEB29588, sample SAMEA2147114) | human gut metagenome | biome: human gut; feature: human-associated habitat; material: faeces | place: Denmark | collected 2008/2010 ... | reverse complement strand
GCTATTGGATAGCCAGTATTCTTCCATCCCTTGTTACTATTGTCAAGAAGGTTGGTTTCTCCTACTTGGAGGTTGTCCAGGTTACTCTGCACGTCTCCGATGGACTCTTCCACCGTTTTGCCGGACAATAAACGGAAGATACCTTTTAAATAAACATTTTTACCATAAAATCCGCTACCTTGAAGTTGTCCGAAATCAGGATCATTAATACCTCTCAAATTACCCTCACGAACATCTTCTTTCCCTTCAAGAGAATAGCTGTTTACGTTAGAATAATATGCAGTATAGGGAGCATCTGAACCATAAGAAGTAGTAAGGACTGCATTCTGACGGTTTTTGTCAGTTCTGTTACCAAACTGAATAATTTCATCTTCCACCTGTGGAATCCCACTGCCGGCTTCACAATCTGTTTTACTCAGAACAAAATAATTATCACCAACTTCCGTTACAAGACGCCAGTATCTTCCTATATTCTTTCCGGTAAATACCTGATGTAACGCCTGATCTCCTACTATAAAAGGATTCGGTATCGTCCCATCATCATTGTTAAATAAGCATTTGTAACCATCTTCCAATTCCTCTACCTCTGATATTCTTACTCCACCTCCCGGGGTCGTGAGCATGCTGCCATTTACCGAAGTAACCTTCTGTACAATTATTTCAAAAACATGCATTGTCTTGCGGACTATGAGTTCGCTTACCTCCAAAACACCATTCCAAAGCCTGTGGCCGACACCTAATAAGCCGGAAGTAAAGTTTTTGGATACTACTTCATCCGTCGTGACTGGTCCATTCGAATCCAATCCCGACCTCAGCGACATTTTCTTAAGTTCTGCGTTCCCTTCTTCATCTATCATACCTCCGGACTCTTCAGGAGTGTAAAGCCCGGTATGTATGCCTTTTAAAAATTTTACCAGATATTTAGCCGAATCAGGCTGGTCTTTCCTAATATAATGTTTGGAGGTTTTGGCAAGTATATCACCGCCATATCCTCCGCCCTGAATATTCCCGATAATATCGCCTGCTATTTCAGTAATCGTGCTCCTCAAAGCAGAAACGTTGGCTGATAATTTATCAGTCAACTCCACGGATATATCGTATAGGCAATTCTTGTCCGCCTTACAGGTAAATGAATTGACATACATAAGGTATTCACGGTTATTATACTTTATGTATATTCGTGCATTCTCATTCAGCATATCCCATAAGTAAATGTTATCAGCGAGAAAAACACGTGAGAAGTTTACGGAGAATGTGAATTTCTCATCATTGTTCTCCGACATATATTTTATTAATGCTTCATCTAATCTTTTTTCCGCGGCAAGAACAAGAGATTTTGGCATCTTAATACCTGTAATCACAAACTTATCTCCAATAGAAGGTTTATAGTTGTTTGTGGCATTAGGCATAACAACCCCGAAAGTGGTATTGTCTTTTTTTACCGCAATCCAAACCGAATTTGTAGAAGTGTTTTGTTGTCTTTCTACATATTGGGATGTTTGAGAAGTCACCTTTTGTTCAAAATCTCCGGCTGGTAAATTTCCGGAAGAATCTACCAATACAGGGTTAAACGCCCTTTGGGGTTCGCTATCCTTATAAGTTACTCCTATCTCAAACGCACATGCGGCACAATTACCGGTAGTCATGTTGATTACGGCAGTTCCCCCCTCTAATCCTTGCTCGAAAAGGTTAAACCCGTAATCTCCGTTATAGATATGTAGCTTGATGTAGAAGTAAGAATGCACATATTCATCTGTACCGTTGAATACATTGTTGCCTTCTCCCGTACCCAATTCATCACTGTCATTTTCATCGAAAGCAATGTCGGCTATCTCTCCGAATAACTGACCGGATGCGTTGGTAACACCCTCTATGGTAGGCTTTATGTCGCTAAAGTCGACCTTGAACTCTTTTACCTTATGTGGCGAATATTGGTTTTTGAATGAATAATAATCGTCCGTTCCGGGTATTTTGTATGTATTGTCCAACGCATTATAGTATCTTTCCGCACCTCCACTTTCCCGGTAGATAGAAGGCATAAGATTTTGACATTGATCAATATTCCCTGTCTCATCATCGTTCGGATAGTAGAAAGGAATATTGTCAGAGCTGCCGACACCAGTAACACGGTTTACTATCTTGTAATTAGCATTTGTTTTTTTGATTGATACAAGACCTTTTCTGTATTCAAAAGGAGTTGATATCACATTCTCCGTATATCCTATATGACATACCTTACCGACAAAGTAATAAGGAAGTTCATATATGGTATATATGGACTGGAGGGCTTCTGCAAGATATACATTGTCGAGAGACACAAGTTTGGAATCGGAAGCAATATCATCGTCAATGACTACAGAATAATCTATACCTGATTTTGTCATTGAAGCGTTAAGGCGACCGACAAACTCGTTTATGTCACCCATAAACTTAACGGAAGTGGAATTAGAGTGATAAGTGTCTGCTCCAGCCGTCACCACATCCATGAAATATACATTCTCCAGCACTATACGCTCTGAAACGAATTGAAGCTCATGCTTGTACAGAACGCTCTTATTGTCTTTCGATGAAGTAGGTGTCTGGTCCACATAGTATTTCTCGCCTCTGAATTCCACAAACTCCTCTCCGCTCCACAAATCATCCAGACACATAGGGTGATTCAGCGTAGCCGTAAGTGTGGGAGTACCAGCCATCCGTTGCGCCGTATAGGTGTACTCACCTAATTTTGCAGGCGTATCAGCATTCGGGAACTTTATTTTACTTCCTTGCGCGTCAAGTTTGAATATGTACAGACTTTCCTTTTCCATTTATTCTTTTACTACATCAATTTGTTCCGTAACTCCTTTATTCTTTTTTTGTTGTTTCTCCAACTGCTTTTGAGTTTCCTCCTTTTCCTTTGCTATACGTTGTTCTTCATCGGGAACGGATTCAGTGTTCTTCTCAATGGCTGTTTTCGTGGAAAGAATGCCGGATTGTTTCATTGAGATAAGCATGTTGTTATATTCGGTAGCACTGAAAGGCTGCCAAATCTTGAACTTGCAGCTAACACGGAGCCTAGCAAATTCAGTAACCGCATTTACATTATCACCACTCCTTACAAGTTCTTTGGCCAGTCCCTCCTTAAACAGACGCATCATCTTGTCTGCGAAATTCTGCCATTCAATGACACCCTGTTGAGCGTTCTTTAAATCCAAGTCACGAGTCAGAGTGATAGCTAGCCCGCTTATGTCACCGCTTGACTTGACATCCTTAGGCAAAAGGAATGTACATGAGGTGTTTATCTGAATCTTCTCAAACAAATCCTGTAAGCTGTCAAGCATCCCTTGCGGACTTGGAGGTGATTTGAATTCAGCACTTCCATTACCATCCATAGACTTATCTTGGAGAATAATGTTCCCAGCAAGCTTTTTAGTTGTATCAGAAAGATTACCTTTTATATATAGTATGCCCCATCCATTACGCTTCTGAATGACAAAGAAGATATTATAAATAATCTCGAAAATTTCTATAAGGCTCTGACCGTTATTCCACGCCACATTACCACGTTTGGTACACAATGGGATCTCACTGAAACCGTGCTCTACCGGGTTTTCCCTTATCCAGCCATCTTCATCCGCTCCATCGCCCGAATTACGCATACGATACATATACTTGTCGTCATAGCTGTCTATGTATTCCACTCCGTTATCATCGGCATAGTAAACACTTTCAAGAAGTCTGTCACCGTTGTTGTCATTATGGGATATGATAACGTAACCGTCCTCATAGCTTATCAGGCGGCATTTGATACGTCCTTTATAGTCATAGTAGAATAAAAGTCCTGCATCTCCCGTAGCAAGCTGCGTGCGGACTGCTTTTGTGCGCCATCCGTCCATATTTCTGTCAACCCAATACTCTTTGATAGTGGAATAATTTTCCTTGTCCCTTTCAGATGGATTTCCACCTCTCAAAGACAACACACAAGGATTACCGCACAAATAGATAACGTGACTTGCAAGTATCTGCTCTTGAAAAGCCAGTGCCGTGCGTTGGAACTTGATTTCCTGATAACCTCCGTCCTCCAGCTTCACGCAAATGCTCGGCAGATTGGCGTCAAACAGGACATCATGGCTCATCGGGTCAAGCTCTTTCAGGAATCTTCCCTGAGTGACAATCGTTTTCCTGACATCCGGAAGGCGTGCGGTACGCGTCTCGATAACGGAAGCGGTTTGCCCTTCGGAATAATCATTAACGGAAGGAGTATCGCTGCCTCTGAAAAACGGCTTCTTCTGTAACAGGGCATTTATGTTCCGTAATAAATATAACTTCTTCTCTTCCCGTGTCATTTGTCCGCATCAATTAGGTTGTAATACTTCATACATGCTTCCTTGCTCGGCATGGCAGAACACTCTCTAGAAGTCCATTTGCAGATGATGTCGTGCTTCTGTGGAACAACAATAATTCTTCGTTGCCCCTCTTCTTCCTCAATGTTGAACTTGTCGTTCAGCTTCACACGTGCATCAAGAACGACTTTGCTTGCTTTGATGAAAGTATCAGAATCTCCGCCTGCCTTTGCATCATCGGCAATCTGTTTCATTTCCGCAATTTCCTTCAAAAGAGCTTCCCTGTTTTCATCTTTGGATATGGTTGTTGCCGCGCCTATCCCGAAAGGCTTCAATTTTTCCGCAAGCGCTAACAATATTTTATCCGAAGGCCTACTGTCCTCTTGGTAAGCCACTTTCTCGGCAATATATTTATCTGAAAATGTGTCACACATCGCCAGATAAGCCACGTCCCTTACCTTGGCTTCAATACCCTCTGTTTTAAGGGAATTGATAATATCCTTTATGTCGTTATGCCCTATCATATCCTAATACCATAAATGTTCATCGTAAATGCTTCCTTCCATTGTCACTCCTTTAGCCTGCCTGGATTCCTCCACGCTATTGTAATACCCTGCCTGTACCTCATTACCGTATTCTATGTTTGCACACGGCAACATCCGCATTGCGCATGGGTCTAATAAGTCCATAGACCTTCCTTTCCCCAACATTTGGTTCATCTTCTTCTTGTTCCAAAGCCGTTTCTTCCCGCTCTGCATATCGTCAAAACGCACAACAGAGCATTCTTCCATAAACTCATTCTCCACCGTCACCTTGTATTTCAGATTTTGGTGCGTATAAGTCTGCACGGCAAGCTTATCGTCAAATGTCAAATTTCCTGCTTCTATCATCTTACACAGCCTGATATAGCACATATCCTTGACTGTCATTGCGGTAAGCTGGTAAAGACCGAAAGGTTTGTTCAGTGAGATATAAGGCACTGCATCGGGAATGTAATCATTGAAATACCGTCCGGCAGTCGCGTCAAAAATGATATGGCTTTCGGCTGTTCCATGCTCAAATGCAAATGTCTTCACTGCCATAGCGTTCTCTCTCGGAGTGGACTTGCTAAGAATGAGAATGTCGTATGCGTGAAATCCATCCCATGCCAGTGCTACAAGATTATCCGTACCATAATCCGCCAAGTCCACGGTTATCCATTTGTCTCCGTTCACGGCAGGATTGTTGTTGAATACGCCTTGTGCGGAAGTGGAAGGGATAGGTATTTTTTCGTCAGAATCTGGGTCTGCGTTATAGTTTACTCCGATAAGACCAGCAGCGGAACGTGTTCCAGAGGCAGCAACAGAGCCAACATACCCTGCGTTACCCTCCATAAGTGCCTCATTCTCATCAACTGTACCTTCGTATAAAGTAAATGATTTGATAAAGTCTTGATATTTTGCTTTACCCTTCAAGTCTTTAATCAAACTGTCTATTTGTATCTTGCATTTAGCATATACCTCTTCTTTCGAATCGCCCCAAACTACATCATCAACGGTAGATCCAGCAACGAAAAAGAAACGAACCTTTCCTATCCTATCTGGAATGCCCTTCCCGTCAACGCCAACATACCAACCTATGAACCTTCTCGTCCAATGGGTACGTTTAGGATTTAATGTTGCACGAAATTTACCCGTGAATGTCTTGCTCTTGCCACGATTACGGGATTGAATGTATGTAAATACCTCCCAAGGCATCTCGGTAAGCTCATCAATAGCAATAGCGTCATATTGCCATCCTTTCGCACGCTCCCTCATCCTGTCTATATTCGTGGGGTCTATATAAGTAAGGTCGCAATACGCTCCGCTTGAGAATGATATTCTCGGAGTATCGGCTTCTTTAACTTTTACATATTCTCCGAATATATCTTTAAACGTATCAACAAATCCTCCTCCTGCTTTTTGATTTCCAAGACTTCTACGACTTATCAAACATCTAAAATCAGGGTCAAGCATTAACGGTTCAGCAAATCCAAGAACAAGAGAGTATGACTTCCCGTTTCCTACCCCTCCGGCACCGAAGCATATATCCACGTTCGTTGAAGCAAAGTAGGTTTGGAAGCCTGGGAAGGGCTTCTTCACTATCGCATTATGTACTTCTTGCTCTTTCATCAAAAGCAAAAATACTCCTTAACGGTGACGTAATATATGAATAACACCAACTGTATTTATCATATGATAAATACATCATGTAGAATATTATTATCATATATCATCAAAACGCTACTTTAGCACAAAATCATTATAATTCATACAGTATGAAGTTTACGAAAGAACAGCTTTCAGAAGCACTGAAAGCAAAACTCACCAACAACGGCAAGAAAAACTTGGCTATGAGTGAGAGAAGTTTCAATGAGGAAGTGGAAGACATCTACACTTATGGATGTAAAACATATAATAATTCTATCAAATGATAATGGAGTGATAACAATGAAGAATTAGAGTTGACAGATGTTGTCGAGAAAAAGATCAAACGATTGGAACGTATCGACAATAATGTGCGGAACGACAATTCAAAGTTCGTAAAGGAGTGGGAAAAGAATCACCCCGCAAAGGACGATAAGGACAAAAAGGATGACGACAAGGGCGGCAATGGCAATGACAGCAAACTGGATAAGCTACTCAAAGAACTCCAGGATCTGAAAGCTGAGCGGGAGGAAGAGAAAAAGGCAAAAACCATCTTAGACAAACGTAATCAGCTCAAATCAGCCTTGAAAGGGAAAGAAGTCAAGAACGAGGATTGGATTAATGACCAACTCGAATTGATCCACATTGATTCGGAAACGGATGTTGATGCTCTCACAGAAAGACTGGTAAAGAGCTACAACAGGTTTAATGCCAACACTCCGCCCGATATCACTCCCGGAGGCGTAGGAAGCGGTACTGAAAAGACCGATGACTACGCCGATGTGGTTGCAATCGTAAAGAAGCAGTCACACAGAGACGAAAAACAATAATCATTTAAAACAAAAAGAAAATGGCAGATTTTTATCAGCAAATCCTATTGAACAGTGGTTACTTGCCCGGCAGGGCATTGGTTCAGGCTCGCGGAAGCATTGGCGGACACCGCTATGTCTTCGTGAAATTGCAGATGAGCGGGAAAGATGCGCTTGTATTCCCCACTACAGGATGTGTAATCAAGAATCCGTTCAAAGGTAATGCCCGTGCTTTTGCAGGTACTCTCTTTGAATATAAACCGGATGGTACTGGGTATATCCTGAAATCCTATGCCGTGGCCAAAGCCACAGAAGCAGGAACCGATACCACTATATATCTGAAAAGGGACGGTTACTCTCTCATCCCATTTGTTGGTGACAACCTCATGGTTGCGCCTGAGTCATTAACGGGAACAGGAACAGCGGCAACAGTTACAGCAGTTGAAAAAGCAACCGTTTCTACAGAAGGTGACGCTTGGAAAGTAACCATCAGCGGAGCAATTGGTGAACTGACCACTTCCTCCGTACTGGTTGAAGCGAAAGAAGCAGGAGCAAGTAAAGAAGCGATGGTTACTAACCCCAACTCATACCTTCCTTGTGACTTTGATTTTGTATTTGACCCTGCTGCATCCGATAATGACTTCGACGCAGCAAGATATTTGATCACTCCTGCTTTGGCATTGGGAGATGTATTCCTCTATGAAGACCGTATGCAACCCCTTTCGGATACATTGAAGGATTTGAATAAGAGTAAGGTAAAGGGTTGGTTTAACATGTAAATTTAATTTGACTATGCCTAAATTTGATTTTAACAATAGCAGATATGCAAAGTTTTTCGCTGACAAGACCAATCAGCGTTTCCTGCAATCCTTCATCAATACGGAAGGTCTGCTATACACTAATTATGGTTGGTACAAGACACAGGGCGTAAAGGCAGGCGCACCCACGCCTACCGCACCTAACGGTATTGCCACTTTCTCTGTAAAAGGCCGTGACCTGAAAGCCGCCCCTCTGATGGACCTGCGTGCACCTCTTGGTGACAGCAACCAGATGGATAAGGATGGTATACACTGGTACACCGCATCCATCCCTGATTTCATCGCTCCCGGATTTGTTGAGACAGCTATGGAGCGTGAAGCGAAAGAAAAACAATTTGAGTTGTTCGGGAACGATGCAGATTTGGTTGCCGCTTGGGTTCACACCTTGCAGTCGCAGCTTGACAGCGCTGATGCTACCATGAACTTTATGACCGCACAGTTGATGTCTAAAGGTTCCATTGACTACCGGAACATTGCCCGTGGCATTCAGATACCTCTGCATAAAGCTGACATCCCAGAAGATAACTTCACTAAAGCAGGAACAAAGGTTTGGACGGCGACAGACTGCAAAATTCTTAGCCAAATGGCTGCTAAAGAGAAAAAATACCGCGAGAAGTGGGGATATGAAGGTGCAATGGTATGGCAGGTTACACGCAAGATGTTTTACGAGGTAATGTTGCAAAATGCTGAAGTTAAGGAATTAATTGAAAGTTACAAAAAGAATCCTTTAGCTTACATCGCAACAACCACTACTGCGCCTACTACACGTGAGTTGTTCCTAGCAGCTTTCCGTGATTATCCAGGTGTATCTCCGATTGAGATTGTGGAAGAACGTGAACGTAACCTTACCAATACCGGCGATACATTCGTGCAAGGCTGGGATGATAAGATTGCCGTTCTGCGTCCTGCTGGATATGCCTGTGAGTTCGAATACACCAACAACCTCGACAAACAGATGTTCGACAAGTACGGTTCGAGCGTAATCACTAAGATTTTCGCCCAAGCCAATGACGGTCTCTGCACCGTGGTAAACACTACAACTAATAATGGAATGTACAAGGAATGGCATACCGATGTGATGATGTCGGCTTGTCCTGCATTGAAAACATTTCGCAATCACGTGATTGTAGACACAAGTACTGCGGATTCCTAAGCAAAATAATATTGCAGTAGTAGTTATGACTGAAAAAGAATACATAGAGTTTTTGGAAAGCCTTACTCGATTTATATTCGACAAGTCTGTATTTAAAAGAATTGCGATGAAGCGTGGCCTCGCTTTAATGTCTTTTGAAGATGCGTGCCTCGATGAAAAAATATCTGATATGTGCGAAATCGACTTGTTGGAACTTGTCGTTAATAGTGGACCAAATTCTGTGGCTTCTTTTTCAATCCAACACGGAAATTACAGACAAGATATTGGAAGTGAAGACATTACAAACTCTACTCTTGAAAGAATAAATAAAAGATTAGAAGAACTGTATGAAAAGTACGGCATGAAAGATAAGTTGGGTTCTATATCTAAGTCTGAAATGTGTTGGATTAATGAAAACTCAATAGATATTTAACTTATGTACTTTGACAGAACAATAACCGAATATCCATTTCACGGCACATTTTATACTGTGATAACGAATAGACCGGAGGACGGTGATCTTCTCAGTGATGGTAATTTGCTTGGGGATGAAGATACGGATGGTTCTTTTGATGCAGAAAGAATAAAGGGGAACAAAGGGAATTCAGAAAATTCGGAAGAAACCATCCTTCTTAAAACAGAATGTGACATACAGCAGGCTTCTAAACTGATTAATTCCGGAACTATCATGGCTGACTATAAAGTTTTTTTCCCATGTGGAGTTCATGCAAAGCTACCTATACGCTTTAACACCAATTTCAGATGTGAGGATTATGCTATACCAGTACAAGGGAGAGTTATAGGATTTGAATATAGTCAGCTTGGTGGTTGCTCGGTTGACATTAAGATGAGCGAGGTGTAGGCTATGGCAAAAAAAGACCTCATATCGGAACTTGTAAAAGAACTTTCCAAAGAAGGTCAAAGAATAGTTGCAAACCAACTGAACAATGTGGGCTATACGCATAGGACATATAACCTGAATGATAGTTATGGATTCGGTGTGTATGTTGACGGCAAACTTGTTTCCAAGGGCTTTTCTCCACAAAAGGCAAGCGGAGGCAAAATGTGGGAAAATGAAATCATAAGTGGCCGTAAAGCTATAACAGATTTCTTGGAAAACAAATATAAACCACATTCAGGTATAGACTTAGTTGTTGTTGTTGCAATGCCATACGGTGAAATAGTCGAAGATAAGTACAAGTATGAAGTGATATCTACAGCAAGGAATGACGTAAAGCAACTTGCATCAAAGTTCAAGAATGCAAATTTTGGAATAATAAGTCACGGTAGTTATTGATTATGGGAAACATATATAAGACAACATCAAGAGCGGAAAATTTCTTTTCAATGCTTCTTACGAAAGCAGGAATTTCGGATAACATTTTTATTGGGAATATACCTGCAGCTGTTGACAGCAATTGGAAAGACATGGTGCTTGTCGATGTACTCTCACTCAAAGATTACGGTGCTTATGCCAAAGGCTCAGCAAACATATTCCTCTACGCAAAATCCGTTGACAGCCAAGGCACAAAGCCAGTGAAGGAGCTGTACAGGATGGAGCTTGCGCTTGACAATGCTATTGAATCATGCAACGACGATCATTATGTGATTGAAGTCAACTTCCGTGATGCGGACTACGACCAGAACAGGAACTACTACTACAATGTATATAACGTGCAAGTAATAATAAGGTAATTAATTTTTAACAGGATAATATTCTAAGATTATGGCAAAAGTAACATTTACAGGTAAAACAGCAAGAAAGCTATTAAACCCCAAATATATTGTGGTTACTGAATTTTTAGCTTCTGATAGTGAAGAAGCTAAAGGCGATTCCTATATCCTCGAAGATGTACTACGTGATACAACTTCATTCACGCAGGATGATAATGACAAGACAGATATTGAACGTGAAACATCTGACACGCCTATCAAGTCAATCGTAAAACTCGGAAAACGAAATGTAGGAGCAACCGTTGATGATTGGCAAGATGATGTAGCTAAGGCTCTTGCCGGCTATTCGCTTGTAGGTAATAAGCTTGTAGCTCCATCGTCATACAAAGACAAGTATGTGAAGTTTGCCACCGTATTCAATGACGATGATGCCGATTCTACGACAGGCCTTATTGCCGCCGTTTACCCGAAGGTAATGCTTGATTCAAAATCCCTTATAGAATCTTTGAACTCTCAAATTGCAGGGATTGAAATAGCGGGAGTAGCTCAGGATGTTGATGTTGCTCCGGCATTTTCAGAAGAAAGCACATACGAAGTCGGAGATGCTGTAATTAAAGATAACAAAGTTTATGTCTGTAAAACAGCAGTTTCCCCTGCTGGTAGTTGGTCTGAAGGTTCTTGGGATATTGTGAATGACGCTCCATTGAAAACTCCGTTCTATTGGGAAAAGAACTATTCTCTTCCGACAGAATAATATAGGTAAAAAGATTGTTGAATAGGGCGGTAGGCTGATATGCCGCCGCCCTTTTTTGTCTGAAATTATGGCAGTTATACGCTCAAAAAACATAGAGAAGAAGAAACTGATAGAAGCAACAAGGGTTACACCTGGGAAACGAGTTTCAGATGAATCAATGGAACGGCTTGCAAGGATAATGAATGACAGTCCAAGCATTATGAAACTCCACGGTACGGAATGGTGTATCAAAGGATTAAAGCCAGGTGTCCAATGGCTCATTGCGGAACAAGCGTGCCGGATTGTCAAAGGAGAGAAACTGAGCATGGGAGATGTTATCAAGGAGTTTGCAGTAAATCTACCAGCAGTGGCGCATGTGATAACACTTGCGTTACTCAATGACAAGGAAAGGATATTTTCTGATTACAACAAGAGAGAACTTTCCGAGGAGTACCACCAAATATATGACCTTCTTATGTGGGGAGAATACGACATGAAAGACTGGGCATTATTGCTTGGTGAAATCCTCAACCTCATAAGCACGGATTTTTTTTTCGAGAGTACCAATGTGATTCAGACCGTGAGGGAAATGACATTGACGAGGAAGACGAAGAAAACGGAACAAAACTGATAATATCCCGTACCGAGTGGGGGCAGATGATTGATTTTCTGCGCTCCAACACTTGGTGCTCTCGTGATGAATACTTGTGGAAAATGACAGTCGGGCAGGTACGGTTAAGCTCGTTTGATTTCTCCCACGTGCAATACTTGAATAAGAATAAAAAGAAAGTCAGTAAGATAGGTAGTGCTGACGATTTGAAGAATTTGAACGACCTGGGATTACCAATAATCAATAAGTAAGATAACGATGGCAAATAACGAAGCAGGAGCATTCCTCAATATAACACCCGATGTACTAAAAAAGTTGGATAGTTTCGATGAGAAGCTGGAGAAGATAGAGAAGCACGCTCATACGGCGGCTGATGCGCTGAAAAACGGATTTGGCAGTGTGGTAATGGACACGAATAAGTTGAAAGATGCAATTACTTCGTTAGCAAAAAAAATAGATGCCGTAAAAGGCAATCCGTTTGAGGGGGCAGGTAAAGGCGCAGAAGAAACCACAAGGAAAACAACTTCTCTGAACGAAAGTCTTTCCCGGGCAGCTGATTTACTGAACAAAATAGGCAATAGTAAAATCAGTGAAGGTTCATTCAGCAGCTTGAACATTGCCGGATTGAAACAAGGATATTCGGACTTGAAGAGATATGTTGAGAATACAGACTTGTCAAAGCCGCAGCAAAAAGCAGTCGTTGAAGCCATGCGATACATGAAAATGGAGCTTGATGAACAACGAAAAACAGACGAACAGCGTGCACAGTCTTCAGAAAAGGCGGCGGAAAGGAAAATGGCTGCTGACAGACGTGCAGCAAAGGCTGCCGAAGATGCAAGAAAAGCCCAAGAATATGCGCAGCGCACAACTCCGCAAGGCGCATTGGACTACTCCCAAAATACAAAATCGCTCCTGCAGAACGCACAAGCCATCGAATACTTGAAGAAGGCGCGTTTGTCTTTGAATACCACAGATGCAAACTACAAAAGCACGCTAAACCAGATAAACCAAGCCATCGCCAAGCACAACCAAGCGTTGACAGAAGCAGGCGTTAAGTCGCAACAGCTTGTTACACGCCATCGCAACCTAATGGATACGGCTGGGCAATTAAGCCGTCAGCTTGCTTTGTTGTTCTCTGTATCACAGATTGAAGGGTATATAAGTAAGCTGGCAAATGTGCGTGGGGAGTTTGAGCTGCAACAGCGTTCTTTAGAAGCCATACTACAAAACAAATCACAGTCGGACCAAATATTCAATAAGACTGTTCAACTTGCTGTTAAGTCACCCTTCCAAATTAAAGAATTGGTTACATATACCAAACAACTGGCAGCATACAGAATTGAGAGTAATAAACTGTATGATACAACAAAGAGGCTTGCCGATGTATCTGCTGGGTTGGGTGTTGATATGGGTAGACTTATACTTGCTTATGGTCAGGTAAAGGCGGCAGCGTACTTGCGTGGAACAGAAGTAAGACAATTCACAGAAGCAGGTATCAACTTGTATGGCGAGTTGCAACGTTATTTTGAAGAAGTGAAAGGCGAGGCATATACCACAGCCCAGATTGTGGATATGATTTCCAAACGGAAGGTGACTTTTGAGGATATAGAGAATATCTTCCAGCGGTTGACGGACAAAGGCGGTCTGTTCTACAATATGCAGGAAATTCAAGCCGAAACTTTGCAAGGAAAGATTTCCAACTTGAAAGACAGCATAGATGTTATGCTAAACTCTATCGGGAAGGCCAATGAAGATACGTTGAAAGGGACAATTGATGCTGTAAAAGTACTCATTGATAATTGGGAAACGGTTGTTGAAGTAGCAAAGACATTCGGGGTTGTAATAGGATCATTGGTTATTACTTCAAAACTGAAACTGGCATCAGCGGAAGCAGGAATACTCACAAAAATGCTGGAGAAGGGAACTAATGCCGCGTCTGCTTTCGGAAAGACGCTGAAAGCATCTCTGCCATTGATGGCTTTAGGGTTGGCTATTCAATACGTAACAAATCTTATAGGAAGGCTGAAGGAATACGACAAAACAATATCAGACATTGGCAACAGGAAATACGAGGCAAGGCTTAAAATAGCCGAATTTGATAATGAAGCAAAGACGGATGCAAGAAAAGCATTAAGCGCTCTTGTAAATGAGATGAACAATGTCGGATTCAGCATCAAGATCAAAACAAATCTATCGGAAGAAGAAGCCAGAGAACAATTCGAATCCTACAAAAAGCAATACGAAGATTTCATAAAAGACATCGCAGACCTGGAAGCGAAATACGCAGCCATGAAAAAAGGCGAAGGCGGAAGGGAACTGATCGGGGGTAATATTGACGAATCGCTGGGAAACTATAGGGATAAATTTGGAGAACTACTGATCGTCGGTGACCAGGCAAGAAAAGAATTGCTCCGTATTTCTACAGAATCTAAAAAACTATCCGAACAACAAAAGAAGGAACTGAAAGAACTGGCAGTAAATACAGAAGATTCAGTAGAAGGGTATATAGAAATGGCAAACAAGATCAGAGAAATAAAAAAAGTTGATATTAGCCCTTCTTTTTCTTCTTTTGGTGTAGTAATGTCTAACGACAGGACATCTTTTGGAGGTCTTCAATCAAAAGTATTAGAGGGATTATTAAATACATCTAAAGGGTTCGATACAGCTGCAGAAGATGCAAGGAACAGTATAATAAAATTGTTTGGAGAAGTAAACGAAGACCTAAGCAGTGATGATAAAGCCAGACTAAAGCTCAATATAGATACTCTTTTTCTGCGTAAAGAGATAGATGACGTAACAAAGGATTATGCATATAAGATATATGATATTCCTAAAGTTAGCAGTATCGAAGAAAAAAACGAAAATCATGAAACAAACGAAAATCCAAAATTAGAGCGTGACATATTAGCTGAACGTATTTCACTTATCAAAGAACTTAACAAGGAATATGAGAAGCTGAACAAGGTAATGGGTAGCGATAAGGCAGCTAAGACTGTCATGGAACGTTATGCATCCCAGTTGAAAGATGTGAAGATGCCAAAGAATATCATAGGGGATGCATTTTTGCCGAATAAAGAGAATACAGCAAAGGCTTTGCAGGAATTTTCAAAGACAATATCCGATTTCAGAAAGAGAATCGGAGCACAGAAAGATGCTAATGTTCTTTTTGACGAAAAGGATGCAGAGGATTTAAAAAAGCAACTTGACAAGACAAAGAAAAACATCGAAGACATGTTCAACAGCCTGGACTTGCACCAGAAGCTGAAAGATGCAGGTCTTTCGGAAGCGGAGGTGCAGCAGTTGTTCCCCGGACTTGCAAAGACATTGGAGGATGTCCAGAAAGGAATGGAGGAATCGTATAAGAAGAACTTCCCCAAAGGCGAATATCTCACTCCCGGCACAGATGCAAACAAGCAATACCAAGCCGACCAAGACAAGTTGAACCAGCAACGCATAAAGGAGCAACAAGACCTTGTTGTAGAATTGACTAAAGCTTATAAAACACAGCTTTCAGATCAGCTACAGCTTGATAGGTGGTATTATGAGGAAAGGGCTAAGATAGCAAAAGCGAACCTTACAGAGGAACAGAAGGCGCAATATGAAGCAAACCTTCAAAAACAATATGGAAAGAAGTCTGACGAAAACACTTGGAAGCAATTTCAAAACTCGGATATGTACATTTCCATGTTCGAAAACATGGAAAGTTCATCTACACGTATGCTTGAAGCAATGCGTAATAAACTCGCAAGTTTACGTGAGAATCTGAAGGATCTTCCGGCTGACCAACTGAAAGCAATAATCAATCAGCAGGAGAAGATTGACGAAATGATTGCGCAAAAAAATCCGTTCAGCGGTCTTACTTCGGGACTGAAAGAATATATTCAGTTCCTGAAACAAAGAAAGGAACTCGAAGAAGAAAATATAAGGTCAGGAAAGGCGGTAGAATATTACACTGAGCAAAAGAACGCACAGTCACAAGTCGTAGAACAAAAACGGCAGGAATATGATGCGGCGGTAAAAACATACGGTATCACTTCGGCACAAGCCATAGAACTACACAATCAGTTAACAGTTGAGAAAACAAAACTAAATGTCATACTTTCTCAACTTGTAGCAGAAGAAAAGATTACCGAAGCAACCGATGAGCAGATTAAAAACGGTCAGAAAATTGCAAAAACACTATCAAGGAAATTTAGCGAAGCAGGTAGTATTTTCTCTGAGTTTTCTTCTGAAATCACGAACGTTGTAACCGACTTGGAGAATGTATTTGGTACAATGTCTGCCGGCACCAAAGATACGATTGACAGCATATCTGAAATAGCAGGAGGATTAGGTCAGACGGCAATTGGAGTTGCACGTGCTATTGCAAATCCTGCGGATATAGGCGGTTATTTCCAAGCTATCGGAGGATTGGCTAAAACAATCGGTTCTTTATTTAATATAAAGGACAAGAAGAAAGAGCGTGAAATCCAACGGCAAATAGAGAACGTAGAAAAGTTACAAAAAGCGTATGAAGTGCTAAAGGAGAAAATGGATGAAGCATGGAGCTCCGTAACACTGCATGACACGACTAGACAGACCGTTGCGAACATAAATCAGCAAATTGAATCCTACGAACGGATGATTAAAGCCGAGGAGGACAAGAAAAAGACTGATAAAGACCGCATCGAAGAATGGAATGAAGCTATCCAAGAACTTGAAAAGACCAAGCAGGAAATCCTCAACCAAGAGAAGATGGAAATGGGAGGTATTGGCGGTGAAAATGAATATAAATCTGCTGCGCAATCCTTCGTTCAAGCATGGATGGACGCTTTCAATGAAACTGGAAACGGTTTAAAAGGATTAGAAGAAAACTTTGATGATTTAATACAAAATCTTGTTGCAAGACAAGCTACGATGAGATTTGCCGAGAAATTCTTGGAACCTCTTTTTAAACAAATTGACAAAAGCGTTGAAAGTGCTCAATTATTTAAAAAGAAGATAAATGAACATAGATATGGAGTAGATAATACAATAAATTTAACAAAAGAAGAACTTGAAAAAATAAATTCAGTAGCAAAAGATTCTTTGGAGGGACTTGATGCAGCATTAAGTGCATTTATGAACTCTATGGGGATTAAACCAAGTGGAACAGCTGAATTGTCGGCACTAACCCAAAGCATTCAAGGTATAACCGAACGTGAAGCCGAAGCTCTTGAGAGCCTACTAAATTCCATCAGGTTCTTCGTTTCCCAGCAGACAACCGACATTTCCGCAATTAGAGCATTGTTGGATGCCCGGTATTCGCTTGAATCTGAATATTCAGATGCGAATCCGATGCTTATTGAGCTAAGGATGCAGACGGGATATTTAGAGCGACTTACAGATTATATAAGTAGGGTATTTGCGCCAAGTCCAAACTCTAAGGGTCCGGCTTTACGTGTAGTTATGCAGTAACTTTCAGAAAAAACAGTTAGCGGTAATTCTTTCGGTTACCGCTATTTTTTTTTGCTTGTTTATTTGTATAAATGAAACTAATTAGTTACATTCGCATATAAATTTTTAAATGATGTTATGCCTGAAATTTGCAGATTCTTTGGTATTATAATAAGTTTTTATTGGAGAGACCATAATCCGCCACATATTCATTTTTCTTATGGTGATTATGAGTGTTCTATAAGTGTGTTGGACAGAATAGTAGATGGTCAGGCTCCCGCTAAGGTGATTGTCAAAGTGAATGAATGGATTGACTTGCATGAAGCTGAAATTCTTACTTTATGGGAAAAAGCCCAAAAGGGTGAGAAGATAAATAAAATTGAACCATTAAAATAAATGCTTATGCTACGGGTAGTTGATGTTGATTA
>ERZ779643.1247-NODE-1247-length-18170-cov-21.821087_pt1 | contig 18170 bp, 15 predicted proteins | sample MGYA00511564_ERZ779643 | MGnify/ENA primary metagenome ERZ779643 (study PRJEB29588, sample SAMEA2147114) | human gut metagenome | biome: human gut; feature: human-associated habitat; material: faeces | place: Denmark | collected 2008/2010 ... | reverse complement strand
CAAGTACCCTCTGTTTTTGTGCCCTCTCGTTTGAGTGCTTGTCTATTATATCACGCTTTTCGAGCTTTGTCAACAGCTTTTTCATTTTAATTTTGCACAAATGGTTTTAAACTGTTATATTCCCCGATTGTGCAAAATGTAAACAACCACAATATACAGTTTTCTGCTATCAACATTTAGTTATCAACAACCGCATTGCTATATGTTGAAAACCCGTGTGTTCTTTCCGTAATGCAAAAAACAATGCCGCCCTTTAAGGACGGCACCGATAAAAAAACCTACTTTTCCTCGTTCAGCTCGGAAATTATTCTGACAAAGCTGTCAATATCATTAAAGTCACGATATACCGAAGCAAATCTGATATACGCCACCTTATCTATATCCTTCAGCCTTCGCAGTACCAGCTCACCGATCTCGTCAGACGATACCTCACGTCTGAACTGGTTCTTCAGTTCCTGTACAATATCCTCAACCATTTTTTCAAGGTCTTCGATCTGTACCGGACGTTTTACTGTAGCTCTCGCAAGCCTGTTTATCAGCTTGTCACGGTCAAAAGGTTCAATGGTATTATCCTTTTTAACAACCATAAGCGGTATTGTTTCCACCATTTCATAGGTAGTAAAACGGCACTTGCACGACAGACATTCACGTCTTCTGCGAATCTTATTTTCCGCAGGGCGGCTGTCTATTACCTTGCTGTCCTCATATCCGCATTCCGGGCATTTCATCTGTTTTCCTCGCTTTCGCTCTGATCCTCACGGTTTTCTTTTCCATATTGCTGTATTTATGTATTTTAACACACTTTCGCAGCTTTTTCAAGCGTTTTCTGTAATCAAAGCCCCATCTTATACTTATCGTATATCTTTTTCATATTATTCGCACACACAGCAAGCTCGTCATAGCTGCTGTAATTCTCACGGTAAAGCTCTACTATCATTGCTTTATCGTAATTTATTTTTTCAAGCTCGCTGAAAAGACGGTTGAAGTTAAAGCTGCCCTTTCCTATCGGCAGGCAATCGCAGCCTGCGTCGCCGTCGCTTACATGAAGATGTACGACCTTGTCACCTATTATATCCAGAAGCCTGAACGGATCTACATTGCTCCTTCTCGCCTGTTTGAGATCTACAACAAATCTGACCTCGTCGCCGAGCTGTCCGATCATATCCTCGATAAATCTTACACTGCTGCTCTTGCAGTAGCAGATGTTTTCCTGAGCCACCGTAACACCGAATTCTTTTGCAAGACGGAACAGACGCAGATAACGTTCCATGTACCTTTCATCAGGTACCTTTGAGCTTAGGATAGCTCCGTGCAGGACAAACACACCCGCACCGATCTCCGCCATAACCTCAAAATACCTCTTGTAAATATCTATCAGATATTCGGTTCTGCGTGGATAATCGCCGAATAGGAACAGTGTTTCCATAGGCGAAGAAAACGGATGCATGGATAATACGTTCATCCCGTATTCACCGATGATCCTTCTTAGCTCAACAAGCACCTGCCCTTCAAGCTCGTCTATCGAATTTACGAATATCTCAACATTTTTTACACCCCGCTCGGCAAGCTCATAAAGAGCCTTTTCTGTTTCAAGAGGGTACAGACAAGCCGTTGATACGCCAATATCCATTTTCGTTACTTCCTTTCTGAAAATCAGCCCGCCAGAGAACAAACGTTCCCTATTATTGATATGATTAGCGGTAATACATACACCGCCGCCAGCACCGCAACAAGCAATGCGTAAATGCCGATCCTGCACAGACCTTCCGCCTTATCGGCAATTGCCGTTATCTTTTTGCGGAATATAATGTACAGCGCCAGTGCCGCAAAGCCTGCGACGCTCAGCACAATACCCGGTTTAAGCCCCTTCGGGCAGAAGCTTATGGCTATATCGTTTTTGCCTTCCTCCAGCTTTACCGCCATAAAGCCCGACATAGAACGGTATATCTCAGCTGGCTTTCCGTTTATCGTTGCAGAAAATCCGTCGTCATACGGCACCGACAAAAACAGCCACTGACCGCTCTTTGCGTTGTCTGCCGTTCCGCTTATATTTCCACCGTCAACCTTAAGATCGGCGGTTTTTGTTTTATTGATAGCTTTTTCCAGCTTGCCGAGCGACAGTCCGTAAATACCGTAGCTTGAGCAATAAGTGCTTTCGTTTACGTCAACATCTATACTTACCTTCTCATTTTCGAAAGTACCGAGATATAAAAGTCCGTTGCTGTCTTTATTCGGGAATGACAGATCCTGCTTGATGCCGTTTACATATATTGCAAACGAACCGTTGATATGCTCGTTGATATTTCTTGCAACAAGATCAAAGCAATCGAAATACAGCGCCTGCTTTTCGCCTATATCCAGCTTGTAGCTGAGCGTTGCGATGCGAGTATCGCTCTTGGGTGTGAAATAATATATCCCGTCATGTTGTGCATACCGAATATTTCTTTCTCCGGTATGCTCATACTCGGTAAACAGCAGTTCGTTACCCGTATCAAGCAGATTCTTTGCAAGATATTCCTGTATAACTATGCGTTCCGCCTTAGGCAGTTCCGTGCATTGTGAGAGATCGCTGTCGGTCACTATTCCGAGCGGAAGATAATATTCGCTCTCATAAATTGAATAGTTCTTGTCACGATAAATCACAGGCTCTCTTGCGCTGAATTTCTCTATATAATATTTTATATTCATAACGGCGTCGGTAAGAGCCGTGCCTCCGTTGCCGGTTACCTCCATCCAGTAGGACGAATAGCCGAGCCGTTTCATCGCAAACATATAATCCTCCGATGTAAGCGAGGTATAATGTGCGATGGTAGGATAGCCCAGTCCGCCTATAAGATTTGCGTCAAAATATTTCTTAGGCCACTGCGTCAGCTTCACCCTGTAAAAATCATCGTCCTCGGGGATTTTTCCTTCAAGTTCTATCGCGTTGTTGTACTTGACGGGAGTATATGCCGATGCGCCTATATACACGTTTGCGTTGAAAACGCTCTCTGCTACAACAATTACAGCCAGTACAGAACAAACCGATTTGAAAGTGAGCTTTTTGAAAACGCCGAAAGCCATAGTCAGAACATACAGTGCCGTAAATCCGCAGAAGATAATTAAAAGCAGGATGAATGACTCCGAGCTTCCCCACAGTGTCGAAACATACGAATCCAGGTCGTATCTGCAGTTACAGTAGTACCATATCGTAAAACCGAAATAGATAACGCCGGCGGCAGTTATTCCGATAAGATAGGGCTTTTTATTCTTTTGCGCATAATCATCAGGCTTTGTATGCGACAGCTTCACCGCCGCAAAGGTCAGCATCATAAGAGTAGTCATATAGCCGTACCGCATAGGGAATGCCATATAGTCGCCCGTGTGCCACATCTTGTTTATCGGCTCAAACACTACCGGCAGAAGCGTAAGAAACGAAAGCAGTGCATAGAATCTGCTGTTCTTGCTCTTTCTTCGCAGAAAATACACGATGAAAGCCGCAACGGAAAATCCCGTACAGAAAATAAGCGGCAGATTTGTATATATCCCTGCAAATACCGCAGAATCAAACAGACCCTTGAGTATGTTCGCACCTCTTGCGGATGAAAGATACTGCGCAAAGCTCGGAAGCCATACAACAGCGGAAATCAGCGCCGCTATACCGCAGCCTATGATAAACCTCGGCGCAATGCCCTTTGTACTGCCCTTTTTTCTGTTAAGAAAAATGTAAACGCCGAAATACAGTATCGTGAACAATACCACCATATAGCTGAGATAATAATTCAGCACCAGCATTCCGACAAGACAGAATATAAGACCGCCTGTGCGTTTACGCTTCACAAGCGAATTGAACGCTATCAGCAGCAGCGGGAAGAAGTACATTACATCGAGCCATACCGTGTTCTGATAGAACAGCATAGAGTAACCGCTGAACGCATACATAACGCTGAAAAGCGCCGAATATGTCACATCCAGCTTTTTATGGCAGGTGCGGAAGTACGCATTTGCGGTTATCGCACAGACAGCCATTTTCATAAGCGTCATAATGTTCATGAACAGCATCATGTCCGCTTTGTCGACAAATGCAACAAGAAGTGAAAACGGGCTTGATATAAAGAACAGGAACACGCCGAGGAAATTCATTCCGCCGGCATTCTGCCAGTTGAAGAAGAAATCCCCCTTGCCCTCAAGTATGTCCTTGAAGTCGAGCAATAAAGGAAGCACCTGCTGGTGCATATCGCACCATGCGAGCGTTTTATCTCCGAACGGATAAAGCCCACTGCCCGCAAATACCGCAAGCCCTATGACAATTACCGCTATCGGCGGAATTATCAGCGTCAGCAACAGCTTCGGACTGCGTATAAGTTTACCGAAATGTGTTGTGATTTTTTTAGTAATATCTCTTTTCAAAATATCCTCCGGGATTTTTAAAAATCTCTCTCATTTGGTTTTTATGAATATCTGTCTAAATTCAAAAGCCGCAAAGACTTTATGTGCTATGCGGCTTTTATTTTTGATTGAATTATCAGCCGCAGGTGATTATACCATGAGCTTCTTTGTGTCTACCGTACCCTTTGAAGCAAGATTCTTTGTATCCTTCTTGCTTTCGCCGTTTCCTGCATTTGTATAATTCTTGCCGTGCTTCTCCTGCCAGAGTACCCACAGGGGACCCGAGATGCACAGTGAAGAATAAGTACCGCAGATAAGACCTGCCATCATAGGAATAGCAAATGTCATTATCGAGGTTACGCCGCAGATTGCGCATACAACGCAGATTGCGAGTACGGCAAAGGCTGTGGTAACAGTTGTGTTTACAGAACGTGTTATCGACTGAGTGATACTCATATTAACAAGTTCCTTGAGCGAAAGCGAGTTGCCGTAAAGGTTACGGTTCTCTCTGATACGGTCATATACAACGATTGTATTATTGATAGAGTTACCGAGTACGGTAAGAACAACCGCCATAAAGTTTGCGTCGATCGGGAAACGGCAGAACACGAACACCGCATAAACCATGAAGCAGTCGTGAACGAGAGCTACCAGTGCAAACACACCTGCCGAAAGGCCGCCGATTTTCTTGAATCTGAACGCAATATAGATAACGAGCAGTACAAACGAGAATAATACTGCAACAAGGCACTTAAGGAAGAACTCCGTACCTGATGTGGGGTTGACATCCTGGCTGTTTACAAGCGTAAGGCTGTTATCCTTGAAAGTCTGCTGGAGCTTATCCGATAAAGCTGTCTGCTTATCTGCAGTAAGTCCCTCTGAAGACGAGAATGAGATTTCAACGACTTCAAGCGAGCTGTTCATCGAAGAACCTGTAGTTACCGTAACAGCACCGTAATTTTCGCCCTCAACCGTCTTCTTTACCGCATTTGTGTCAATTTCGCCGGTATAGCTGTAGGTCAGCATTGTACCGCCCTTGAATTCAATAGCCATTTCAACGCCGAATATACAGTTGAAGATAACCGTAATTACCGCAATGACAATCGGTATCAGAAAGAGTATCTTTCTGTATCCTATAAAATCAAATACTTTTTTGTTATTCATTTTGAAGCACCGCCTTCCGTTGCGGCAGCCTTTTCAGCGGCACGCTTCTTTGCAGATTTTCCGCCGTAGAGAGCGGGATTTCTGAATATCTTGAATCTGGAAAGCGACATTGTCATAAGTCTTGTCGCAAATATGCCGAACAGGAAGTTCAGTATTACGCCGACCATCAGAGTGTAGCCGAATGAGTAGATAGTACCCTCTGTCGAAGCACCGAACATGAAGAATACCGGCTTCAGTATAGTAGACGCGAGACTGTCGGGAGTACCGAAAGCACCCATAAGTATGATAGCAACGATAATCATTGTGATATTACCGTCAAATACCGCACTGAACGCTCTCTTGTAGCCTGTAGCTATCGCTGTATCTATCGTCTTGCCGCTGTTTATTTCTTCTTTTATACGCTCACCCGTGATAACGTTAGCGTCAACGCCCATACCAACCGCAAGAATGATACCTGCAATACCTGGTATTGTCAGCGTAAAGCTGTTCGAGAACGGGAAGAAGCCTGTTATAGCACAGAACGTACCTGCAACCTGTCCGATAAGACCGATAACGGCAACTACACCGGGCAGTCTGTACAGTGCAATCATGAATATCATTATAAGTGCAAATGCGATAACGCCGGCGATTGCCATAGCGTCACGGGCACCCGTACCGAGCGTGGGCGAGATAGTGCTGAAGCTCGATGTTTCCAGCTTGAACGGTAACGCACCGCCGTTTATCTGGTCTGCAAGCGCCTTAGCCTCATCAGCCGTAAAGCCACCGCTTATCGTAGCCTCACCGCCGCTGATTTCCTCTTTGACCGAAGCTGTGGATATACACTTGTCATCCATATATGTCGAGATGTATCCCTTTGATGAAGCAAGCTTCTTTGTAGCCTCTGCAAACTTCTCCTTGCCGCTGTCCTTCAGCTTTAAGGATACCATATACTCATATTCCTTGCTGTTTCCGCTCTTGAGCTGATATACGGCAGAAGCCTTTTCAACATCCGAACCGGAAATGATAAGGGGCAGATCCTCATATGTCTGACCGTCGGAAAGCGATTTTTCCGAGCCTTCTCTGAAGGTGAGCAGTGCGGTAGCACCAAGCTCCTTTACAGCCGCTTCCGGATCAAAGCTGTCATCCTCAGCCTGCCACGGGAAACGCACGATTATCTTATCGCTGTTATAATCAACATAAACCTCATAGTCTGTTATGTTGTTTGCAACAAGTCTTGTTTCAACGATCGACTTTGCCGCATCGACCTCTTCATTGGTCGCATCGTAATCTGCCGGTGACGTAAATGTAACGTCAACACCGCCTCTGATATCAATACCCCAACGAATATCACTTACACCTCTTATAATAGTGTTCGTGAAATCGCCGTACTGGGTATGAACACCGAAAAATACTATGCCTGTAAATGCCAGTATAACCGCCAGCACTATAAAGAACACAGGCTTTGCCACTCTTTTCAAATGTTTCACTCCGTTTCTGTGCCTCAGCACATCCTGTTAATTTATACATTACAGTATTATACTATAATGATTTCGATTAGTCAAGAAATAGTAAAGAATTTCTGCAATTTTCACAATCCGTTCATTATACGGAAAGCTCAGCCTTTTCTCCGAGAACGTCCTTATTCTTTTCAAGGACAGGCTTTATGCACCTGTCAAGGAATGCGCTCACCTGGCTTGCGCTTCTGCCCGTGTAATTTTCGGGGATGAGCTTTGCCTCGATTTCTTCCTTTGTCGTCATGAAGTCGGGGTCTGCGGCGATTCTGTCAACGAGGTCGTTTTCTCCGCCCTCTTCTTTGATAACCTTACCTGCGGCAATGCTGTGCTGTCTTATCTTCTCGTGAAGCTCCTGTCTGTTTCCGCCCTTCATAACTGCGTCCATCATAATGTTTTCCGTTGCCATGAAAGGAAGCTCCTTCATTACTCTTGCACGGATAACCTTAGGATATACGACCAGTCCGTTTGTGATATTCAGCATAATGTTCAGTATAGCGTCTGTTGCAAGGAATGCCTCCGCTACTGCGATACGCTTGTTAGCACTGTCGTCAAGCGTTCTCTCGAACCACTGTGTACCTGCCGTAAACGCAGGATTAAGAGTATCTATCATTACATATCTTGAAAGCGATGTAATTCTCTCCGCTCTCATCGGGTTTCTCTTATAAGGCATAGCCGAAGAACCGATCTGATTCTTTTCAAAAGGCTCCTCGATTTCCTTGAAGTTTGCAAGGATACGCAGATCGTTCGAGAACTTCGAACAGCTCTGTGCAATACCGCCCAGTACGTTTACTATTCTGCTGTCAACCTTTCTTGAATAGGTCTGTCCGCTAACGGGTACGCACTGCTTGAATCCCATTTCCTCAGCTATCATCTGCTCCAGCTTTTCTATCTTTTCCTCATCGCCGTGGAACAGTTCCATAAAGCTCGCCTGTGTGCCTGTAGTACCCTTCTGACCGAGCAGCTTCAGATTACCCATCTGATACTCAAGATCCTCAAGATCCATCAGAAGTTCGTTCATCCACAGCGTAGCACGCTTGCCGACTGTAGTCAGCTGTGCGGGCTGTAAATGTGTATATGCAAGACAGGGCATATCCTTATATTTATCCGCAAAAGAAGCGAAGTTCGAAAGAACGTTCACAAGCTTTCTGTGTACTATCTTCATAGCGTCACGCATTACGATAACATCGGTGTTGTCGCCTACATAACAGCTTGTAGCGCCTAAATGGATTATGCCCTCGGCCTTCGGACAGCACTTTCCGTATGTATGAACGTGCGCCATAACATCGTGGCGGAGCTTCTTCTCCTCCTCAGCCGCATAAGCAAAATCAATATCATCAATATGCGCCTCAAGCTCGTCGACCTTTTCCTGCGTTACCTGCTCAAGTCCGAGTTTCATTTCCGCTCTCGCAAGCGCTACCCACAATCTGCGGAATGTCGAAAACTTCTTCTGTGCGGAGAATGTAAACTGCATTTCCTCACTTGCATATCTCGTACAGAAAGGGCTTTCGTAAGTTTCATAATTTGTCATTATAAATAACCGTCCTTTTCATCGGATTTTTTACTTTCCTGTGTCATCTGTATCTGCCGCCTGTATCTTTGGCGCATACAGTGCTTCATCTGCACATACCGACACATTTTATATTGTATCACAAATTGTCCGTGTTCGCAATAGCAAACGTCATTTTTTCTCAAAACTTACCTTTCCGTATATCATTCAACCGCTCTGCTTCACCCTACGGCAACATCGACCACAACCGCTCCGCTTCACCCTACGGCAACATCGACCACAACCGCTCTGCTTCACCCTACGGCAACATCGACCACAACTTGTCATTTCGCATAACAAAGCCGTTTAAACAGTTCCGCCGAAAATTTTTCGTATTTTTTTAAAAAAGCCCTTGACAAATACCCGAAAACCGTGTATAATGTTTACTGTTATCTGGGTGTGGCGCAGATTGGTAGCGCGCTACCTTGGGGTGGTAGAGGCCGCAGGTTCAAATCCTGTCACTCAGACCAATTAAAAACCGCTTGATTGTCAAAATCAAGCGGTTTTTTGTTTACCGTTTTATCTCCTATATAAGCAAGCTCTACGAATATATTCTATTAAATATAGCACCCTCACAACCCGACATCTCCTGCCTATGCACTTATTCAAACCGTTTCACATTCTTTTTCCTTTTCTCCGTCTGTATACCGCCGGTCGCCGTTCTCCCTGTCATACGCCTTCACCGAATATTCGCTGACATTCTTTACCGTTTCACCGTCTATCTGCAATGCGGCAGGTGAATCAAACCGCACTGTGATTTCCTTTCCGGTCAGCACCTCTACCATCTCGGTATGGCTGATATGCTCCCCCTTGAAGATTGAAGGGAACACCATAAGCGTTTTCAGCTTCCCACTGCCGTGCATCACAACAACCGACAGCTTCCCTTCGGGATTGTTTCTGTCCTGTTGCGGAGCGGTCATCATACCGCCGCCGTAAAACCTGCCGTTCATTGTCGGCGCAAGCCATACCTTCTTATAGCTGTACTCCCTGCCGTCAACGTTTATAACCGCATTCGCCGGTCTGAAATGAAACAGCAGACCTTTAACCGCAATAGATGTATAATTTATGGGCTTGTCGGATTTTTCTCTCAGCTCATCGCCCGTTTCACAGCAATATCCGTCAATACCGTAGCCTATAGCATTGATAAACCGTGAGCTTTTGCCGTTTACCGTTACAATAGGCAGATTTCTGACATATTCGTTTATCCTTACAGGCTCACAGCCCTGCTCCTTGCCGAGATCACGCAAAAAATCATTTCCGCTTCCCGTACCGTAATAATACAGCGGATTTTCATAAGGATACCCGTCGCTGTCATTTATAAAACGGTTAAGTGTACCGTCACCGCCGCACAGCACAATATCGCTTTCGGGCGAAATACTGTCAAAAAATGTGCCGTATCCGCTTATCTGCGTCATATTGCAATATTTCAGTTCATCGTCCTTGTATATTTCCGTCAGCTTTTGTGCAAGCTCTGTTCCTTTTCCATTGCAAGATAAAGGATTATACAGTATGTATTTCACGCTCATGTATGCCCTCCCCTTAAAACCGACAGCCGATTACTTATGATGTTATCGGTCCTTTGGCTCTTTCGGTCTTTTAGTCTTTTGATCCTTTTGGTATAGTATAACAAATTTAAACGGATTTTGCAATATATTGTTGTAATTTGTCAACACTTTGCATTAATAATTGTATAAGTTGTTGCTTGTAAGCATCCGTGCCTCGTCCGCCGTTTGGGTTGCCACATCTGTGCATCGACAGCCATTTGTGCCGTTGCATCTGTGCAATGACAGCCATTTGTGCCGTTGCATCGTGCAACGGCTCTGTGTGGCTGTCTTTATGCATCCTTGCATAACGACTTTGTGTGGCTGTCTTTATGCATCCTTACATAACGACTTCGTGCGACCGCCATCGTGCATCCTTTGCACGTTTATGAACGCTCTGTGGGCTTTGCGTCCGTGCAAAGCCTTTGGGCGTTCATTTTATAAGGCATCCGTGCCTTTGCGGTCGTTTGGGTCGCTGCATCGTGCAGCGACTCTGTGCGACCGCTATCGTGCATCCTTGCACGACCCGCACAGTGCGAGTTCGCCCCCCCAGCACCAAAAAAAGCAGGGCTATGCCTGTTTAGGCATAGCCCTGCTTTTTTGGTGCCGATGGCGGGGGTCGAACCCGCACGGTATTGCTACCAACGGATTTTGAGTCCGTCACGTCTGCCAATTCCATCACATCGGCTTATTAAAATGTGTTGTAAAACCGCATTGCATAACGGTAATAGCGATTTCACAGTTTGATTATTATATCATAGCGGTAAAATGTTGTCAATAGATTTTCACTATTTTCCAAAATAATTTAGTGTTTTTTTATAAAAAGCCCTTGACAATTTGTTGAAAATGCCGTAAAATTAATATCGAGTAAATATCTATTATAACTCAGGAAAGTCAGCTGTCTTGTAAATTTTCACCAACAAAAGACAGGACGATCTGCTTATTTTACATATATACAATTAAATGTTGAAATGTAAAATCAGCCGTGCAGGCGCTTATGCAGTTTTGCGGCGGCGTGACACGGCAATTCAGAAAAGGAGGAACGCTAACCCATGGAAGTGTGGCTTGCAGTTACACTCTGTGCGGCGGCATTCGTAGTCGGAGCGGCGATATTCGGTTTTGTTATGTACAAAATGGGTATCGAGCATAGAAAAAAGACGGCAGAAGCGCAGATAGAATCTGCCGAGAAGGAAGCAAGCAGGATAGTATCCGAGGCTAACGAAAAAGCTCAGGCAACAAAGAAAACCGCACTGGTTGAGGCTAAAGACGAGATCTTTAAACTCAAAGAAAACAACGAAAAAGAAATTCAGAAACTCAAAAGCGAAACCGAAAGAGAACTCAAGGAACGCAGAGCAGAGGTAACACGCTCTGAAAGAAGACTTCAGCAGAAAGAGGAGAACCTCGACAAGAAGAACGATAAGATCGAACGTCTTGAAGAACAGCTCCAGAACAAGAACAAGAAGGCTGAAGAAAAGCTGGCTGAAGCCGAGTCCATCAAGAAAAGCCAGATGGATATTCTCGAAAAAATATCCGGCTTTACTTTAGATCAGGCGAAGGAACACCTGCTGAGTATGCTTGACAGCGAGCTTTCGCACGAAAAGGCAGTCAAGATTACAGCTTACGAACAGCGTCTTAAGGACGAATGCGACGAAAAGGCAAGACAGTATATCTCCCTTGCTATTTCAAGACTTGCCGCCGATACCGTATCAGAGGTAGCAGTATCCGTAGTGCCTCTGCCCAATGACGAAATGAAGGGCAGAATAATCGGCCGTGAGGGCAGAAACATCCGTGCGCTTGAACAGCTCACAGGCGTTGACCTTATCATTGACGATACCCCCGAGGCTATAACGCTTTCCTGCCATGACCATGTAAGACGTGAGATAGCAAGAATAGCGCTTGAAAAACTCATTCAGGACGGACGTATCCATCCCACGAGAATTGAAGAAACAGTAGAAAAGGCAAGACGTGAGGTCGAGCTTAAAATCAAGCAGGAGGGCGAGCGTGCCGTTATGGAAACCAACGTCAACGGCCTGCACCACGAGCTTGTAAGGCTCATTGGACGCCTTTACTACCGTACCTCTTACCGTCAGAACGTACTTAACCACTCAATAGAGGTCGCTCACCTTGCAGGCATAATGGCAAGCGAGCTTGGCGTTGACGCAACTCTTGCAAGAAGAGCAGGTCTTCTGCACGATATAGGCAAGGCTCTTAACCACGAGATTGAAGGCTCACACGTTCAGATAGGTGTCGATGTCTGCCGTAAGTATAAGGAAAGCCCCGAAGTTATCCACGCTATCGAGGCTCACCACGGCGATGTTGAGATACACTCTGTTATTGCCGCTCTTGTACAGGCAGCCGACGCAATAAGCGCCGCACGTCCCGCCGCAAGAAGCGAAAACTACGAAAACTACATCAAGCGTCTGCAGAAGCTCGAAGAGATATGCAGCTCTTACAACGGTGTTGAAAAGTCATTCGCTATTCAGGCAGGCCGTGAAGTAAGAATCATGATAAAGCCCGAACAGGTTGACGATGACAAGATGATAGTTCTTGCAAGAGAAATTTCTCAGCGTATCGAGAACGAGATGGAATATCCCGGTCAGATAAAGGTACATCTGATAAGAGAAAGCAGAGCTATAGATTACGCAAAATAAACCATAAACACTCGGGAGCCGTTGCATAGATTTATGTAACGGCTCTTTTTGCTAAAGAGGTATTCTTATGAAGAAGAGATTAACGGCAATACTTACGGTAATGGCACTTTTGCTGACAGGCTGTACCGGAAATGTCACATCGGGAACGGAAAGTCAGCCGGTGTCGGACGCTCAGAGCGGTATTTCGGATAACGAAAGCAGTGATACTTCATCACGCTATGAGATAATCACAGCAACCGAAATGGCTGAAAAAATGGGGCTCGGCATAAGTCTTGGCAACACGATGGAAGCATACGAAGCGACCGATTGTGAAAAGATAACGTATGAATGGATTCCCGTTGTCGGCGGAAACGAACCGCAGGACTATGAAACCTGCTGGGGAGCGGATGTTACCACGCAGGAAATAATAGACGGTATGAAGGCGGAAGGCTTCAACACAGTTCGTATTCCTGTGTTCTGGGGCAATATGATGGAAAATGACAATACATATACGATAAACAAGGAATACCTTAAAAGAGTTAAGGAGATTGTTGATTACTGCGAAAAGGCAGGCGTATATTCCGTTATAAATATCCACCACTTCGATGAATTTATCATAAGAAGAAATGACCTTGACAAGTGCAAGGAGATATTCACTCATCTGTGGACGCAGATAGCCGAGTATTTTGAGGATTATCCCTACACACTCGTTTTCGAGGGCTATAACGAATACCTCGGCGGCGATCAGTTTGATTCAAACGGTAATCTCAAGGCACAGTCCGAAACCAACGCTTACAAGATGACCAACACGCTCAATCAGGCGTTTGTCGATGCGGTAAGAGGCACAGGCGGATATAACGCACAGCGTGTGCTTATCGTTTCGGGCTACTGGACAAACATAGATAAAACGACTTCTTCGAGATTTCAAATGCCTGAGGATCTGGTAAACGACAGACTTATGGTGTCTGTCCACTATGTCGACAACTCTATGTACTGGTCGAATAAAATAGGCGGCGAGGAATGGCTTAAATATATCGACAGCCAGTGTGCCGAACTTAAAAAGGCTTTTCTTGATAACGACATCCCCGTATTTATGGGAGAAACGACATCGACCTATCCTGCAAGCAATATGGCAAAGGACGCAACTCACACAGATTCCTCCGAGTGCCTGTCGATTGTACTCGGAAAGCTGACCGAGCTTGGCATCGTCCCTGTTATATGGGATACCGACAGCCATTTCTATTCAAGGACGACTTATAAGATTGTAAACAAGTCGGACCGCAAGGTCATCCGTGAATATTCCGACAAGCTGAAAGCAAACCTTGAAGCACAGCAGTAATAACAAACAGCAGCAACGCTACTAATCACCGTACCGTTGCTGCTTTCAGTTTATATAATCCGATTTATCATTAAATTGTACTGTGAAATATATCGCCAACACTGCTGAAATCATTTTTCGTACCGACAAGACATTAATATTTTCGTGAGTATATCAGTGCAACTGCTCTAACATTGACTCTTCAAAAAAACGCCACTAACCTGAGATATATGTACTAACCTGCGGACGTGTAGCGTTAAGCGTCCCTGCATTGACAGGATATACAATGTTAAGGTAGTTTTTCGAGTTTAGCTAACACCCCGACGGGGTGTGGGTATGGGTAAGGAAAGAGGGAGCAAGAGGGAGAAAACCTAAGGGACAGGGAGAGGGGCTGTCAAGTCCCTTGTCCTGATCCCTTTGGTTGTCTCCCTCTTTCATATTGACAAGTGTATCTATTCGAATAGCGAACCCGAGAAGTGCTGTCCGACAAACAGAACTATCGGTAGCCTGCTATCATAGTCAAGGCTGAACGATATAACAGAAGCACATTAAACAAAAGACTTTTTCTACAAACAGCAGCAACGCTACTAATCACCGTACCGTTGCTGCTGTTTTTATTATTCTTTTTTACCCTTGTTTTCCGCCAGATATGCCACCGCACTGTGAAGTGCAACATTCCCCTCTCCGATAGCCTTGGCTATCTGATACGGTCTGCCTGTGCAATCTCCGCAGGCAAAGCACCCTTTTACACTTGTTGACATATCACGATTTACCGCAACACTGCCGTTATTCATCTCAAGCCCGTCAAGCAGTACATCCGCCGAAACCGTCTGCTTCAGAAAGAACACTCCGTCAACGGCAATTATACTGCCGTCAGAAAGCATTATCCCGTCTGCGTGACGCTCTCCGTTTACGCTTTTGACAAATCCGGGTAATCTGCTAACATTTTCTCTCGAATAATCCGTCTTATATGACGGACAAAAATAAACCTTCTCTGCAAGCTCCGCCAGAAAATCCACTTCTTCTTCGCTCTCCTTGTTATCGCTGATAACGGCTATCGTTTTCCCTTTATAGAAATTTCCGTCACAGGTGGCGCAATAGCTTACGCCCTTGCCGAGAAGCTCACGCTCGCCCTTTATTTCGTTTACGGTCTGTGCGCCCGTTGCCAGAATGACAGCGTCCGCCTTATATTCCTTCTGCCCAGCAAGGAGCATAAAATACTTGCCGATATTATACACTCCGGTAATACGCTCGCAGGTTATCTCTATATCCATCTGCTTTAAGTGAGCGGCGAATCTCCTGTTCAGCTCACTGCCGCTTATTTCGGGCAGAGCAGGATAATTCGATATTATATGCGAGCGTTCGACCTTTGCGCTGAGGTCGGCATTTCCGAAAAGTATAAAGCTCTTGTTGCGTATTCTTGCGTTGATAGCCGCCGATATTCCCGCAGGCCCCGTTCCGATTATCGCTATATCATATTCCGCCTGATTTCCGCCCATTTTTAGCAACACTCCTTCGCCTTATTATCTGCATTTACAGTGATAATATATCACAATTTCCCCGCAAGGTCAAGAAAAATGAAGTGTCTTTCAGACTGTCGAAAAACCGATTATTAAAACAGTATAATGAAATGTATTACCAACACCGCTTAAAACACTTTCCATACCGACAAGGCACTAATATTTTCGTGAGTATACCGGTACAGCTACACTGACGGCGACCTTTAAAAAACCGCACTATCACTATCGCTTTTCGTAGGGGAGTGGGCTTGCCCCTCCCGTTGCACCTAATACTTTCATTCCCACAACCATTGTAAAAGGACAATAATCCCTTTGCTTCGCACTAAACTTGCCTTTGGGCGTTCAACTTCGGGCATCCATGCCCGCCCTCGAAAAAGGGTGAGGTTCTGTTGCTCGGTCAAGCCGAGCCAACTATGGAGGGGATTGAAATTGATAGAAGCACTACCTTAAAAATTTCTAAACATTAACATTCCCCACCGTAGTTGCTTAGCAGTTGTTTTCCTAATTGCTTTGGTTCTTTCTCTCTTTCATATTGACAAGTGTACCCATTCGAATAGCGAATCCGAGAAGCACGATCCCACAGATAGCACTATCGGTCGCCTGCTATAATAGATAAATACTAAAAGATATAACAGAAGTACATCAAATACAAGATTTTTTCTACAAGCCGGTATCTTCATACTCTTCCGAAAGATACTTCATCCGCATATTATCTGATTTCGTCCGCCGCTTTATACCCTATTATATCCTTTATAACTTCCCCAGCGATAATAAGTCCTGCCACAGGCGGTACAAAGGCGGTACTTCCCGGCACCTGTCTTTTTCCCGGCACCTTATCCGCCTTAGAAAGACAACCGCTTTCACCGTTCGGATCTTCGTCGGCAATGGGCGGTATCGGCTTTTCCTTTGAGTATACCACCTTGAGCTTCTTTATTCCCCTGCGTTTAAGCTCATAGCGCATTACCCTTGCAAGAGGACACACAGAGGTCTTATATATATCCGCAACCTCAAATGCCGTAGGATCGACCTTGTTTCCCGCTCCCATAGAGCTTATAATCGGCGTTCCTGCCTTCTTTGCATTTTCAATAAGTGCTATTTTTCCCGTAACCGTATCTATTGCGTCAACTACATAGTCGTACTTGGTAAAGTCAAACTGATTCGCCGTTTCGGGCATATAGAAGGTTCTGAAGGCTGCCACCTTGCAGTCGGGATTTATTTCCTCAATTCGCTCCTTTGCAACATCGACCTTGTACTTACCTACCGTCTTTCCCGTAGCTATTATCTGACGGTTTATATTGGTAAGACACACCTTATCATTGTCTATAATATCAATCGCTCCCACTCCCGAGCGTGCAAGCGCCTCAACGGTATAACCGCCTACTCCGCCTACGCCGAATACCGCAACATGAGATCCTTTCAGCCTGTCCATTGCCTCTTTACCGAAAACGAGCTGTGTTCTTGAAAACCGGTCAAGCATTGTTGCCTCCTACAGAGAACTGTGTTCCCCTTGCTATAAATGTAACGGTCATTCCCTTTTTATCGAAATAGCTCTCAATAAACCGCTTTATCTCTTCGTTTCTCTCGTCCAGCGTGAAATACTGTCCTCCGCAGCCATCGTGAAAATGCAGCGTTACGCCGAAATTGTCAAGTACCGCCCTTTTAAGCTCCGATGCTTCGGTTATGCTTATTGCCATAAGTCGCTCCTTTAAGTCTACCGTTTCTATCTGTTTAATGTACAATATAGCTATTATACATCGTAATACAGCGGCTGTCAACGTTCTGCAACGGATTTTTTCACTGCGTTTTTCTTTTTCAGCAGAGCCGCCGCAGACTGCAAAAAGCGTATATCCTCCTCGCAAAGTCCGCTTATATCAAGTGTTCGGCTTCTCTTATCCTCAAGCCCTAACAGATAGTCTGTCGTAACACCGAATACTCCGGCTATTTTGATTATCGTTTCGGGAGAAGGGTTACGCTCCGACAATTCATAATTGCTTATTGCCGCTTTTGTCACCCATATCCTTTCAGCCAGCTGTTCCTGCGTCATGCCTGCACTTAGCCTTAACTGCTTTACTCTTTCTCCGAATTTAACCATCTGAGCCTCCGTAATGAATATAAACGATCTGAAAACATAAAATAAACAGTTCATTTATCTAAAGTGTAGCATATATCGGATTTCGTACCGTTGATTTTTGTAACACATACCGTTGACTATTCGAAGCCCTTGTGTTAAAATACAAGTACAATATCTCATAATACGCAGATAAAACAAGAGGGTAAAATGAAAAGATCAACAAATGAAAAAGCGGCGATAATTCTTGCGTGTCGGTCATTCTTTCCGTCACAGCCTGCTCAGCCGAGGGAGTAGCTTATGTTGACGGTAACCAAAGCGGAACCGGATTTTCCTCCTCATCCGCCGCAACAAGCGGTACAATATATGAGGAAAGCACGCTTCCTGCCACCGTCAGCGTTACAACCGCCGCCACAACAACAAAAGCAAAAGAAACAACCGCTGTTTCGACAACCGTTGCTTCAACTCCTGCCATACCGCCAAGACCGCAGCCATCAACGGAAGCAGTTTCTTACAAGCACT
>ERZ779643.1243-NODE-1243-length-18193-cov-3.480979_pt1 | contig 18193 bp, 10 predicted proteins | sample MGYA00511564_ERZ779643 | MGnify/ENA primary metagenome ERZ779643 (study PRJEB29588, sample SAMEA2147114) | human gut metagenome | biome: human gut; feature: human-associated habitat; material: faeces | place: Denmark | collected 2008/2010 ... | reverse complement strand
AAGCCAACAACGAACATTTCTCTGAAGTTCTTCTTCAGGTGCTGAAAGATCAGGGATTCTTGAAAGACTAATCATCTTAACAAGCATTTAGAATACAAAGGCCCGGAGATTTATTTGATAACCTATATCTCCGGGCCTTTATTATTTATCTGCAAAACTTTTCGATAAGAATCTTTTACACTCACACATTCAATCATTCCTCTCTTTCAACATAGAAGCTAAGTCTGTCGGATTCCGAGAAGTATTCCACAAAGCATGTATGAATACATAATCTTTATGCACAGTGTAAATAACTTTAATAGGAGGAATAGACACAAATCTATATAATAATGTTGAATTCTCAAGTGAGGGTTCACGCATCCCTAAATTAGGAAAAGTTCCTAATCTGCTAATATGCTCAAAAATTCGCTTTCTCACTTGCTTGGTGGTTCTTATTCCAAATTCACCCTCACAATACTTCAAAATAGCAAGAAGCTCATTAACTGCCTCTGCATGCCATTTTATAGACATTTTCATTCCCAGGCTTTCGTTTTCAATTCAACTTCTTCCATGCTTAAGCCTATCCCAGATACGGCATCTGATTCCCGTAAACGCAACTGAGACTTCATTTCTTCTGTACTATAGCAACACGGTGCTTTTTTCTGACGTTGCAGTTCACACAAGAAATCCCTTAATTGTATTAAGGCATCTTCATCGTCTAACAACGCATTCAGATGTTCAAATATACTTGCTCTCAATTCTACCGTCGTCATATGCATTTTCATTTTAATAAGTGATTTACGCAAAAATAAGAAAAAAAGAAAAGCCAACAACGAACATTTCTCTGAAGTTCTTCTTCAGGTGCTGAAAGATCAGGGGTTCTTGAAATAGAAGATAACGAGAATCATAAATGAAAGTAACGAGAAGCTTTTTTAAATCTCGTTACTTTTATTCTCAAATACGCCGGCTTTTACTCAAAACACGCCAGCTTTTGATGAAAAGCCGGCATGTTTTTTTACAGTTCAGACCGAGGCAAAAAAATATCCGCCTGATTTACGAATAAACCAGACGGATATTACTATTTATATAAGGTATGTATTAGCCTCATACATTATACAGTCGGTTGCGGAGCAGCCGGGTTGTTATCGCTTTCAGCAATACCTTTGTTCGTTTCCATTTCGCACTGCGGAATACGATAGATCATGATCTGAGATTCCGGTTCCAGGTTGAACTGAACGATTGCTTCGTAGTTGGTATTCTTACGGATAATCGGTTTCTTCAGACGCAGGATATCGAACAAGGCGAAACCTTCACCCCACAATTCCATACGACGCTGCAACCAGATTTCGTCCTGCATTGCCTGAGCAGATGTAGCTGTGCAAGTGTATGACGGGTTACGATAAGTCTTCACGAAGTCTTCCAGTGTCTGTTTAGCTGTAGTCAGGTTACCCGACATTGCTTCACCTTCAGCCTTGATCAGATACATTTCTTCTACACGCATCAAAGGCCAGTCCTGTGAGTTGGTTGTATTACCCATTACATCCTGATAAGCACCGAACTTCACATTCGTATAAGGAGCCAGACCAAAGTAATCGATCACCGGAGTACCGTCTACCGTTTCATTATCAACCAAAGTAGATGTTCCTTCCGGAGAAATAAACCATTGTTTACGAATATCAGTGTCTGGAATCTGGTCATACAAAGCAGAACTTACATAACGGAAAGTACCCGTCAAAGTAGTATAACCGTTACCGGTCAGAGAACATAAATGAGACGGCCAGTTGATAATACCTGTTGTTACAACATCGTTATCCGGAGTAATCAAAACACCCCATAACCAAGAACTTGCAGAAGCAGAGTTGAATGTCGGTTTAGAAACTTCTGCCAAAGACTGCGGAGTACCACCGGCGATAGCCTTTTCTGCATCACTGGCTGCTTCAGCCCATTTCTGCATCAACAGATTAGCACGGGCACGCAAACCATAAGCAACAGCCTCGTCAATCTGATCCTTGTTTGAACCATTATCGAAACCAGCCAACAATTCAATTGCCTGATTCAAATCGCTCATGATCTGATCATATACCTGCTGAACTGTTGCACGCGGATTGGTCTGCATTTCTTCTTCAGTCATCGTTTCAGTGATGATCGGAACGCAAAGCTCATTCTCGTGTCCTGCGTAAGTAAACTGATAAATCTGAGCCAGATTCAGATAATCGTATGCTCGGGCAGCTAAAGCCTGACCACGATAACGCTTCATTGATTCATCTTCACTTCCAGCTGTCAGCGTCAACACATTGTTGGCGGCTTTCAAATGGTTATAGAATGTCTTCCAAATCAATTCATCACCAGCACTTGTATACAGACGGTCTGAATAATTCTGTGCCGTACCAAACCAGTTGTAGCCGGAAGTAGAACAAGGCATGTCCTGACCACCTTGTTCCAAGAACTGGCTAACAGCAGCTACACCATAATCGTTATGATAGGTATTAGCATCATCCGAAATCGTTCCAAACACATTCAGTTTAGCCGCCATCGCATTTACTTCAGCAGTAATCAAGTTAGGACGCTGATCAATGATATCTTCCTTTTGATCACCACTTACATACTGACCTTCCGGAAGCTTATCCAAATCACAAGAAGCCAACAATAAAGCGGTACTTGCGAACATTAAATATTTATTTGTCATTTTCATATACTCTAAAAACAATTAACGGATTAGAAATTCAATGAAATACCGCCAGAAATCGTACGGATCGGTGAATAAACGTTATCAGATGCCACATAGCCCTGACGTGGATCCAAACCTTTGCGGGCTGTCAGCAAGGCAACGTTATCAGCTACAAAATACAGACGGATACCGTCGATCTGCAACTTGCGTGTCCAAGATTTTGGCAAGGTATAACCGAAGGTAATGTTCTGCAAGCTCAGGTAATCAGAACTTGTCAACCAACGATCTGATAAATTGCTTGTATATAAATCCTGTACATTCATACGCGGAACGTTGGTATTCGTATTTTCAGGTGTCCAAGCATTCAGCATATCCACGTGCCATGCAGAACCTTGTGCATCTGTACTCATCAAACTCTGATAAGTGTAATCCAAAACTCGTCCACCTAACTGATATGCAAAAGCAATTGAGAAATCAAAGCCATGGAATGTCAAGCTGGTACCGAAACCACCATATACCTTCGGCAGAATATCACCCGTTGCAAAACGGTTGGATGAAGCTTCAGAGTAAGAAGTAGTAACGGTTTCACCAGCAGCATTCGGTTCAGTCAAGGCCCACTGGCTTTCACCGGTTTCCGGATTTACGCCAACATATTTCGGCAAATACAACTGATACATGGATTCGCCTTCTCGATAGATACGGCTACCATCGATTAACTGACCGTTCAATTCAGGAGCCAGTTCCAATACTTTGTTCTTGAAGTGAGTCAGGTTGAAGTTGATATCCCATGTAAAGTCTTTTGTATTGATGATGTTTGAATTCAAATCCAATTCAACACCACGGTTCACCATTGATCCAACATTTTCCGGGTAACGAGAGTAACCCATTGACGGAGATACCGGTTTGAAGTAAAGCATGTCGGTTGTCTTACGAGAGAAGTACTCAGCGCTACCGCTCAACTTACCTCCCCAGAATGTGAAGTCGAAACCGGTATTGAAGCTGTGTGAAGTTTCCCAAGTAATATCCGGATTACCTTTATAATACAATGAAGTAGAGAAATCACCGTTACTGTTAGCCAATGTGTACTGATCCATATACGGATAATAGTTACGGTACAGACCACCTTCGTACATCAGGTTATCATTACCCTGCAAACCGTAGCTGATCTTGAACTTCAACATGTCAATCCATTTCTGGTTTTCCAGGAAGGCTTCCTTGTTCATCAACCAACCAGCACCGATTGACCAGAAGTTACCCCAACGGTTATCCGGATGGAAGGCAGAAGAAGCATCACGACGATAAGAAGCAGAACCGAAGTACTTGCCATCATAATCGTACTGCACACGGAACAACCAACCTTCGGTTGCATAGTTGCTTGAATAAGAAGAATTGTTCTGGTTCAGGATACCGTTATTCAATTCGGGAACATCCGGATTGTAAATCTTTTCACGTGAACCATACAAGTACTGATATTTATAATTGTAGTTTTCATGACCAGCCAATACATCCAAATTGTGCACGTCGTTGAATGTCTTGTTGTAAGTCAGCAAATACTGCTGGTTTGTACTGAATGTACGCTGAGTAGCAACAGAAATCAAACCTCCGACACCACTCGTTTCTGAATACTGACCATAGAACGGGTTTGTCATATTGGTATAACGCACATTGTTGGCATCTACACCAATATTGATCTTTGCCTTGATACCACCCCAGATATCGATATCTGCAAACCACTTACCGCTGATCACATCACCTGCATATCTCATCTTATCCAGCATGTAGCTTGCCAACGGGTTCGCATTCGGGATTACATTGTTACGCTTAAAGTTCGTATCCGATCCATAATCATAACGTAAGAAACCACGGTTGTCTGTCATGATATTTCCGGAAGCATCACGGATATACATCGGATAGATGGCACCCATAATATTGGCTGCGTAGAAAGCATTCGCATTTGAAGAACCGTCTTCAGTATCCTGCTCACGGCTGTCGTAGTGCGTAAACGATACGTTACCACCCATCTTCAACCAAGGCTTCACTTGATAATCTGCTTTCAAACGGGCAGAATAACGCTGGAAACCTGAGTTCGGAACGATACCCTGATCATCCAGATAACCGGCAGACATATAATAGTTCATCTTGTCGTTGGCACCACTCACGCTCAGGTTATATTCCTGACGGGTGTTATTCTCGAACAATGCGTCACTCCAGCTATCCGGCGTATAATAATATGTACCGTCAGAATAACCTAATGTTGCATTCGGATTCAGTTTGCCGTCCATACCGATCAGCTGTTCGCCATTCGGAATGGTAAATACCTGATATCCTAAATAAGAAGAAGACAACATGGCCTGGTTGGCATACGCATTGGCACTTGCCAGATCACCGGCTGCTGCATATCCCTTCAAGTCTCCATTATAGATGGCAGAATAAGCCATTTCATAGAACTTACCCGGATCTGTAACCGTTTCGTATGAAGGAACACCACGTTTGTTCACACCCCACTTAGCATCGAAAGTAACGCGGGCATCACCCGTCTTACCACGTTTGGTCGTAATCAAGATAACACCATTGGCACCACGTGCACCATACAAGGCATTTGAAGCAGCATCCTTCAAGACAGTCATTGACTCGATATCAGAAGTACTGATAGCTGAAATTTCACCATCATAAGGAACACCATCGACTACATACAACGGAGTGTTGCTGGCAGAAATAGAACCGATACCACGGATACGAACCGTAGCGTCTTTACCCGGCTGACCAGTACTACTGGTTGTCTGTACACCGGCTACCTGACCTGCCAAAGCGTTTGTTACGTTAGAAGTCTGACGAGAAGTAATCTTTTCATCCTTAATCGTCGCAGCAGAACCTGTAAAAGCTGATTTCTTGGCAGTACCATAAGCTACGACCATTACTTCATCCAACGCTTGTGAGTCAGATTCCAATACAGCTTTTACGCGAGAAGAAACGCCAACTTCTACTTTTTTCATACCTACGTATGAAATTTCCAAATGCTTTCCATTAGAAGGCACATCTAATGTGAAGTTACCGTCAAAATCAGTTACAGTACCGATTGTTGTTCCTTTTACGACTACTGATGCACCAATTACCGGTTCGCCATTCTCGTCAAGAACCTGACCGGTTACTTTGGTGTTTTGAGCCATTACCGCAGTCATACCCATCAACAGGCTGGCTACAGTCAGAGTAAACCTTTTCATCATAAATACACTTATTTATTAAACATATAAATATTCAAACCTTTTCTAAAGACAGACTTAGTACATACCGAACTTACAGTTCTGTCTATCATCGACCTCTCTAATGTTTTGTTTCTTTGCTTTCGCTTATTAGAGGCTGCAAAATTACAACAAAAAATGTAAAAATGCAACGAATCATAAATTTAACAATCTAATCATTTACGTATTATCACCCGAAATATATCAGAAAGTCACAAAATAAAACATTATTCATACCAATTCAGACCACATAACGTAACACTATTGTTGTATTTATTACGTTTTAATGTAATTTTGTTCGCCATAAATTTATCTCTTTTTTTTAAATATACAATCATTTGCCCCTAAAAATTCTCTATTCTTAGCATAGAAATAGCTAAAAATAGAAATTTACCTATTATATGATGCTTATTTCGTTGTCTGTCATCGGTTCTCCGTTCTTTTGGCTTGACCCAAAAGAACCAAAAGGTCAAGGCTCACACTCCGAAGGCCGGAATATTAATAATTGATCGCTTTTCGCGCGTAGGCGCGTTACTCTCTCTCAATAATAAATATACTTTCTTATCCTTTTCTTTACTATACTTTACTTTATGCACTTTCCACGGTTAAAATCGGCGTTTTAGCTGTGCAAACAAGGGTTTCATCTGTGCTTAAAAAGCAGTTCGTTTTGGACTACGTCTATTTAGAAAAGGAATGAATATTTATATGTTTAATAAATAAGTGTATTTATGATGAAAAGGTTTACTATGACTGCGGCTTGCCTGCTGATGGGTATGACTGCGGTAATGGCTCAAAACACCAAAGTAACCGGTCAGGTTCTTGACGAGAATGGCGAACCGGTAATTGGTGCATCAGTAGTCGTAAAAGGAACAACAATCGGTACTGTAACTGATTTTGACGGTAACTTCACATTAGATGTGCCTTCTAATGGAAAGCAGTTGGAAATTTCATACGTAGGTATGAAAACAAAACAAGTAGGTGTTGCTTCGAACATCAATGCCGTATTAGAATCTGATTCACAAGCATTAGATGAAGTAGTGGTAACAGGATACGGTTCATTTAAAAAATCATCTTTTACAGGATCTGCTAGTAGTATTACAACAGAAGGTTTGAAAGATATTCCAGCATTAAGTGTACAAGATAAATTAGCTGGCGCTGTGTCTGGAGTACAAATATCTTCTACCTCAGGACAACCTGGATCTGTGGCGTCAGTACGTATTCGCGGTATGGGATCTATCAATGCGGGTAATGAACCTTTATATGTTATTGATGGTGTACCGATGCAAACTGGAAACATGAACGGGTTCGCATATGATGACGCAGGAAATAGTATGTTGGCAACCATCAATAGTAACGATATTGAATCAATGACTGTTATTAAAGATGCTGCAGCAGCATCTTTATATGGTTCTCGGGCTGCTAATGGAGTAATCGTTATTACGACTAAAAAAGGTAAGGCTGGAAAAACGAGTATTAATGCAAAAGCGGACTGGGGTTTTTCTAACATGGCAATAAATTACCGTCCGGTATTAAATGGAGAAGATCGTCGAGATATCCTTCACTTAGGACTAAAAAATTACGCGTTAAATAATGGAGAAACGGAAGCAGATGCAATAGCTTTTGCAGATGCAAACATTGAAGATTTTGCAGCTAAACCTTGGTGTGGATATACAGATTGGAAAGATGTTTTATTCCGTAACGGATCGCATCAAAATTATGAAGTAAACGCACAAGGAGGTAATGACAAAACAAAATTCTATGCCTCACTTTCTTATACAGATCAAGATGGTATTACACTAGATTCAGATTATAACCGTTATACCGGACGTGCTAATGTTACACATCAAGCAGGACGTGTTTTGATCGATGCTAGCACAATGTTTTCTAGTTCTAATCAGCACGTAAGTAACGAAAGTACTAGTTTTGCCAGTCCAATTATGTGTGCTGCAATGACTGCTTCTCCGTCTACATATCCATACAATGAAGATGGAAGTTATAGTACTAATTTCCCTGCATTAAGTGGTGCAAACCCTTTGCAAACTGCAAATCTAAACTATAACTTGAATAAAGTTAACCGCTCACTCAGCAATATTTCAGCGGATTGGAATGTTTGGGATAATTTACATGTAAAAGAAGTCATCAGTTATGACTTTATTAATAATAATGCCAAAAGCTGGTGGCATCCAGAATCAAATGACGGGAAAGCATCTCAAGGAGTTATGCAACGTTATATGATGAACTACGCAACATTAAATTTACAAACGCAAATTTCGTATAACAAAACATTTGAAAAACATACGGTAGATGCATTAATTGGATTCGAGACTGAAGATTATAATTTAGATTATACCTACTCCAATGGAAACAATTATCCAACCAATAATTTACCTGAAATTGGAAATGCTGCAGATACACGTGCGGCAAGTGGAGTAGAAGGATATCGCATGGTTTCTTATTTAGGACGTGTAAATTATGATTATGATAATCGTTACTATGGTAGTGTAAGTTTCCGCCGGGATGGTTCATCTCGTTTATCTCGTGAAAGTCGCTGGGGAAACTTCTGGTCAGTTTCTGCATCTTGGCGCTTATCACATGAAGCTTTTATGGAATCATTAAAAGACATTGTTACCGATGCTAAACTACGTGCTTCTTACGGTGTAAACGGAACACAACCAGAAAGTTATTATTCTTATATGGGAGTTTATAGTTTTGGTTATAATTACAACGGCCAACCCGGTTCAAAAGAAACTCGTATTGATAATCCAAATCTAAAATGGGAAAAGAATTATGCCACCAATATAGGTTTAGACGTGACATTTTTGAATCGTTTCTCAGCAACAATCGATTGGTATAATCGAGAAACTAAAGATTTGCTAATGGAAAAACCGATTTCCATGGTTACTGGCTTTAGTAATATGATGGTCAATGTCGGTTCTATGCGCAATAGAGGTGTTGAAATCGAATTAAAGAGTCAAAATATTGTAAACGGAGACTTTAGTTGGATGACAACACTGAATCTTTCTCACAACAAAAATACACTACTGAAGTTGGACGGTTTACAAAATGAAATTATTAGTGGTTATGCCATCCATCGTATAGGAAGTCCCTATCACTCATTTTACGCTTATGAGTATGCAGGTGTTGACCCTGAAACTGGAAAAGAATCATATTATGTCAATGGAGAAAACGGAGATCGTAGTATAACTACCGATTATTCAAAAGCCAATAAAATTTTAATTGGTTCAGTAGAGCCCAAAATACAAGGTGGTTTGACGAACAGTTTATCATATAAGTTTATTGACTTTAGCTTTACATTAACTTACTCTTTAGGTGGACACGTATATGATTACGCTACTTGGTTACAATCTAATGGTGGTACATATAACTACTTAGGAAACGTTCCAACTTATTACGAAATTGACAAGACATGGCAAAAGCCAGGAGATAATGCAGAATTACCTCAATTTGCATATGGAAATTCAAATACACCGTCATCTCGTTGGATGATGTCTACTAATCATTTACGAGTAAAAAATCTAACATTAGGTTTCTCTATACCATCTAAAGTATTGTCTCCTTTAGGTATTAGTCGTTTACGCGCTTATTTATCAGGTAACAATTTACTTACTTGGAAATCGAAAGATTTATATGTTGATCCGGAAACTCGTCCTGATGGTTTGGTTACATTCGAGACCCCAACTTTAAGAACAGTAACATTTGGTATTGAACTTGGATTCTAATCATTTAATTACGAAAGAATAAAGACATGAAAAAAATAGTAAAATCCGTATTGCTCATAACCGCAACACTTACAATGACTGCATGTAGTAATGATTGGCTGGATGTGAATCCTTCTGATTCTTTGCCATCATCTTCCGCTATAACCAGTTATAAAGATGCAACAGCAGCTTTAAACGGTATATATGATGCTGTACAAGGTGATTCTGATAATTCAGAATATTATGCTCGTGATATGTTTTTCTACGGAGATGTTCGTGGAGATGACATGCAAGCAAGAACACAAGGAATGCGTTCTTCGAGTCTTTACGAAATGAGATATACAGAAAATGACGCTCCTTCTATATGGGCTGTTCCTTATACCGTTATTCGTCAAGCTAATAACTTAATTGAAGCTATTGAATCAGGAAATGTATCTGACGGAGATGAAGTAGAATTAAATAATATGGTTGCACAAGCTAAATCGATCAGAGCTTTAGCTCATTTCGACTTAGTTCGTATTTATGGGAAACCATATATGGTAGATCAAGGAGCCTCTGCTGGAGTTCCTATTGTTACTAGACCTCTCTCTGCAGAAGAGACATTGGGTAGAAATACAGTAGCGGAAGTTTATGAACAAGTTATTAAAGATTTAACTGAGGCTATTAACTCCGGAGCTTTATCAACAGAGAAAACATTAGGTAAATTTAATGTATGGGCTGCAAAAGCATTATTGAGTCGCGTTTATTTGTATAAAGGAGATAATGAAAATGCACTATCAATGGCTGAAGATGTCATAAAAAATTCACCTTATGAGCTATGGACAAATGCAGAATATGTAAATGGTTGGATTGGTGATAATAGAAAAGAAATGATCCTAGAAATCATCAATTATAATAGTTCAGATTGGGCAGATCGTGAAGGGATTGCTTACTGTTTAAATGAAACCGGATACGCTGATGCTATTGTAACACAATCTTTTTCTGATTTATTGAATAAGGACCCTAAAGATGTACGTCAAGGTATCATTTTGAAGGCCCAAGATCCAGATATGGGATTCATGGAAACATATAAAGATCAGCAAATATTCGTGAATAAATTCCCTGCAAAAGAAGCTGGAGGTGATTATCGTGTTTCTAACCTACCTTTATTAAGAGTTTCTGAAATGTATTTGAATGCGGCAGAAGCAGCAGTCAAATTAAATAAAAATGATATTGCAGCCAAATATCTAAATGCAATTGTTCTTCGTGCTAATCCTGAAGCAAAAGAATTATCCCCAACTGAAGTTACTCTTGATAGAATTTTGGATGAACGTCGTTTAGAGTTAGTTGGAGAAGGCCATCGTTTCTTTGATTTAATGAGAAATAACAAACAAGTAGTACGTTATACAAGTACAGCTGATCAGGGACGTCACTATGTATTATTAAAAGAATCTCAAACTTTTGATAATACATATTTCCGTGCTATATTACCGATTCCAATTGATGAAATCAATGCAAATCCAGTTATAGCACAGCAACAAAATCCTGGTTATTAATATTGTTCTCAACAAAATGAAGTTTTGAATATCAATATTAGTTGGATGGTAAATACCCAATATATCAATCTAACTTTATAGTAAATATCATTTAGAAGTCAGGGAAGAAATCATTGTATTTCTTCCCTGATTTTATTTATCCCATATCATCTTTATTTTCTTCTTCGATTCTTTTTCTTTCCTGAAAAAAATAAATCCTTTTTCAATAATGATATTAAACTAAGTCTCCAAGCGACAACAGCACGGATATCTTTCCTCTCTGCTATAAATCTAAACCCTTTATACCAAAGACACCGATAAAATTGTAAATTTGCAATATGGATGTATAATAAACAACTGGCAACTATGGATAGAATATACCCTATTGGCATACAGAATTTTGGCGAAATACGTAAAGGCGGATATGTTTATGTAGATAAAACAGCCTTGCTATATAAGCTAGTAAAGACAGGCAAATATTATTTCTTCGGTCGTCCACGCCGTTTTGGTAAAAGCCTGATGATTTCTACGCTGGAAGCCTACTTTGAAGGACAAAAAGAGCTGTTCAAAGGTCTGGCCATGGAAAAACTGGAAAAAGACTGGACCGTAAGTCCTGTGTTGCATCTTGACCTGAACAATCAAGAATACAATTCAAGAGAGAATTTGGAAATAATACTCAATAATTATCTCACGCGGTGGGAAAGAATTTATGGAAATGATCCATCGGAAAAGTCTCTTTCCCTGCGTTTTGCAGGTATCATACGGCGTGCTTCCGAAAAGACCGGACAGAACGTAGCCATCCTTATCGACGAATACGATAAGCCGTTAATCCAATCGCTCGACAATGAAGACCTACAAGCCGAATACCGTAGCATACTGAAAGCATTTTACGGGAACTTAAAATCTTGCGACAAATATATCCGTTTTGCCATCCTGACAGGGGTGACACGATTCAGTAGGATAAGTATCTTCAGCGACCTGAACAATCTGAATGACATCACCATGGATCCGGAGTATGCCACACTCTGCGGCATCAGTGAAACTGAACTAACTACCAACTTTGCTTCAGATATTAACCGACTTGCAGTCAAACAAAAAATAAGTTATTGCCAGGCCTGTGAGCTACTGAAGAAAAAATACGACGGATATCATTTCGTACAAGATACAGAAGGGCTGTACAATCCATTCAGCCTGCTAAACACGTTTTTTCGCATGATGCCTGAAAACTATTGGTTTTCTACCGGAACACCTTCTTTTTTGGTAAAGCTCTTACAAAAGAACAATTATCTGCTTAGTGAGTTAACAGATAAAACTGAAGCAACAGCCGATGAACTGACAGGATTAGAAAACCTTGATAACAATCCGATACCGTTGTTCTTTCAAAGCGGTTATCTCACCATCAAAGGCTATGATCCGGAGTTCAAGAACTATCTTCTCGGATTCCCGAATGAGGAAGTAGAACAAAGTTTTATGAGTTACCTCATGCCTGCCTATATGAATTTAAACGGCCGAAATCCCAGTTTCCATATTCTGAATTTCATCAAAGAAATAAGAGCAGGCAAAATAGACGCTTTTATGAAGCGGCTACAAGTTTTTTTTGCAGATACACCCTACGAATTGATCCGAAACAATGAGCTACATTATCAAAATGTTTTATTCATCATATTCAAGTTAATGGGTTTCTATACCGAGGTAGAATATCATACTTCACAAGGCAGAATAGATATGGTTGTAAAAACTCCCAACTATATTTATATTTTGGAATTTAAATTTGAAGGTTCGGCTGAAGAAGCATTGGCACAGATAGAAGCGAACAATTATGCCCTTCCTTTTTCTTCTGATAATCGTACGCTTTTCAAAATAGGTATAAACTTCAGCAGCAAAACAAGAAATATAGAAAAATGGATCGTGGCCAGATAACCCGAAAAAGTTACGAATCTAACCACATATTCTTTAGTTCACGACGTGAACTAAGTAATCCACGACGTGAACTAAGTAATCCACGACGCGAACTAAGTAATCCACGACGCGAACTAAGTAATCCACGGCGTGAACTAAGTAATCCACGGCGTGAACTAAAGAATTCCTATAGAATTTCGAAAATTAAATATATTTACACCAACCTTTATTATTTCCTGGCTTTATAAAACGACGTATTCAAGCCGTTTCTTTATCTTTTTATAATCACAAAAACAAAATATTCGACATTTCAATAAAAAAAGCCGCATGAAAATTTCATTTTTTAAATATAATCTATATATTTGCAACAATTGTAAAATGAAAAATTATTAGACTTTCTAATCCTTATTATAAAAATTAGTGTTATATGAAAAAATTCTTATTAGCATTAGGCGCTTTTTCCGTAATTGGGCAATGTGCTATTGCCCAGGAAAAAGTAATTACAGGAGTTGTGGTCTCTTCTGAAGATGGATTGCCTATGACAGGTGTTGCCATCATGGATAAGCAGAGTAGCAATGGAGTGATGACCGACATGGACGGTAAATTCTCTATCCAAGTTTCACCACGCACTAAAAGCTTAAATGTTTCTTACTTAGGTTATAAGGCCGTAGATGTACAGATTAAGGGAACTACCATGAAAATTACAATGGAACCTGACTTAGTTGCTTTAGACGAAGTGATGGTAGTTGCCTATGGTACCGGCAAGAAATCATCGTTTACCGGTTCTGCTACCGTTGTAAAAAGTGACGCGCTCGAAAAGATCAAAGCCTCTAACGTAACACAGGCCCTGCAAGGTCAAAGTAGTGGTGTGCAAGTTCTCAATACTTCCGGTGAACCGGGTTCTGATGCAACCATCATGATTCGTGGTATCGGTTCTATGAATGCTTCCAGCTCACCTTTATATGTAGTAGATGGAACGGCTTATGATGGTTACCTGAATGCCATCAACCCGGCCGATATCGAATCAATGACCGTTTTGAAAGATGCTTCGGCTACGGCCCTGTACGGATCACGTGCTGCCAACGGTGTCGTAATGATCACCACCAAGAAAGGTGCTAGCGAGAAAGGACAGCTCAACTTCCGTTCATCATGGGGCTGGTCGAGCTTAGCCGTTGATCTGCCTCGTACACTGACTCCCGATGAATTTGCCATCCTGACATGGCAGGCATTGTCTAACGGATATATGGATAACGGTTATTCGCAGTCGGACGCAGCCAACTATGCTTCTTCTTATCTGGTAGGACAATGGGGATGTAACCCGTATAATGTAGATATGCCGGTCGGACTGGACGGAAAGATGAATCCGGATGCCCAGTTGCTGTATTCCGGAGACTGGAGAGATGCCCTGATGAAATCCCGCCTGCGCCAGGAATATAATATTGACTTCAGCGGAAAATCAAAGAAAGCCGATTATTACTTGTCTGCCGGCTATCTGAACGATAAAGGTGTATTCACCGTATCTGAATTCGAACGCTTCACTGTCCGCGCCAATGTCAACTACGAAGTCAACAAATGGTTGAAGGTTGGTTTGAACGCCAATCTGGCACACGGCCTGAAGGAAGGATCTTCAAATGACCAGGTAGTGTGGATGCTGCGTTCGATGCCTTCTGTTTATCCGATTTATGAATGGGATGCCCAAGCCGGAGACTATGCCCGCGACAGCGACGGCAACCTGATCTACGATTACGGAGACTATCGTACTTCATGGAGCGGCTCTAACTTCGTAGCGGATAATGTTTACAATAAATATCCGTACACGACCGATAACGCATCTGCCCGTACTTATTTCGAAATCAACTTCCTGCCGGGACTGAAATGGCGTACTAACTTCAACTTCGACTATTATCTGTATGGATATGACGGATATACCAACAGTGAATATGGTTTCGCAGCCGGTTATGGTGGTGAAGCTTACAAGCAAAATGACAAGAACTTCTCATGGACAGCCAACCACCTTCTGACATACGACAAGACGATTGGCGACCATTCATTCAGCATCTTGTTAGGCCAGGAAGCATATTACCGCCAGTTCAAGAGCCTGCAGGCTGCAAAACGCGGATTGCCTTTCTTTGGAATCACAGAAATCGGAGCCGCTTCTGAAATGAGCTCCATGAATTCATATACCGACAATTACCGTTTGTTAAGCTGGTTCTCACGTGCGGAATATGATTATAACGACAGATATTATCTTTCTGCCAGCTTCCGTACAGATGGTTCTTCCCGCTTCGCTCCAGAAAGCCGTTGGGGTAAATTCTGGTCAGTCGGCGCATCTTGGCGTATTTCTAACGAAGCCTTTATGGAAAATACCAAAGGCTGGTTAGACAACTTGAAGCTGAAAGCCAGCTACGGAGCCGTAGGTAACGATAACTTGGGTACTTACTATGCTTACCAGGGATTGTATGCAACAGGTATGAACAACTACAACGATGCCGGTGTAATGATCAGCCGTTTGGCAAACCCGACACTGAAGTGGGAAACCAACCTGCAAACCAACGTAGGTGTTGATTTCGCGTTGTTCAACCGCATCAACGGTAGCTTCGAATGGTTCAATCGTAAGTCAAAAGACTTGTTGTTCTATACTCCGAAAGCACCGTCAACCGGATTCGGAAGCATTGACCGTAACATTGGTGATGTCAAGAACACAGGTGTTGAATTCAACCTCGATATTGCCGCCATCAACAATAAGGATTTCAAGTGGAACCTGAATCTGAATGGTTCTCACTACAAAAACCGCATTACCAAACTGCCGCAAGAGGAGATGAATGCAGGTTACTTCAAATGGCGTGAAGGCGAATCCCGCTATAACTTCTGGGGCGCTGAATATGCCGGAGTAAACCCGGAAACCGGTAACGACCAGTATTGGTATAATGTATATGAAACCGATGAAAACGGCAACAAGGTCGTAAAAGAACGTATCAAGACGGAAGATTATAATGCAGTGAACAGTGAAGACCAGAAGAAGTACTTAGGCGACGCTATTCCTAAATTCTTCGGTGGTATCACAAATAACTTCTCGTGGAAAGGCATCGACTTTTCGTTCATGATTTACTATAGCTTGGGAGGCAAACTGTACGACTCTGATTATGCTTCAGCTATGTCATACCGCACTGGTTACAGCATGCACCCGGATATGCTGGAAGCCTGGACTCCGGAAAATACAGATGCTAAATTCCCGAGAATCTCAACCGTTTATGGTAGCTATATGGGATCATATACATCGAAGTTCTTGTTCAACAACTCATTTGCCCGTCTCCGTAATGTAACATTAGGTTATACATTACCTCGCGAATGGACAAGCAAATTGCAGATCAATTCATTGCGTCTTTATGTACAAGGTGACAATTTAGCGACATGGGGTAATGCAGCCCGCCGTGGTACCGATCCGGAACAAAGCATCGACGGTATTACCGCCAACCGCTTCCCGACAACGAAATCTATTTCGTTCGGTCTGCAGCTTAACTTGTAATGAGACAGTAACGTAAGTTCAATAACAATTTTAACAAAGACAACTAATAAGAATATGAAATCAATTAAATACATATTGACAACCTGTGCGATCTCAGGCCTGCTTATTGGTGGAACAACTTCGTGCAGTGATTTTCTTGAGACCAACCCATCTACTGATGTTGCCGACAGCGAAGTATTCACAACCGTAAGTGGCGCGCAGGCTGCCTTGAACGGCTGTTATTATCAGATGAAATGCTACGGTGGTGGTGGCGCAAACCGCCAGGACGACTGGGGTATTCCTTCCTATCAGATGATATCAGATCTTTCCGGTGAAGATGTCATGAGTAACGGAGGCGGATGGTACAACTTTACCTATAACTATTGGGGTGAGACTCGTGGTGATATTTTCCGTGCAAGCCAGATATGGACTTACTACTACCGCCTGATCAACAACGCCAATTCCATCATTGCCTATGTAGATGACTGCGAAGGCGACGCAACCGAAAAGCAATACATCAAAGGCCAGGCATTAGCCATGCGTGGATGGGCTTATTTCTGGCTGACCAGATGGTTCCAGCAGACTTATCCGATTGCCAAGAACATGCCGGGTATGCCAATCTATACAGAACCATCCAACGTAAATACACCGGGAGCACCGCGCGGTACATTGGAAGAAACTTATCAGCAGATTCTTTCTGACCTGACTGCTGCCGAACCGATGTTGGAAGGTTTTGTACGCAGCTCCAGTTACCCGAATGTAATCGATCAGTCGGTAGTTCAGGGTATTCTTTCAGAAGTTTATCAGGTAATGCGCGACTGGCCTAAATCAGAAGAATATGCGCGTAAGGTATTAGCCAAATATCCGCTGACAACCAACGATGATTACACAGCTGGTTTCAATGATGAATCAACTCCTTCATGGATCTGGAGTATCAAGCAGACCGAAGAACAGAACATGGGTGATTATTCTCCATTCGCCATGTGGTACAACGGAACCCGTTCTTGCTGGACATTCGCCTGCTTCATCCTGGCAGACGACTTCGTAAAACTGTTTGATGAAAGCGATATCCGCTACCAGCAGATGCAAAACTGGGACGACCCGGCAGGAACCAGCCGTAAGTTCTGGATTTCCATGAAATTCCGCGACAACGAAGACTGCCGTGGCTCTATGGTTGTAATGCGTTCAGACGAAATGTTGCTGAATGCCGCTGAAGCTTGTGCCCGTCAGGGAAAAGAATCGGAAGCCAAAGATTTGTTATGGCAGCTGCAGGATATGCGTGGTGCTGTCCGCACAGAAGCTTCTGGTGAAGAACTGGTAAAAGCAATCTGGATTGAACGCCGTAAGGAACTTTATGGTGAAGGCTTCGCACTCTTCGACATTATCCGTAACGAACTGCCTCTGGAGCGTACTGGAAACCACGTAGATTGGGGAGGAGCAACACCGTTCCCGGCTCGTTCTTGGAGACTGATCTATCAGATTCCGAATACAGAATTATTGAACAACGACTCGATGACGGATGCCGTTTGGCCAAATGGCGACCAGAATCCGTATGATGGCGTTTATGAACCACAACAATAATAGCATTTGAGGGAACCTTCAGCAAGTTCCCTCTTTTATGGATACTAAGGTCAACAAATAAGGCTGCCAGCTACACCGGATGTCCGGTC
>ERZ779643.1240-NODE-1240-length-18214-cov-6.077207_pt1 | contig 18214 bp, 15 predicted proteins | sample MGYA00511564_ERZ779643 | MGnify/ENA primary metagenome ERZ779643 (study PRJEB29588, sample SAMEA2147114) | human gut metagenome | biome: human gut; feature: human-associated habitat; material: faeces | place: Denmark | collected 2008/2010 ... | reverse complement strand
ACGCTGAACTTCGTTTGCGCTTTTGCGCCTGCTCTTCACTTAGAAAATACTACTCAAACTACCGAGAAGCAAAAGCTTCCCCACGGGGGAGGTTTAGTGGGGCTTTTATAACTCATTTGTTTTTCTAACATAAACCGCTGAGTTTCGCAACAGAAAACAATGGATTTTGAATTAAAAATCAGTTGAAACAATATAAACTAAGTTGAATAAAAACATATACTGTATTTTGTAAGAAAATAAGCGTTAATAATTATTGCTTATAATTGAAGTATAGTTCGTTGATTTATTAAATCATTAGAATAATGAGTAATACAAATAAAGATACAAAAAGAATTGCTAAAAATACATTATTATTGTATTTTAGAATGTTCATAATGATGTTTATTTCCTTTTATACGTCTAGAGTCGTATTAAATGTTTTAGGTGTAGAGGATTTTGGATTATATAATATAATAGGTGGCATTGTTGTTTTATTTTCAATATTAAATGGTGCATTATCAAGTTCTACACAAAGATTTCTGAATTATGAAATAGGAAAGGATAATAAGGCTGGGGTTACGTCTGTATTTAAAAATAGTTTATCATTGCATTTAATATTAATATGCGTTATTCTCATTTTATCTGAAAGTATTGGTTTGTGGTATGTAAATAATTTGTTAGATGTGCCTATAGGGCGATTACGGGCAGCAAATTATATTTATCAATTTACAATAGCAACATTTGTGTTAAATGTTTTGCGTGTTCCTTTTAATGCATCTATTATTGCATATGAGAAAATGAATTTTTATGCATATATAAGTATTGCAGAGGCGATATTGAAATTACTTATAGTTTATTTACTTTTAATGTCTGTATATGATAAACTTATTATTTATGGTTTCTTAATGATGATGGTGACCTTTATTATAAATATGGCATATATCATTTATTGTAGCTATAGTTTCAATGATATAAAAATAGGCTTGTCATGGAATAAAGAAAAAATAAAATCTATTACTTCTTTTTCCGGCTGGAATTTATTCGGTAGTGTTGCTGTCGTTTCATCTCAGCATGGTATTAATCTAATTCTAAATTATTTTTGTGGAGTTGCATTAAATGCTGCTGCTGGAATAGCTAATCAAGTAACAAGTGCTATGTATGGTTTTATTTCCAATTTTCAAGTTGCATTTAATCCACAGATAGTTAAATTGTATGCTCAAAATAAAAAAGAAGACTTTTTTAAATTAATTTTTAGAGCATCTAAATTTTCATTTATTCTTTTTTGGTTAATCGGCTTACCTGTTTTGTTTACGACTCCTATTATTTTTGATATATGGTTAAATCAAATCCCTGAACATTCAGTCTCTTTTACTAGAATTATAATTATTTATTTATTGATTGATGCTTTAAATGGTCCTCTTTGGACATCAGTTAATGCAACAGGTAAAATAAAAAAATATCAGATATTGATGAGTTTCATACTGATTTTAAATTTACCTGTAGGTTATATCATGTTATATTTGGGATATCCACCGGAATTTATTTGGATCTCAAGGGTATTTTTTAATATTGTTGCTATGATAGCACGATTGATTTATCTTAAAAAAATATTAATATTTCCATTGCAACAATATACAAAAACCGTATTGTTCCCTTTGAGTATAGTTGTTATTGGAAGTTTGTTTGTTTCTATATTAATTAATGATAATAGTAATTCAATTTCTAATTTTATTCTTATTACTTGCTGTAGTTCAATAACTATAACGATTTTATCGTTTTATTTAGTTCTCACTAAACACGAAAGAGAACAAGTTGTTTCTTTAATTAAATCAAAATTTTAATTTAATATGAAATCAATAAGAATCATAAAACTAAATTTTGTTCTTACAATATTTATTATTTTATTACATGGTCATGTACCTGTAGGGGAGAGTAAATTATGTTTAACTAATAGTCCGTTATGGTATGACTTATTTGAACATTTTATAGTAAATGTTTTTTGTACTGCAGTACCGACTTTTTTTGCAATTTCTGCATATTTATTATTTCGTAATTATAATAATATTTTTGATTATAAAAAGAAGGTTGTATCTCGTATTTATAGTTTGGTTATACCTTATTTGTGTTTTTCCTTATTTTTTTTAGTGTTATTTAATATTTTGTTTTTTATTAAAGATGGGGAAATAAGGACAACATCGTTATATACAATTTTAATGGATACATACACATGCAAGTATGATAGTCCTATATGGTATATAAGAGCGTTATTTTATTTTGTTTTATGTTCTCCTATTTTACTGTATATTTTTAAAATTAATAGTATATATATAAATGTTTTGATATTACTAATATCATTAATTGTCCCATTATTTTTTAATATCCCATACGATACATTTTTTTATTGGTTACCAATACTTATTATTTTTTCATATATAGGATATAAATATCCAAACTTATTTTTTAAGGAAAAATTAGTAGGGAAAAATATTAGTATTATTTCTTTAGTTGTTTTTGTCTTTTTGTGTTGTGTTATGAATGAAGATGAAGATAAATCATATGAATATTGGATCTTTAGAATGATACTACCTTTTTTATTTATTATGATAATGGAACTATTTAATTTTAAAGAAAAACCATATTTTAATATGACTTTTTTTTGGTATATGTTACATGGAGCTTTTCCGCCAATAGCATATCAGATTTTTAATCCAACAACAGGAAATTTATGGTATGTTATTTTGACACCAGTATTTGTAACTTCTGCTACAATTTTAGTAACTCTATTTATAAAGAGTTTTTTTCCTAATCTATTTATTTTTTTAAGTGGTAATAGAAAATAAATGATTATATGAATAAAAAAGTAATATCAATTTTAAGTGTATTTATTTATATCTTGTTAGAACTTAGTTATGTATGTAATCCTATTCTAAATGATATAACAAGGCATTTAATATCGTTTCCTTTTCTCATTTTAGCAATTCTTACTTCAACAGGGAAATTATCATTATATAATTATAAATTATCCATTTTAGGTGGAATTATCTATTTTATCTTGTTTAATTTCCTGAATAGACCTCTTTCTGTATTTGTTTTAATAAATATATTTTTTATAACCTCATTATTATCAGTTGCTTATAGAAGAATAAATGTAAAATATGGAAAATCATTTATATATATAGGAATTTTTTTCTATTTACTAAATATTATGGTTTCATATTTCGAATATAAAAATAATATTAATCTGTTTTATTTTGACATGAATGAAAAATGGAATGTGGCAAATGCATATTTTAGGTTTAGGGCATCTGGTATTTGGGGACATCCTTTATATACGGCTTTAATTCATGGAGCATGTATGATATTTATTTTGATGTCATCTATAAATAAAAAAATGAAATTTATTCTATGGTTTATAGGATTGTTCGCTCTATTCTTTTATGATGCGAGAGCTGCAACTATTATGACAGTGTTAGTCTCTTTTGCTTATTTATATTTAGATGGTGATTTAAATAAAAAGAATATCATTTCTATACTAATTTTAACTATTGTAATTATTTTATCGCTAAATCTCATATCACAATCTGAATTAGGGGGGAAATTGTTTGATGTGCAAACAAAAGCTTTTAATGATGAGAGTTCCAATGCACGTATAGTAGCATTTCAGATATTTTTTGATTTAGATATGCAAAAATTATTATTGGGAGTTGCTGATCAGTTTGATTATGTTCAAAAACATTATAATGTTATTTGTGCAGAAAATGCTTTTATTGGATTGACTTTAGTTTGTGGATTTCCTTTGGCATTGTTGATTTTTACTTTACAAATTAAAAATTTATGGAATATAATGAAGTCTAAAAAAATAAAATATAGATATTTAATCATAGCATATCTATTTGCTACAGGATTATTTAATCAGGCTCTTACAACTCCTAATGTATGGATAACTTTCATGATGTTTTATATATTATTTTGTTTTAACAGTGAAAATCTAATAAAAAATGAGAATAGGCATAATAACATTCCACGCATCAGATAATTGCGGATCTATGTTGCAGGCTTATATGTTGCAACATGTATTGGAGAAGTATAAAGGAATAGAAACGAACATTATAAATTTTTCTAATGAAAAACAGCATGAGCTATATTCTATATTTGTCAATGTTCGTAGTACGAGAGACGTATTAAGAAATGTGCTTCGATTTATTCTATATCCAATATTAAAAAAAGAACAAATAGGGTTTAGAAAATTCAGAAGATATTACAAACTCACAGAAAAGAGTTATCGAAATAGTTCTGAAATGAAAAATTTGGATGGGCAGTATGATGTATTCGTATGCGGAAGTGATCAAATTTGGAATTTTAAAGCAGGTGATTATGATGATGCTTATTTTTTGGATTTTGTTAGTAAATCTAAGAAAATAGCATATGCTGTTAGTTTAGGTCAGGCACATCTTAATGATACTATTGAGCATGAACAAAAGTATAGAAAATTATTAAGTGATTTTGATTCTATATCTGTTAGAGAATTTAAATCTCAGGGATTGGTTCAATCAATTTCAAATGTTCCAGTTCATGTTTGTTTGGATCCTACATTTTTAGCAGATAGTTGTGATTATGAAGAAATCATGCCAAAAGAAAGAATTATAAAAGAACGTTATATATTTTGTTATGCTTTTTATTATCACAAACAATTTTGTGATAATGTACTGTCTCTTTCAAAGAGATTGGATTTACCTGTCTATATGATGGATCGAAAACAGTATTATATAAAACGCGTATTTAAGACAAGTATTAAGATAACTCCGTTGACAGGTCCTGAAGCGTTCTTGAATATATTTAAAAATGCAGAAATGATATTTACAACTTCTTTTCATGGTACTGCTTTTTCTACTATTTTTAAGAAAAAATTTTGGTATTTAAATGAAACGGGGGGAGAAGGTGATGGGCGTGCTACTTCCTTGTTGCGACAATTAGGACTTATGAACCGTTATGTTACTCCTGAGGAATTGCGCCAAAAATCTGATTTACAAGAGCCAATAGATTATTCAAATGTTTATGAAAAACTGAATAAATTGCGAGAATCTTCTTTTGATTTTATTGAAAAAAATATTTTAAAATGAAACAGGCTTATTTGATATGTGCACATGGAAGTTTTAATTTATTGAAAAAAATAATTATTCAATTAGATGATATAGATAATGATATATATATACATATTGACAAAAAAGTTGGAGATATAGATTATAAAAGTTTTGAGAATATAACTAAATATTCTACAGTTGTATGTTTGCGAAATAGGGTTAATGTTATATGGGGGCATATATCACAGATGCTTGTAACGATACAGATGCTCGAATATGCTTTAAAAAATAAGAAGTATGATTATTTCCATCTTATCTCGGGTGTAGACTTTCCTATAAAATCTAATGAATATATAAAAGAATTTTTATGTAAACATAAAGGAACAGAATTTGTTGGTTTTGTACCAAATACTGATTTTGGGTACAAATTAGGTTTATACCACTTAATTCCTTATAATTTGCAAAAGAAATTTTTTCTACTAAGTTTATTAGAAAAATGTTGTTTAAAATGTCAGGAGTTATTAGGTATACGCCATTATAAAAGATTTAATAATTTTGGAAAAGGATGTAATTGGTGGAGTATAACAAATAAATTGGCAAAAGATATTATTGATAATAAACATCTTTTTAAAAAGATGTATCGATATACACTTTGCGCTGATGAAATTTTTTTACAGACTTTTTTGTTGCAACATAAAGGTAAATATAAAATTTATAACGAATCTGATGAATATTTAGGTTGTTTACGAAAAATTGATTGGAAACGTGGGAATCCTTATGTTTGGCAAATTAAAGATGTTGAAGAATTATTATCTTCTGATGCATTGTTTGCTAGAAAATTTAATGAAGAACATTCTGATGTAGTAGACGAACTGATAAAAAAAATGAAATAGATTATTATGAAAATAGCATGTATAACAGGTTATACCCCTACACCGGAAAATAAAAGAGGTATATCAGCTTTAATTTATTGGCTTATAGCTGAACGACCTAAAGATGTAAAGATAAAATTATATACGTATAATATTAATAACATTTCTGACGATGAGGTAAAAGAGATCGCTGATAGATTAAAAATAGATATCTACAAACTAAATATACCATATTGGTATAAAAAATTGAATAGGTCTTTTTTTTGTAAGTTTCTTGATTTATTTTTATCAAAACCATTGATAACATACATCAAACCGTGTAAAGGAATCTTACCAAAACTAGAGGAGTCAGATTATATATGGATCTATCCTTATTTTTTCTATAATTATTCAAATTTATTGCCACGTAAAAAATTCATTGTAACAGGATGCGATTGTTTGTCCAATGTTTGTACTGCTAGAATAGGTGATTTATTTTATATAAGAACTTTTTTACGGAGTATAAGACAATTTATAATTCGTAGAAATTGTATTAGTCTTGAAAAAGACTTTAACAATTCTAACATAACAATGCATTATGTTGGTATGGCGGATATGATGTTTTATAAAAGGCTGCATAATGCTGATAATGCTTTTTTCCTGTTGCATCCGCATTATGAGCTAAAGGAAAAAAGAATTAAATTCCATACAGACAAACTTGATGTTCTTATTGCAGGAGAATATAATCATTATATGATTAGTGATACGGACGAAATGGTTGACGAATTGATAAGGTTAAATGATTTACAAAGTCGCGTAAGAATAACCTTTTTGGGTAAAGGATGGGAGAATGTAAAAGAAAAATTGATTAAATATAAATATGAATGTGAACATAAAAGATGGGTTGATAATTATGCTGATGAGATTATAAAACATGATGTTCAGATTACCCCTATAAGCCATGGAGGTGGAACAAAAGGGAAAGTATTAGATAGTATTGGTAATGGACTTCTTACAATTGGCTCAAAATACGCATTAGAAAATATATGTGTGCGTAATAAAGAGTCATGTATTCTTTACAATTATGCATCAGAGATTCCTTCAATATTACGTTCAATATCATTAAATAAAGAAAAATACGAAGAAATAGCAGAGCGAGGACGTAGGCAAATAATTAAATATCATAATCCTGCAAGAATTTCTAGACGTTTTTTTGAAATAATGAAAAATATTTGAATATGTTTATTATAAACTTATATAGAAAGTATAGAGAGAAAAAGTTGTATTCTAAATTGGGAAAATGTGGAAGAGGAGTTTTTATTGCATTTCCTAATATGATTTCTCGTCCAGAAAAATTATTCATGGATGACTTTACCAGAATATTAAATGGGGCAAATCTTATTTTAAATGAGGGCCGATTGTTTATCGGTAAGTTTACGGAAATAGCATCGGGCTTGACCGTTGTTACAGATAATCATACACCAACGGTAGGAATTCCATATTATTTTACAGGACATTTTCATTTAAACGATCGTAGTACGGATATCCTGATTAAGGAAGACTGTTGGTTAGGAACTCGTGTAACTTTACTTCCTGGATGTGTAATTAACCGAGGTGCTGTTGTTGCAGCTTGTGCATTAGTGAATAAAGAATTTCCGCCATATTCGGTTATTGCTGGTATTCCGGCAAAGATTATAGGCGTGAAATTTTCAAAAGATGAGATTATAAGTCATGAAAGATCCTTGTATTCACAATCAGAACGACTGAGCGAAGATTATCTATCAGAACTTTTTGAAACGGTGTATAAAGATAAAAAAGTTATTACACATGTTGATTTAAGTGATGAAAATGTGGAATATTTAAAACGAGAATTAAAAAATGAAGGATTAATATATCCAGAAAAAAATTGGGAGGAATTATAATATATGAAAATAATACATTTTAATTCTGGACTAGGTAATCAAATATTCCAATATATGTTTTATTTATATATAAAAAATCAAACAAAAGAAAATGTATATGGATATTATAATAAAAAATGGCTACAACAGCATAATGGTCTCGAAATACATAAAGTTTTTGATATTATATTGCCTAAACATAACAAGATTTCTGATATAGTTGCTTTTTTATGCAGAACAATAAATAAAATAATACCACAAAACAGAATCTATTCAACAGATAAGAATTTAAATCTAAAATCTATTTATTTCACAGGGTATTGGCAAGATAAAAAGTTTTTTAAAGATTTGGATTTCAATCTTACATTTCGTGTTAATGTTTTAAATGAAAAAAATAGAGATATAGTTAAGGTTATAAAAGGAACAAATTCTGTAAGTATTCATATTAGGAGAGGTGATTATTTGAAAGAGGCATCTAAATATGGTAATATATGTACTTTGGAATACTATAATAAAGCTATAGAAATAATTAGACGAAAAGTAGAAGAACCAACATTCTTTATATTTTCAGATGATATTGATTGGGCTCGAAAAAACTTCCATCTAGAGAAAGTATTTTTTGTAGACTGGAATTGTGGTACAGATAGTTATTTAGATATGTACTTAATGTCTTTGTGCCAATCACATATAATAGCTAACAGTTCTTTCAGCTTTTGGGGCGCATATTTATCAAAAATAAATAACATAACTATATGTCCTAAAAAATGGTATAACGATGAAGTATCACCGGATATAGCTCCTGATGAATGGATAAAAATATAAAATGTTAGAATATGAATAATGACGTGTTTGTTTCAATATGTGTTCCTGTATATGGTGTAGAAAAGTATATTGAGCGATGTGCTGTAAGCTTGTTTGAACAAACTTATCATAATATTGAATATGTTTTTGTTAATGACTGTACACCTGATAACAGTATAGAAATTTTAAAAGATATTATAGAAAGATATCCTGAAAGGAAACCTAATGTCCGTATTATTTGTCATGACAAAAATCGTGGATTAGCTGCAGCAAGAAATACTGCTGTGGATGCTGTTAATACGGAGTTTCTTATGCATGTAGATAGTGACGATTGGGTAGAAACCGATATTGTAGAAAAATGTGTAAATAAACAACTTGAAGGTGATTATGATATCGTTTCTGTTGACATAATTAGAGAGTGGGTGAAATTGTCAGAACGTATAGTCTTGCCAAATTTTAAGGATTCTAGAGATATGACACTTAAATTATTAAGTAGAAAATCTTTTCATAGCATATATGGGCATTTAATAAGGACATCTTTATATAAAGATAATAATATACGACTAGATGAAGGACTTAATATGGGTGAAGACTATTTTATAATACCCCGATTATCGTATTTTGCAAAAAAAATAGTAAATATACATAAATTTTTATATCACTATAATTTTCAAAATGAGAATTCGTATGTTAGTTCTTTCTCTGAAGTAAAAGCGGAACAAGAATGGAAAGTTTCAGAAAGTTTGAAAAATTTTTTTCATGATAAAGAAATAGATTTCATAAATGCAATTTTCATTGCAGATGCTTATAGAATTTATATGTATATAAAAGAATGTATTAAGAATCATAATGATACATATTATGTTACTATGTGTGAAAGGTTAAATGGTATAGATGCAAAATATATAAATAAGTTACCATTGACTAGTAAGTTATTTCTTAATCTGAAATATAAATCATTACGTATAATCTATTTTAAGATAGCTTCTAATATAAAGGCTTTTTATCGATTTTATATTATGCCTATGTTTTTAGATAAATAGTTGTTCCTTTAAAATTGATTTAAAGATTCTTATTCTTTGTAATATAGATTAAGTTTTTATAGGAGGGAACATTTTCGTATTTACAGCATATGATATATATATATAAGTAATAATATGATACAAAACAAGCATGAACTTATTGAATTTATTAAAGCTGATAGAAATCGTAATATTGTTAATTGCTCAAAGAAATATCTTTGGATAGAATCCATTTTGGCAATATTTGGAATTGTACGTGAAAGTTATTATGTGCGTAAATATCTTCAGACTTTGCGACTGCTCGAATATTATATAAATATTAATAAATGTAGTGTATGGAAGCTATATTATACATTCAAATGGAAACGGCTTTCCAATAAATATCAGATTTATATTCATCCAAATACTGTCGGCAAAGGACTTTATATTCCGCACTTTCACGGAGGAATACAACTGAACTGTTTATCAATGGGAGACTACTGCACAGTTTCGGCAGGTGTGATTGTTGGAAATAAAGGTTCTCAAGAAAACCGTGCAACGATAGGCAACAATGTTGAACTTACAATTGGTTGCAAGATTATTGGTAAAATTAAAATCGGCGACAATGCTGTTGTATGCCCTAATTCAGTAGTTATAAAAGATGTTCCAGCAAATGCCATTGTGTCTGGGGTACCTGCACAAATAGTAAAAATAAAAGAATGTCAATAATGTAATTTTGACAATGAACTTTATAGATTTCAATAATACAATTATCTCTATACTTTTATCTTTAATAAAGCAGAGGCCACGGATAGCAAATATTATTATTTGAATGAAATTCTATTAGACTAATAATAATTATATGAAAGTACTTCTAATAGACGTATACAATTACAACAAAGGCGGAGCTGAAACAGTATGCTTCAATACGGGAAAGATGCTGGAAGAACATGGGCATGAGGTGGCTTACTTTACACTGAAGTGGGCAGACAATAATCCTTCGCCATACAGCAAGTATTTTCCTGAGTCGAAAGAGACAAGGCGCGGGCCACTGAAACAGGTGAAAAATATGATAAACTATTTTTATCATTTTGAGGCAGCACGCAAGATAGAACAGCTGATTGGGGACGAGAAACCGGACATTGCACACATTCATCTGATGTGGGGACAGATAACGCCCTCGATATTTCCTGTGTTGAAGAAATATAATATACCGATATTGTTCACTGTTCATGATTATCGCATAGTATGCCCGGCATACACCTTCAGAAACGGTAAAGGACAGATATGTGAAGAGTGTAAAGGCAAGCACTTTTATAAATGCTTTACCAACACATGCTGTAAAGGCAGCAAGCTGATGAGCGCAGTGATGGCAGCAGAACAATATTTCAGAAACAGATATTTTAATCCTGCAAAATATATCGACGGCTTTATATATGTAAGCAACTTCGCAAAAGAGATTCAGGAGCGATATATGCCGGCAGTAAAGGCAAAGAAGAACATCACGCTGTATAATTTCTCTACGTCTATTGTTGAACACGCAAAAGAAATGCCTAAAGACAAATATTTTCTGTTCTTCGGACGCTTGTCGTATGAGAAAGGCGTAAAGACATTGCTTGAAGCATTTAAGGACATTAAGCAGTGTAAGCTGAAAGTGGTAGGCACGGGCCCTAAAGAAGATGAGCTGAAAGAATATGTCAAGAACAACGGCATGCACAATGTGGAGTTTCTTGGATATAAGAGGGGTAAAGAACTTACAGATCTGGTAAGCAACGCATATTTCGTGGTAGTGCCGTCAGAATGGTATGAGAACAACCCGATGACTATAATAGAGGCTTACTCCGTTGGCACTCCTGTAATTGGAGCAAAGATAGGAGGAATACCCGAAATCGTGGTTGATGGAAAGACCGGATACCAGTTTGAGAGCGGAAACGTAAAGGCATTAAGCGAAATAATATTAAAAGCAGACGGCCTGAATGACGAAGGATATAAAGCTATAAGCGGAAATACAATAAAATTCGCTAATGAGAATTTAAGCAAAGAAAGCTATTGGAATAAGCTAATAGCGTTTTATGATAGCTTTTTACGAAAGTGAAAAGTTAAAAGTGAAAAACGAAAAATCCAATTGCCAACATAGTGCTTGCGACAAGAATCCACAAGACATATGGCTCTAACTCCTAGTCAACTTGTTGGCGATAACTACTTTAACTTCTTTAACTCCTAGTTATATTATTTTATTCTCTTCCCTCTAATCAACAGCCAAAGGGCGGAGAGGCACGAAAGAAGAATTATGCCGGCGTGTTGGGCTGATTCTTTTATATTGAGAAAAAACTTTGACATGGACTTTTGCTTATGACGAGGCAAAAGTAATGATTTATTTTTAATCCGGAAAATTTTATGAAAATTGTTGTTACCGGTACCCGTGGCATCCCTAATGTCATGGGCGGAGTGGAGACGCACTGTGAGGAACTGTTTCCGAGAATAGCAGCCATGGGCGAAGACGTAACGGTGATAAGGCGTAAAAGCTATGTCAGCGACGGCCTGAAAGAATGGAAAGGCGTAAAGCTGGTGGACATTGAGACACCGAAAAAGAAGTCGTTTGAAGCCATTATACATACGTACAGAGCCATAAACAAGGCGAAGAAACTGGGGGCAGACATACTGCACATACACGCCATAGGGCCGGCTCTGCTGGTGCCATACGCCAAGATGCTGGGCATGAAGGTGGTGTTTACGCATCATGGCCCTGACTACGACAGGGACAAATGGGGCAGGGCAGCCAAAGCGGTGTTGAAGCTGGGTGAGCGCATGGGGTGTATGTTTGCTGACGACGTAATAGTGATCAGCGACGTGATACGCAACCTGATTAAGGAGAAATACGGACGTACAAAGAACGTGCATCTGATATATAACGGCGTGTCGGAGCCTGAGGTGTGCGACTATCCCGAGTATTTTGAGGAACTGGGCATCAGGAAAGGACGATACATATTGGGCATGTGCCGCTTTGTGCCGGAAAAGAACCTGCACCATCTGGTGGAAGCGTTCGGGAGAATTAAGAACGAAAAATTAAAAAGTAAAGACGGCGGCGACGATGACATAAAGCTGGTGCTGGCAGGTGACACAGACTTTGAGGACGACTACTCAAGGGGACTGAAAGAGATGGCGAGGAAGAACGGCGTGGTGCTGACGGGATTCGTGAAGGGCCGTAAGCTGCACTCGCTACTGACCAACTGCATGTGCTACTGTCTGCCGTCGAGTCATGAGGGCCTGCCGATAGCGTTGCTTGAAGCGATGAGCTACGGCGTGAAGGTGATAGTGAGCGACATACCGGCAAACCTGGAAGTGGGCCTTGACAAAGACGACTACTTCCCTGTGGGCAATGTGGATGAGCTGGCGAAGAAACTGAAAGAGGTGATAAGCCGTGAGCCACAGCACATAGACTACGACATGGCAAAGTATGACTGGGACAAGATAGCGAGAGAAGTTAAAGACATTTATTTAAGTGAAAAGTGAAAGCCCCACCAAACCTCCCCCGTGGGGAGGCTTTTGTTTCTAGGTGGTTAGAGGGGCATTTTCTAAGTAAAGAACTAAGAGCAGGCGCAAAGCGCAATTAAAAATGAAAAGTTAAAAGTGAAAAAAACATGCGCAAATATTATTGGTAGTTAAAGCCTCCATGTGCAAACGTAGTGCTTACAAGTAGAAACCACAATACATTTGGATTTTTCGTTTTTCACTTTTAACTTTTCACATTCGTAAGACGCACTACGTTGCTATTGTGCCGGCGGATCTGCGCTCCGCCGGAAGTGAGTATAAAGATTTGCAATCTGATTACTTCCTATTTCCGCCGGAATTGAATATAAGGATTTATTTAATCCGATTACTTCCTATTTTGTTTCTAGGTAGTTAAAGTAGTTATAGAAGTTATCACTAACGGAGTTGGCTAGGAGTTAGAGCCATATACTAACGTAGTGCTTGCGATAATAATACGCAACGCACATGTAGTAGCTCCATAGCCCATAAGCCTGTTAATACAGTCTCCTGTTCACTATATTTATACATAAAGAGGTCATGCCATTATTCCTGACGGGGTAGTGGCATGACCTCTTTTGCGTTGTATATATGATGACAGGTTTGTAGGCAGTGATTTTTATATATGGAATAATTCAGAGAAAACATGTCTTCTATGGAAGACATATGTCGGTAAATATGCTTTCTATAAAATAACTAATAATATAAATGGTTGGAAGTAGTTTAATGTTTTTGTTATTTTTCAGTTAAAAATATTGTATAAATCTCTTTTTGTTGTTACTTTTGTAAGAGTAAGAAAATTATTACTTGTGAAGTTAAATCTATAAACAGCAAAACAATGAGTAAATACATATATAAGCTTAGCGATTATCATGCAATTAAAAAAGCTGCCATATCAATTGACGGAATAACGGTGCTTTCCGGAATAAACGGATGTGGCAAAAGTACATTGTCAAAGTGGCTGTATTATATAGTTAACGGAGCAAACCTATACGATGAATTTATTTATGACAGATATGTCGGTCAGATTCAGAATATTTTTACCGGACTTAACTTTGCAAGAAGGGATGTAGACAAGGATACAGACCATAGCAACTCTTTGTTTTTCAGAGAGGCGTCATCAAAGATACGCAGTTTAAAAGATAATGGCGAACAGGATAAAGTCGAAATTATACAGCATATAGCAGAAAAGGTTATAGAAAGATTCTGTGATATTCTGTATATATATTTAAAAGATTCACCTTCGCCAACCAAAAGAGAAAGAGTGTTTGGCTTTCTTGGTATAAAATACAATGAAAATGAAAATTTTGATGATGTATTAAGTTCCTTCAGATATGCAGAATTAAGCGAGATAGAACACATAAAAAATAATTATTATGAAAGTAAAAGAAAACGTTCTATGGATGATTTTCTTATGCTTTTGCATGATAATTTTGATATAGATGAGACGAGTCCTAACAATATAAATGTTGAAGAAGACGGCGTAAAGCTGTTTCAAAAAGGCAGTGTAGGCAACTTGTATAATCTTACTAAGGCAATATACGTTGACACACCGATGGCTGTGTCGGAAGAAGGTAAGGATGACAATGTGTTTTGGAACGACCTGAAGAGCCTGATGCTGGATGAAAATAAGGACTTTGCCGGCACTGACGCATATAAAAAAATAATAAGAAGAATAACACACCTGATGAATGGGCGTGTTGATGTTGAAAAAGATGACTTTGGTCAGAAAGAACTGCATTTTGTGAGTGAGGACGGACTCAACATAAAACTAGATAAAACGGCTACAGGATTTAAGTCGTTCTCATATATATTGAGACTTCTTGAAAACGGGTATCTTAATGAAAAGACTTTGTTGCTGATTGATGAGCCTGAAGCTCATCTGCATCCGCAATGGATTGTAGAGTTTGCACATATTCTTGTTCTGCTCAATAAAGAAACGGGCACAAAGATAATGGTGGCAAGCCATAACCCGAATATGGTTGACGCGATAAGCGCTATTGCAAAGAAAGAGAATGTTGAAGACAGAACACATTTCTATTTGGCAGAAGAGTCGGAGCAACGCTTTAAATATATCTATAAAGATCTTGGTCAGGACATTGAGGAAATATTTAAATCGTTCAATATGGCATATCATAAAATAGAGCAATATGGAAGCCTTGGTATATGATAACAGAATAATAACTGGGCATAAATTGTATCCTGTATGCGGAAAGAAACTGCAGGATGTTTCGGAAAAAGACTATCACGGCAAGAAATATTTTGATGAGTCCATTGAATGCCTTGACATGGACAAATATGAGGAGATTGAATGTGCCGGGGATAAAAAAGAAACTGTAGATGCTGTTATCGGCATAAAGAAGTACTTAGACAAAAACAGATTCTCGAGTCCTTATCTTATGCTTTTGGAACTCAGAATGGGATATGAAAATGTAATGAACCTGTCAGGAACTAAACTTGCCGACAAGGTTTCACATACAAATGAGATATTAGGCAGAGACATAGATTTATATGATACCATTTATTTCGTATTTAAAAATAATATAGCTCAAAGGACTATATCTATGTTTCATAATATGAAAAATGGAAACAAGAATCTAAAGAAATGTGAGCCTATATCAACAGATGACTTTAACACATATATTAAATCTATAGACAGCTATCAGGATAAACCGGAAAATGATGTAGTGGAAATAAGAAGGCAACTGGACATAAATAACTATCTAGAGGATATAAATAAGTTTCTTGGCATAATGAAATATTGGTGCAAAAGGGCGAATCATTACAAATATAAATATGATATTAAAGAATATAATAGCATTATCGGAGAGCTGAAGACAATATGGCATGAGTTTCGTGCAAATAAAAAAATCAGACTGACTGACGATAATGAATTAGATTCCGAGATAATAGAAGAAGATTTTCCGGAACTAAGGAATTTACAATAGCATTGTATTCACTAAAATAGTTTTGTATGGTTAGCTGCTGTGCCGGCGGATCTGTGCTCAGCCGGAAGTGAATATAAGAACCGAAGGTCAGCGTAGCTAATCTTTAATCCGATTACTTCCTATTTTGTTTCTAGGTAGTTATAGTAGTTATCGCCAACAAGTTGGCTAGGAGTTAGAGTCAAAAGCTTTGTGGATTCTTGTCGCAAGAACTACGTTGGCAATTGGATTTTTCGCTTTTAACTTTTAACTTTTCACTTTCGTAAGACGCACTACGTTGGCTATTGTGCCGGCGGATCTGCGCTCCGCCGGAATTGAATATCAGGATCTCCTGATCCGATTAAAATACCACTTGTTTAAGTGAAGAACGAAGAGCAGGCGCCAAAGCGCAATTAAAAATGAAAAATTAAAAGTGAAAAACGCCTGGCGGAAGTGAAGAGTTAAGAGTGAAAAATCCATGTGCATTGTTTGGTATTGTTATTGGTAGTTAGAGTAGTTAAAGTAGTTATCGCTCATCTGGGTGAGCTAGTAGTTAGAGTCATATGCCATGTTGATTCTTATCGCAAGAGCTACGTTGGCAATTGGATTTTTCGTTTTTCACTTTTCATTTTTCGCTTAAACAATCACTATGTTTGCATTTATTTCGTGCAAGTTTAATGGATTTCTGCATTTATTTCATGCAATTTTGGCAGAATTCTGCATTTATTTTGTGCAATTCCTGTAAAATACAGTATATTTGTCATGATATAAAATAGGATAGGTATGGAAAGGCTGTATGAATTTTTCTATAGAAAACTGAAAAATACTCCGGTGGAGTTTTTCAGATATAAATATAACCAGATAAAATGGGAAAGTAGAGCTTTCGGACTTGTCGGCCCACGAGGCGTAGGCAAGTCTACTATGCTGCTGCAATATATCAAACAGAATTTGGACACAAAAGATACGCTGTATGTATCGGCTGACAATCTTTATTTTGCAGAACACAAACTTGTTGACCTGGCTGACCGTTTTGTAAAGATGGGAGGCAAACACCTGTTTATCGACGAGATTCACAAATATGAAGGATGGTCGAGAGAGCTGAAACAGATTTATGACAGTTATGACGACTTGCAGATTGTGATCTCCGGCTCTTCGATACTTGACATTTATAAGGGCATGGCAGATCTTAGCAGACGTATGCCTATTTATGAGATGCAGGGGTTGTCGTTCAGAGAATATCTGCGCCTATTTCATAGTATAGACGTACCAGTTTACAGTCTGAAAGACATACTTACGCACAAAGCAGTGATTAGTGGTGTAGAACATCCCCTTCCACTTTTTCATGATTATCTTAAAAGAGGCTATTATCCGTTCGGACGCGACGCTGAATTTGAAATTGAGCTGATGCAGGTGATAAACCAGACGATGGAAATAGACATACCAATGCACATAAAGACCAACATATCTGTGGGCAGAAAACTGAAGAGTCTGATAATGGTTGTATCTAAAAGTGTTCCTTTTAAGCCTGTGATGCAGAAACTGGCTGATGTTACTGGTATCAGCAGAAATGACATTCCTGACTATCTGATATACATGGAACGTGCCGGAATGATAAGTCAGCTGCGTAATGCAACCGGAGGACTGAGAGGCCTAGGCAAAGTGGAGAAACTGTATCTAGACAACACGAACCTGATTTATACCCTTGCACCGGAACGTGCTGATATAGGAAACGTAAGAGAGACGTTCTTTATGAACCAGACAAGGGTATGTAACGACGTGAGAAGTTCTGACATCTCAGATTTTGAGATAGACGGCAAGGTGTTTGAAATTGGAGGACGGAAAAAAGGACAAAAACAGATAGAAAGTGCAGACGACGGCTACATCGTGAAAGACGATATTGAAAGCGGATACGCAAACGTGATACCTCTCTGGGCTTTCGGACTTAACTACTAAGCATAATTAGGAAGCAGGCTGGAGAGCACTTTGTGGATTTGAGTAAAGGAGTTAAAGAAATTATGAAGTTAAAGGAGTTAGAGTCAATAGCCAACGTAGTGCGTGTTTAAGTGAAGAATGAAAAGTGAAGAGCAGACGCAACGCAAGTTCAAGATAGAAGTGCAATCGGTTGTCAGGTACAGACCTTAATAATCT
>ERZ779643.1237-NODE-1237-length-18236-cov-2.239206_pt1 | contig 18236 bp, 14 predicted proteins | sample MGYA00511564_ERZ779643 | MGnify/ENA primary metagenome ERZ779643 (study PRJEB29588, sample SAMEA2147114) | human gut metagenome | biome: human gut; feature: human-associated habitat; material: faeces | place: Denmark | collected 2008/2010 ... | reverse complement strand
CGATAGCTCGCCGATTCGACAGTCTTTATCGTGGGCCAGGTATAGCTGGTATAACCGAGGCGTTTGTAAAAGAAAAACATTTGTCCTTCTCCATAGAAATCTTTTCGGTATTCCAATTCCAGTCTGGCCATGATGGCATTCTGATCGGTAAGGGTGCCGTCGATCGAAGCGTCGAGGTTACGGGCGATGCGATAGGTTCGGAACAGATCGGTATCGCCGTTTTCTACCGCAATGAAATACATTTCCGAAAGCCGGATTAACGGCATCTGCTTGACAGCCGTCGTTTCGTTTTCGTAATATTTCCTGAAATAATTTTGTGGTTGGCTTACCAGAGGTTCATACCGCTCTTCCCAAAGCCTTTCGTCTTTAAAACGGATATCCGATGTATGTAGCGAGGTTTCGTAGGCTGTTTGCAAAGAACTGATATTCTGTGTGTACATGGTCTGGTAATTGAAAAAGTATGAAGTCAGTGTACTGGTGGCATTCGAATTGTGCACGGCAAAGATATGTTCTGTCGGGAAAGTCATCTTTCCATTGCTGGCTTCGGGTTCGTCGGCGAGCTTGAATTTCGGGGTACCGTCTTCGTTTACGGCATCGATCACTTCCCTGGCATATCGGGCGGCTGTCCGGGTATCGCCTAGCCACAGGTAATAGCGGGCTTTGGTGGCTTTAACCGCATAATAATTGAACTTGATCTGACGGTAGAAATGAAAATCATTGCTTGGATAAGCTGCTTCTGCTGCCGTTGTCCCTTCGTATTCCGGATGGTTCAAAGCGTCATTATTATAGAGGGTAATCGGATCGTTCGCCAGCAATGTTTCGGCTTCGTTCAGGTCGGCGAGTATCTTTTCGAATACTTCCCGGTAAGAGAGTGACAACAGGGAGTTGGGATTTTTGGTAACTTGAGTCACATACGGAATGGCTATCTTTTCCATCGCGATATTTTGCGGTGTTTCCCCCCAATAGCGTAATACTTCGAAATGCAGGAAAGCCCGTAAACCCAAGGCTTCGCCTTTAATCAACTCGTAATTGCCATCGGTAAAAAGATCCTTTTTATCTTCGATTTCTGCCAGCAAAGCGTTTAGGTTGACGATAACCTGATAATATTGCAGCCAGATGGTTTCCAGCAAACTCTTCGTAGACGATTGGGTAAAATCGAACCGGGTGACATAGTCTTCTACTGTTCCGGTCGAAGTCGAAGCCACACTCCAGTGGTTAGCCATCAATTCGGGTAATCGCACAGTTGTGTTGCACCCGTACAGCGACGGTGTTGCCATACGGATATAGGCTCCGGTCAGTACGTCCATAAATCCTTGTTCCATCGAATACATATCGTCGTTCCGGATTTCGAGTTCCGGGTTTATGTCGAGCCATTTGTTGCACGAGGCCAGCAGAAAGGCCAGGCTGATAACGGTTAAATATATCTTTTTCATCATGCTTGATTTTTTAATTTAGAATCGAAGTGAAACAGAAAGCGAATATTTGCGTGAGAACGGATAGGAGGTACCGCGTTCCTGCTTGATGGTGGATATCTGGAAAACATCCTCGGCATACAGGCCGACGGATAAGTAGTCGATTCCGGCATTCCTTTGTAGCCACTCAGTATCGAAATCGTAAGTCAGGTTGAGCGAGTTCAATTTGAAAGTGTTCTCTTTCATGACAAAACGGGAGGAAGCATAGGTGGTATTGAAATCTTTAATATCTTTAAAATAGGTATTGTCCCCGGCTTTTTGCCAACGATCGTACAAGGCCCGCCGGTCGAGGTTACGCCACGGGTTGTTGTAGGTACTCGACTTTGAAATATTCTCTACTTTATCGACCAGGGTCTGGTTGTAGGCCTTTCCTCCGGCACGGTAGGAAAATACGGCATTGAGCGTCAGGTTCTTCCAACGGAACATGGTGTTCAGGTTTCCCCATACTTTCGGTTCGTTCACACCGCAGGCTACTTTATCCGATGCTTCCCAGTCGTAGGTACGCTGTCCTTCCTTGTCGAGGAAGATCTCCCGTCCGGTTGCCGGATCGATTCCTAACGAACGGACGACATAGATGGTATTCATCGATTTTCCCTCTTCGTAAAGGAAACTGGGATTCGAACCCGATTCAGCAATTAGTTCTTCATTCAGGAATTCGAGCGAGTTGGATATCCGGAGAATTTTATTCTTATTATGAACGAGGCTTCCGCCTACCGACCAGGTGAATGCTTTGGCGGTATTCCGGATGAGAAAAATATTTGCATTCAATTCGATACCCCGGTTACGTACTTCCCCAACATTCGCTTTGTAGCTATCGAAACCGGCAGCCGTGGGCAGATTGATATCTGTGAGCAGAGCTTCGGTCAGTTTATTATACAAATCGGCATTGAGACGGATACGTCCGTTGAAAAGTGTCGTTTCCAGACCGATATTGGTTTGTTTGGTTTTCTGCCAGGTCAGATCCGGATTACCGAGCCCGATCATATAAGCTCCTGTCCAGTATTCATAGGTTTCGGAATTGAAATACCGGTAAGTGGTAAGTGCCTGATAGGGACTGAAATTCTGTGATCCCGTTGTACCGTAGGAAAAACGTAACCGGAGGTTATTGACTGCCTGTGAGTGTGAAAGAAAGTTTTCATTATGCAAGTTCCAGCCCAAACCTGCCGACCAGAAAGGAGCTATCCGGTTGTTGCTGCCGAATTTGGAGGAACCTTCGAGTTTACCGGAAAAATCGACAAAGTAACGGTGGTTATAGGTATAATTAAGATTCAGTATACTACCGAACCGCCGCGAATGATCTTCAGAAGAGCTGGGTTTGCTCTCTACCGCATAAGTACTCGCCATACCGATATTGTCTTTGTTCAAAGCCGAAAAGCCTTGGGCTGTAAAGCCGTAGTTTTCCGTTTTATCGTCTGCGAAATTGAAACTGAAACCGGCATACAACTGATGCTTGTCCTTGAACGTTTGGTTGTAATTCAGCGTAATATCCCCTTCGTAGGCAAAATAGTAAGCGGTAGAATAGACATAGCTGCCACGTAATTTATAATTATCACCGGTATAATAGTCGGTTTCGAAACTGGTATGGTCCCGGGAGAGATAAACATCCGAGCGATCGTCTTGTTTTGTCAGCCCCAGACGTGCACGCATGAATAATTCCGGAAGAATATTCCATTCCATGGCAAAATTATTCTGCAGGTTGGTATATCTGCCGTCGTTACGGCTCGGTAAAGTCGCATTATATAGCGGATTACCCGTAATCTGCGGATTATTGGTGGTGACAGTCTCTTCACTCAACATTTTTTTGAGGCTGCCATCGTCGTTATACGGTGTATAGAGCGGACTTAGCGTGGCATATTCTGAGAAACTGCCGTAAGGGGAATTATTGTTTTTGTTATAGCTGACCGTAAAGTCATTCTGGAATTTCAGGTTCTTATACTCGTACTGGAAAAACAGATTACCCGAAAGGGTGTTACGTGCGGATTGTTTCATGACACCTGCAATGTTATTATACGACAGGGTCACTGCATAATTGAAATGGTCTGCCCCCCCGTCGATGCGGAGGCTGTGGCGGCTACCCACTCCTGTACGTACGGGATATTTCAGCCAATAGGTATCTACTCCCCGTTCTACATCGATTTTCCGTTGGTTGTACAACTGTTCTAGTTTGAGTTGGGTATCGTTGTAAGACGAATGATATAGGTTGGCCAACCTTTCATATTCCAGCTTTTCGCTAGCATTCATCAGATTGTAGGACGAAAAGTCGGGAGCTTCGATGTTGACCGTACCGCGGTAACTCACCCGTAGTTTGCCCGGTTCGGGACGTTTTGAAGTGATGACGACAATACCATTGGCCCCCCTCGATCCGTATAATGCGGTGGCACTGGCATCCTTCAGCAGCGTAATACTTTCGACCAGTTCCTGATCCATATCCATCATGCGTTGCAATGAAATCTCAAAACCATCCAGGATGAACAGCGGCATATTTGCCGAACTTTGGGTGTTGGCATCCTCTTGCAGATCGCGTACATTGACGTCCATACTCGTCCGTCCGCGCATGGTAACGTCGGGTAAACGATTCGGGTCGGAACCGTATTCCAGGTTTTCGATGATATTGAAGCTCGGATCCAGATTCCGGATAGACGATAGAAGGTTGTGGTTACCCGCAGCTTTCAATTCTTTCTCTGTGATGGTGGTCACTGCACCGGTATAGCTCTCTTTGGCTTTGGTGAAAATACCTGTCACGACCACCTCTTCCATCTCACTGATATTTTCGTGCAGGGTGATATTCAGCTCACGTTGGCCTGTATATTTCGCTTCCTGCGAAAGCATACCGACGAAAGAAAATATCAGTGTCGGATCGGTTCCGGCGGGTAAAGTCAATTCGTAGTGGCCGTCGTTGTCCGAAACGACACCGATATTGGTTCCTTTGATCCGTACCGTCACGCCGGGTAGGGGACTGCCTTTGCTATCCGTCACTTTCCCTTTGATCACCGTTTTTTCCTGTGGGGCGGCAGCATCTGCTTGCTTGACCACAATATGATTACTGTTCAATATATAGGTGAGACCCAGGGGATTCAATAATTCAGCCAGCACTTTGCGGATGTCTTCCTGCCGGGCTTCGACATCCACTTTCCCTTTTGAGTCGATGAGCAGGGTATTGTACAAAAATTTCAGTCCGGTCTGGGCCTCTATCCGGTTGAAAACTTCTTCCAGAGAAGTTTGTTTCAGATGTAGGTCCAGTGTATACTGTTGGGAATACACTTTTCCCTCGACACCGCACACGAGTGTCAGCATAAAGAATAGCACACATTTCATCATTCTGCTTACTTGTTGCAAGCCACCGGAATCTTTCCAATCCGGCAACAACCGATTGTTTTTTTTCATAAATTTGTTGTGTTAAAACGATTTGTAAATTGTTTATACAAGTTTGCAACCGGTTCTTGTGCAAGAAGAAGCGGTTGCTTTTTTTATTTTCTCCTGACAATAACCTCCTTTCCTTTTATGTCGAATGTAAGTTCGTCCATCAGCTCGAAGGTGTGCAAGACCTCCCGGATGGAAGCATGACGATAGATTTTCCCCGTGTAAAGAATAGATTTCAATGCTTCGTTCTGATAATGGGTGTCGAACAGATACCAGCGTCCCAGTGTTTTCATGACCTCTTCCAGGGGTTGCCGGTAAAAGGCAAACACACCGTCTTTCCAGGCTGTATAATAATTCACGTCCACGGTCTGCTGCGACAGTGTTTTCCGGGTAGCGTCGTAATACCCCTGTTCGCCCGGTTTCAGGACGATCCATTGTTCCGTAGTGCCGATCCCCATCGATACGGTTCCGCTGATCAAGGTGGTCGCTTCGTTCGTGTCGTCGGGGTACGCCTTGACATTGAAGGAAGTACCTGTCACTTTTACCGCCGAGTGTTCCAGGCAAACCAGAAAGGGAGAACGGGGATCACGCTTCACGTCGAAATAAGCTTCACCACTGAGATATACGATTCTTTCACTCCCCGGAACGAATCGGTCAGGGAAGCGCAGACGGCTCTCGGCATTCAGGAATACGGTCGTGCTGTCGGGCAACAGAAAACTGAATTCTCCACCCCGGGGTACTTCCAGACAGTGGTAAACAGGTTGATCACCGTTTGCATCTCCGCAAGCGGCTTGAATGACCACCCGTCCCTGATCGTTATGCAACTTCATTTGCTGTGTATCCGTTTGCCGTAGTGTATCCAATAATACTGTTTCGCCTGAAGGGGTAATCAGCCGGGCCATGCGTTTTCCGGGATATATAGAGGTCTCCTCGCTGGCTAAGGGGAGAGAAACAGGAATCTTGCTATACCGGTAGACTGCCAGTCCCCCGAAAAGAATAGCGACAGAAGCTGCTGCTACCAGCCACCACCGGCGGTTGCGCCGCATGTTTCTTTTACGGACCACCTGTTGCCACCCTTCCCCGGGGTCGTAGCATCCGATTTTGGACAACAACTCATTTTGCCGTTCATCGTCACACCATTTTTGGAAATAAATCCGGTGTTTTTCCGATTGTGCCAGCCAGTTGTCCAGTTCTTTTTTCTCCGGTTCGGATAGTTTCCCAGCCCAATGACCCAGAATAAGCCGGATAATAGTAATGTCGTTTTTTACTCCCATTTTGCAACCATTTTGTATTATTACACGATGATATGCAAAAAGGGGTAAATGAAAATGAATTTTTTTATTTTACCGGTGACTTCGGATTAATTAAGGAAAAAGTAACCGAAATCACAGACCGAATAATAAGGCGAACAGTGGGTACAACTCTTGCAGATTTTTTCGCAGTATCTGTTTGCCCCGTTTCTTTTGGGCTTTTACCGTTTCAATACTGATTCGCAGGGTTTGGGCCGCTTTCTCGTTATTCATCCCCTCGAAATAGCACAATTCGAATACTTTACGGCATTCCCGGGGTAATTTTTCTATTGCTTTTCTCAGCCGGCTGAAAATTTCCGTTTCGATCATCCGGCATTCGAATTCGTCCTGTTCTCCTTCATGTTTCAGATAACTCAGGTAGTGTTCCCGCGAGAGACGGTTGCGTAAATGGTTCAGACAATCGTTTTTTTATGGTCAGATATAAAAAGTTTTTCAGATGTTGCTCACTTTGGAATGCCTGTCGCTTTTCCATTAAGCGGACAAAAACCTCCTGAACGATGTCCCGGGCCGTTTCATCGTCCTGTACATACCGAAAGGCAAAATAACACAGCGAACTATACCAGGAAGTAAAGATTTTTTCTACTTCATAGGCATATGTCTTTTCCATACTCATGCTTTCGTCGTTAGTTATCTGTTGCGCGACTTTTATGCAAAGATAAAGTATTCCGCTTGATTCGCAAAAGCCACTGGCTGAATCCCGTATCAAAAATACTAAATTTCTACATGTTCAGATTTTCTTACGCTGCCAGGAAGCGAATCTCATGAAAAGCCAGGACACCAGGCCGATGAGGGTTCCATAAGTAAATTCACTGGTCCATACCCATTCTACGCGGGTGGATATGTAAGAAGCGAAAAACCAGACAGAAAAGGTGTAGGCGATCAGTACGACAGATTCCAGTATCAACGCATTGGTCGTATTACCTGTACCTGATACGGCTTCGAACAGTGGAATTCCGAAGCTCATAGCGATCGAAGCACAGCAGATAACCAGCAAAGAAGGAATAGAGGCATCGGCTAAGACCAAATCGTCGGTGTAGATAGACAGCACCGTATGAGGGATAAACAAACAGCATAAGAGTACCGGCAGAATGGCGATCAGCCCTTGTCCGATCGTTTTGAAGACAGTCGGCATCACTTCGTTTTGTTTCCCTTCGCCGATCAGGCGGCTGGTGAGCGTATTGGCCGTTGCACCGAAAGCAAATACGGGGATCATAACGAGCATATAAACACTTCTCACAATACCGGACACCGCAATCGGTGTCTCGCCCATATGTTCGACCAGAGCGAAGAAAATAAACCATGTCCCGAAAGAAAGTAACTTTTGGATCATGGTGGGAAAAGCCAGTTTCAGAACCGATTTCATCAGCCAGCCTTCCAGTTTATGAAAATAGAATAAGGAATAAGTTTTTAGCGGAAGCTTGACGAGCGTATACCCGATAAAGAAAAATGTAGCGGATATTTCGGCACATACAGAAGCGAGTGCTGCACCACCGACACCCATTTCGGGGAAACCCCATTTACCGAATATCAGGACATAATCGAGGAATATATTCACCATAGCCATGATGGCTGTCGTGAAACTGATGACTTTGGTATCGGACAGCCCGATATATAAAGAACGGAACAAAAAATTAAAACATACAAAAATAATACCGTAATGCCGGTAATCCATATATTCTACTGCAGCGGCGTAGATATTAGGCGACTGGATGATCCTGGCCAGAATATCGTTGGTGAAATAATGTTGTATCAGAAACAGACCTGTAGACAGAAAAAGCACGAAAAACAACCCGTGCTCGAAAATCACCCCGATCCGGTCCAGACGCCCTTCACCCAGGCGGCGGGCAACGATGATCTGTATACCGATGGCGAATCCCCAGGCTAAAGTCGAATAAATATAATAATAAATACCTGCCATCATCGAAGCTCCCAAAGCGACAGCACTGACCCGTCCCAGAAAAGCCGTATCGGTTAAGGCGATCAGGGTTTGTGCCAGATTTCCGAAGATAATCGGAAGGGCTATCGTCCAGATGATTTTATTTTTTACAGAGCTTCTCATGTGCTGTGGGAACGATTAGAAAGCTTCGGTCATATTCATATAAATACCCCATTTCTGTCCGGGTTCTTTGCCGATATCCAGACGGAAATTTTTGCGGGGTTGTAACTGAATACGAAGTCCGATACCATAGTTGAGTTTCCATTTATCCCAGTCGGCCGGGGTTTTTCCGATCGTACCCGTACCGATCCAGGCAACCCCTCCGAACTTCGACCAAAAGGCGCCCCGGGCATAAGCTTCCTGCGACATAAACATGTGCCGGTATTCGATAATGCCGTAAGCCATCGATTTATCCCGGTATTTACCCCAGGCGTAACCGCGCAGATCGAAGGGATTACCGAAGTTCGGCAGTTCGCTGTAAGGGACGTTATCCATACCGATCTGGGTTTTGGCTGTCCAGGCCAGTGTGCTCCGGCGTTTGAAGACCTGACGGAATTGGCGGTATTCCAGTTCCAGCATTTCATAATTGTAATTTCCGCCCAGATATTTCCCGTACAGGGTTCCCATTGCGCTTAGGAATACGCCCTCGAAAGGGGTAGCGACATCATCCCGGGTATCGTATTGGAACAAAGCACCTACTCCGATATTGTGATAACGGTTACCATATTTCAGGATGGCCGGATTGGTTTTCATCCAGTCGGCCAAGGATTTCGTATAATTATAGTTGAAATCCAGAAGTGTACCTACGTATATATTCGGTTTCACTTCCCACACAAAACGGGGAAAGAACTGTATGCTGGCTTTATGAAAGGTCACCGAATCCTTATCGTAACGGTCCTTTAGTTCCTCGGCTTTTTTGATTTCATCATAGCCGACGCCATAAAAATTGGCCGGTTCGGTACGATAACCGTATTTGATGTAAATACGGAATTTATTTTCATTGAAAAACAACGTACCGGCTCCTGCTGCGACGAAAGTCCCGTTGATAGAGATATTGAAGCCTACCGGGATAAAAGACCGTTGGCTGATGGTATCGTCGGGGTTCATCCGGAAAGTCATCAACATGGCGCCACCGACTCCCAGCGAAGCTTCGGGGTTATAGGAAGGACCTCCAAGAATGGAAAGCCATACTTTTTTATGGGCACGGATCGAATCGCGCCTTTGCTGGCGGGCAAATTGTTTCAGTTGGCGTACGGTCCAGGTCTCGGTCACAACGACGGTATCTCCCGGTGTCGTGATTTTTACAGAATCTTGCTGTGTAAATGCAGGGATCGCTACCAACAGTAGCAGGACAAGAAGTAATAGTTTCATAGTTGTTCTTAAATGTGCCAAATTTACTTCAAAATTTGTGCCAATCGGAATTATATGTGTTAATTTATATTATGACAATGATATACCAATGGCTATCGACTCTATCGGATAAAAGAGGTTACTAATCTATTATCAGATTACGAAACGGATATCATTTAGGTTTTATATTCACATCTGGTTCTGATCGGTTCGTTTTCTCAGATTATATCTATAATAACCTTATTATACAAAAATAGGATAAAATAAAAAAGTGGTTACCCTCATTTCGGGAATAACCACTTTTCAATATAAGCTACTTCGAATAATAGATTTCTTGTTTTTTGTACTAATATACAAACTTATAGGCGATATCATTAAATATGACATATCCGGCGTTGTCCTTTGTGAATGTTGTTACATAAGGATGAGTCCTTGGCATTGGAGGTGCTTCTTCCCATTCGTCTGTCAAGTAATTATAACGACAACAATACCAATAAGGTGGAGCTGCATCTAATCCTAATTCTCCTCCTACAATATAAGCATATTCCTGTCCGTCGATAGTTAAAAAGAAGCATAGGAACGTGTAATTCCCGGATATCTATCAGGTAAAAGAGTATTTAACGGTATAAAGCGAAACTCTTCCGGGTTGAATTTATAAACATCCCGGCTATATTCGTGAGCATTATGACCGAAACAAAGATAGACGGTTCCGTTGAGTTGAGATCTGCCTAAGCCTACATAAGCTTTATTTTCGATTACGAAAGCAATGGCCCCGATTTTTGAATTCCCTGGAAAGTCCTTCATTTTATCCCATCCGATGTAGTCTGTCGTTCTTTTATACTGCCATAGATTATTGCTGTGAGAATTCTCACAATCATATTTATTTTTATGATTTATATTTGGCATATTTGAATATGACCATTATAATTTTTACTTTTGAATTCATTGGTCTTAAAAAACTTTGTTGATACATAACAATTATTAAATTATTGGCGGACTGTGAATAAGTTTTGGAATATTAATTTTAATTTTGCAAAAAAAATAAAGGAAGACAGTATTAATAATGAGATTCTAAGCATAAAAGTTTTAAGAATTGTCAGTTCCTTATCAACTATTGAATCATTAAAAAATATGATTTTTAAGTTTGCGGGATATTCTTGTTGAATTTAAGACTGATGAATCAGTTGAATGTGTTGTAATAAATTAAGATGATGACGATAGAAGAACAAGTAAACGATGGTATTAAAAATGCCATGAAAGCCCACGATAAAGTTCGGCTGGAGACGATGCGTAATATCAAGAAAGTGATTTTGGAAGCCAAAACCCGCCCGGGGGCCAATGACCGGATCGATGATGCCGAATGTATCAAGCTGATTCAAAAATTAGCCAAACAGGGGAAAGAATCGGCAGAAATTTACAGACAACAGGGCCGCGAAGATTTGTACGAGCAGGAGAGCGGGCAGGTGGCCGTGCTCGAAGAATTCTTACCGAAACAACTGGATGAAGCTGAACTGACTGAAGCTTTGAAAGCTATCATTGCCGAAGTGGGTGCTTCTTCTGCCAAAGATATGGGAAAAGTGATGGGCACCGCTACCAAAAAATTGGCCGGTCTGGCCGACGGTAAAGCGATCTCGGCTAAAGTAAAGGAATTGCTGGGGTGAGCACGTAAGGATCGTTGAATATAAAGTTTCCCGATTTTATTTAATCTCCGGTAAATCGATCCCCTTGATTTTGCGATAGAGATTCAGGGCATACGAGTCGGTCATGCCGGAGACGTAATCCACTACGGTCTGAATCTTTGTATACATAGAATCTTCCTTACTGACCTTGTATTGTTCGGGCATGATCGATAAGATATTCCGGGCGTAGTAAGTTTCCGGTTTCAGTACTGCATCCGTATATTCTTTGAGGATGGTTCCGAGTATTTTGAAACCGGCAATTTGAATCTGGGTTACCATATTCGTGTGGTAGATTCGTCCGTAAGCTAAGGCGGTGCAGGCATCGTAGGCTTCTTTGTTCGTTCCGCTGACTTGTTTGATCAGGGTACTGTTGAAATCACCCTTCATGATCGCTTCGTAATTCTGGCAGAATACGTCGGCACAGGCATTGATCAGCTTATTGATGATTCCGGCTCTCAAAAAAGCAATCCGTTCGTTTTTGTCGGTAACCGTCTTGAAAGTTTTGGTGATGATTTTCAGATCTTCTTTGTCTTCATTTTTGTCATAAAAGCTTTCCAGAATAGCGACGGTTTCGTCATAAGAAAGTATGCGTAGTTTATGTGAGTCTTCGATATCCATAATCTGGTAACAGATATCGTCAGCGGCTTCGACAAGGTATACCAGCGGATGGCGTACATATTGCAGCGGATGGTCACCGAGCTGGCGGATTCCCAGTTCCCCGGCTACCTGCCGGAAAATGTCTTTTTCACTCTGGAAAAAACCGTATTTGAATCCTTTGGGATTGGCTTTTGTCGATTCGAAGGGGTATTTGACGATAGAAGCCAGGGTGGTATAGGTCATGGTATAGCCTCCCGGGCGGCGTCCGTTGAAGCTGTGGGTCAGGAGACGGAAGGTATTGGCATTACCTTCGAAATGGCTTAGGTCATTCCATTCTTCGTCGGAAAGCAATTTTTTGAAATACAGGCCTTCACCTTCACTGAAAAAATAGGAAATCGCTTCTTCGCCCGAGTGGCCGAAAGGAGGGTTCCCCAGGTCGTGGGCCAGGCAACCGGTGCTGACAATGGTTCCGATTTCTTCCAGAATTTCCGGATTTTCGATCTCTACTTGCTGTTGTTTCAGGAATTGGCTGACCTTATTTCCGAGCGAACGTCCTACACTAGCTACTTCAAGGCTGTGAGTCAGACGGTTGTGAACAAAAATATTACCCGGAAGGGGAAATACCTGCGTTTTATTCTGTAAGCGACGGAAAGGAGATGAAAATATCAGGCGGTCGTAATCCCGTTGAAATTGCGAACGGTCGTGCGAATGAAACAACGAAGTGGTACTTCCCGGATGATAACGATGGGCTGATAAAAGTTGATTCCAATCCATAGGTAAAGCAATGAAGATAAGATCGAATAATAGGTTGAAAAACAAAGAGACGTCCAAAAAGTTTATACTTTAGGGACAGCCTCTTTGTATAAGGTTACTTTTTATTTTGTAATGAAGTGGAAGTGACTTCCGAAGCGTTCGAATGCAGCTTTGTCCAGTTCTTCCTGGCATTGAGGAGCAGCAATACGGATCAAGGCTTTAGCGCGATCCTGTAAGGTTTTTCCATATAGGTCGGCTACCCCGTATTCCGTAACGACATAATGCACATCGAAACGGGTGGTCACCACTCCGGCGCCATTCAACAGGGTCGGACTGATTTTACTGATCCCTTTGGCTGTGATAGCCGGCATGGCGATAATCGGTTTACCTCCTTCACTGGCTGCTGCACCCCGGATAAAGTCCAACTGTCCTCCACAACCACTGTAGAATTTGCATCCCAGAGAGTCGGCGTTTACCTGGCCGGTGAGGTCGATAGAAAGTGCAGAGTTGATGGCAGTCATTTTCGGTTGCTGGGCAATGATATAAGGATCGTTGGTATAGCCTACGTCCATCATAGCTACTGCCGGGTTGTCGTCGATAAAGTCATATACCGCTTTAGAACCCATCAGGAAAGTAGAAACGATTTTCCCTTTATCGTATTTTTTATTCAGGTTGTTGATTACTCCTTTATAATAAAGAGGTAATACTCCATCGGCAAACATTTCGGTGTGGATCCCCAGATTTTTGTGGTTACCCAGCTGTGACAATACGGCGTTCGGAATAGCTCCGATTCCCATTTGAAGACAAGCACCGTCTTCGATCAGGCCGGCACAATTTTTACCGATTTGAATATCCTGTTCCGATGGTTGTGCCGGTTTAGCTTCAATCAGCGGAGTGTTGTCTTCGCAGAAGATATCGATATCGGATAATTTGATGATGGCATCTCCCCAGGCACGCGGCACGTTAGGGTTGATCACCGCAATTACTGTTTTAGCCGTTTGAACGGCAGCCAGGGTGGCATCTACAGAAGTACCCATAGATACATAGCCGTGTTTATCCGGAGGACATACCTGAATCATGGCCACATCTACCGGAGTAATCCCCATACGGATTAATTTCTGGGTTTCACTGAGGTGTACCGGAATATAGTCTGCCCAACCGTCCTGAGTCGCTTTCCGTACGTTGTGGCCGACAAAATACGATTCCAGCTGGAATACACCTTCGAATTCCTGCTCTGCATAAGGAGCAGCGCCTTCCGTATGAAGATGTTGCAATTTAATGTTTTTCAGCTCTCCGGCACGTCCGCGGGCACACAAAGCCTGGATCAAACCCTGAGGTGCACAAGCTACACTGTGAATATGAATCCGGTCGCCCGATTTCACCACTTTGACAGCTTCTTCAAATGATACTGTTTTTATACCTTGAACCATAATGTTGTTATATTAGATTAAAATCTTTCACTCACAAACGATGCGAAGGTAGGCAATAAAAAGTAAAAAGTAAAAGGTAAAAGGTAAAAAGTGGGAGTAAATTGTGTGTAGAATTTGTTGCGTAATAAAATTATAGGGGAGAATACCGGACAAAACTGCTGTAATGGTTTGCGGATCGGATATATATAATCAATAGTGTGATGGAAAAGGACAACTCTATCTGTAAAGTATAGAATCGTCCTTTTTAGTTTACTTGTATTTTTCGATCAGGTTTTTAACGACTTCGGGGGTTAATTTATGATTTTCGAGCAGAGGAAAACCTTCCCAGCGGACAATACCTTTCGGATCGATGATGATGACATGGGGAATACCTTTGATTTCCAGGATTTTGTCCATTGTTTTTTTAGTATCTACTCCGTAATAATATTCGATAACGGGTTCTTTCATCGCTTTAATCTTTTCTACCGGTTCGTCCGAAATGCCGATAACGACGACATCTTTCGAAAATTCTTTGGCAATCTCGTTGAGCTCGGGAATTGCTTTCCGGCAGGGGCCACACCAGGTAGCCCAAAAGTCGATGATGACGAATTTTCCCTCAGTATCGGGTTTTTTAGAAATCCAGGTTTCTACGGTTAGTTCCGGTGCCTTTTCGTTCAGAAAAGATTTTGCCCACAACTGTTTGCCGTTGTTGCTTTCCTGTGCAAATCCGATGCCGCTGAATAATAGCATGGTCAGTAAAATAATTGTGTTTTTCATTGTTTATCAGAATTTTAGTATTCAAGTCTATCCTTTGTTTTTTCAGTTATAACGGTTACAGCCCTTTCTCTCAACTTCTATCTCCCCACTTTTTAACCTCTCTCTTTTATCTCCTCGAATAACCTTTAGCCTATAGCTTTTAGCCTACAGCCTTTAGCCTATAGCTTTTAGCCTACAGCCTTTAGCCTATAGCTTTTAGCCTTTTACCTTTTCATCGCCCTCTCCATATCTTTCTTGGCATCTTTCAGTTTCAGGCTTTCCCGTTTGTCGAATTCCTTTTTGCCTTTAGCCAGGGCGATCCGGAGTTTGGCGTATCCTTTTTCGTTGAGGAAAACTTTTACCGGTACGATGGTCAGGCCGGATTCTTTCACTTTACGTTGCAGTTTGATCAGCTCTTTGTGAGTGAGCAGTAGTTTTCGTTCCCGTTTTTCTTCGTGATTGTAATAAGTCCCTAGTTTGTATTCGGCGATATGCATCCCTTTTACCCACAACTCTCCCCGGTTAAAAAAGCAGTAGGAATCTACCAGACTGGCTTTCCCGGCCCGGATAGATTTAATTTCGGTACCGGTAAGTACGATGCCGGCATTATATTCTTCGAGAAATTCGTAGTCGAAGGAGGCTCGTTTGTTTCGTATATTGACTTCGTTAGGCATAAACTGAAAAATTAAATATTGAAAGCAGAAATTCCAAAGATGATCATCAAAAGTTGATTGATAATGACTGGAATACAAATAATCGCCAGTGAACTGATGACGAGAATATTGGTTTTCTGGCCCGGATGCAATCGGGGGATTTGGCCAAGTCCTTTGTAAAGCGTCCGTATAAAAGTAAAACTGAGCAACGTAAAAAGTTGGCCTAGAAAAATATTTCCCAGAGCATTTCCAATACTATGAAAAATAATGAAAATCACTCCACTGTATACGGTCAGATTTAAGGCCAGGTTCGTATCGAAAGAGAGTTTCCGGCACAAATATTCCCGTGTAATCAGATAGGCGAACCAGTTACCGATGAGCATTGCTATCAGATTAATGATTGTCAGACCGGTAGCTTGCCAAAAATTATAATTGATCAAATTGATCAACAGAACCATTATCGAGATAACCATAGTAATGGGAATCAGATAATTCCGATACAATTCCTTTCCGGAATTAGTTTCGTTCAGGGCTTCCGGCCATACAGTCTCCGGAACCATCAGCAATTGTTCGGTGCGTCGGTATAGATATTTGAAATTAATATTTTTCATGCCAGACAAAAATATCTAATTTTTCCTGAAAAACAACAGGAATTTTTGAAGATACTTTGTCCGGGAAAGACAAAGCTAGGGAAAGGTGAAAGCCTACAAAGCCCATTCTTCTGATAAGGATGGAAAGAATGGGCTTTGCATTACTTTTGTAACCGGTCTATTAGAAGTGTGCGGACTACCTCATACCCTTTATGTGGATTGAACTCTTCATCTGGCCGAAGCAACTGCTTGGTATCTCCCAAAAACTCATCATCTTGCATTTTATCTTCCATGTTGATAATAAATTCTTTGTAAGTAGGAACGTGATCTACCACAAATTCCATATACTTTTGGTAACAAGCCAATACGTGAGCTATGTTGACATCTGATAGGGTCAATGCTTTATACAAGTCATATAAATCACGTCCCTTTCGTCTTTGGTACAAAGCACGCAACTTAGTCCCCACCAATTCATCCAGCTGATAGGTCAAGACATGACACTCTCCATTATACCATTTGTTTGAAACTGAGAATGGAACTTCCTGCATTGGTAGCACATTGAAATGTTCCTTGCAATTGATTTCCACCTTGAGGTGTATCGGAACAACCGGTATAATTTCTGATTCAAGTCTAAAAATTAAAGTGTTATTATGTTTCTTTTGCTTGACTTTGGGCTCGCCGAGAAAAGAAAGTGCTTCTCTGATGCGGTCGTATGTTTCTTTTATCGGTTCCGCTTTAACTTGTACAAGGTCGATATCCTCGCTATATCTGGGCTGGGGTGACAGGAACAGCTTATGCAGGGCAGTTCCACCACGAAATGCAAGATGTGATGCAAGGTATGGGTCCTTATAAATTTCTGTCAAGGCTCTGCATATCAACAAATCCTGTTCAACCTGTTCGGTTTCTGTCCATGGAACCTGTTCGCCCCATTCTCTGATTGCAAATTCGGGAATCATTCGTCTATTTCTATTTCTTGGTTAATAATCACTTTCCATTTTTTATCAACTTCACAATATCCTGTCGGTTTGTTTACCTTAAACGGAACTTTTCTAAATTTTAATCCTGCGACCTCCATTTTGGAATATAAAGTTTCCGCCAAATCCTCTCGCTCCAAGATATGTTCCATGATATATCCCAACCGCTGAAAGACCGGTGTAGATGATGCTTTGAAGAAGGAGTCATTCAGGCTGTCCAGATTCACGACATCTACCAATTCGTTCAAAACAGTGCAGACACGGTTCAGACCACCCACGCTCTTTTCGTTTTCTATCAAGTCAATAGCTGTCAGTTCAGGAGAAGATACGTTGATATATCCAGTTTGGGTTTTGTGTTTTCTTATGAACTCCGTTTGAATTTCTTTTTTAGAGAAGAATAATATGGATGTGCCATTTTTAGAAGTACTCCTCATATAAGGTAGTTCAACCGCTACCGAAAAAGTTTGAGCCCTTTGATGGGAGGCCCCATAAAAAGCTGCGGAATTTAATAAGGCTACATAATATTTCTTGTCAAGATAAGCCATAAGCTGATCCATGTAGAAGACCGGAGGGATAATCCCTTTCAGCGAATACTCTATAGGCATGATGACATAGAAATTTCTCCAGGGCGAAATGATTTTCGCTTTAGTGACCAAACGGGACAGATAGGTTTTCATATAATCCTTGCCCAATGAAGGGAATTGCTTTTCAATATCTTCCTTGGTGAAGGTGTAGTAACCCCTCATTTCCCTGTTTTCAATCCATTCTGACAAGTTTTCTATATCCTTTTTCATATCACACGATGCAATGATTCTGCAAAAGTAATCATTTCCTGATTACTTACGCAAAATGATTGCAATTATCTTGGGCTAAATGTGCATTTTTCCATATTCCTCTATAAAAATCCATCATAGCCGCGCTTCCCTTGTCAAGTCCCATTGAAAAGGTAACTCGGAGGGACGATACCTTCCACGTTCGAGCCTGCGGTTTTCGCGCAAAAAATTCCCTGCGGTAATTTTTCACCCGAAAAAACGTTCCGGTATCGCCGTCCGAGTTGTGGAGACGGCCGGGACTTAGCAAGCGAAGCGACCTACGGCGCATAGGACAAGATAAAAAACAATCTGACAGCGGTATTTTGCCGGACTTGATGTTCCAATGGATTACGCCGTCAACACATTCCCCATACAAAATCTTCTTCCTGTCTTATAGAGCGGCACAAGGAAGCGGGGACTAAAGACAGCTCGCTCGCAACTCTGCATAATACGGTTTTCTCCTTGCCGGTTTCGTGGCGTTCCTGCCGTTTTTCTTACCCTGGGGCTTGCCATTCGTGTGTGCCCGCCCTTTTCCGCCCCTTTAATCCGGTGCTTTTCCTTACTTTTTCCTTTGACTTTCCCGTT
>ERZ779643.1224-NODE-1224-length-18335-cov-18.844311_pt1 | contig 18335 bp, 12 predicted proteins | sample MGYA00511564_ERZ779643 | MGnify/ENA primary metagenome ERZ779643 (study PRJEB29588, sample SAMEA2147114) | human gut metagenome | biome: human gut; feature: human-associated habitat; material: faeces | place: Denmark | collected 2008/2010 ... | reverse complement strand
ACAGCTTGTCGCTGTGACCGCTTATCTGCTTTATTGCTTTGTGTAACTCCGCCGTTCTGCTAATCTTAGCTGACCGCCGACAATTCCAAAGGCGGAATTTGAGGCAGCTCACAGCCGCAGGCGGAATTGTCAGCGGCGACTCGCCATTAGGCTCTGGATTTTATGATGTCGACCATTTCGCCGACGTTCTTCATCGAAGAAACCTCGCCCATCTTGAAACGGATACCGAATTCGTCTTCTACAGCGGAGATGAGGTTGATATGCTCAAGGCTGTCCCAGTCCTCTATATCATCTGCTGTTGTGCCTGCTTCGACCTCGATCTCGTCATCGTCGAATACGTTTCTGAAAACCTCGTTTAATCTTTCGTAAATTTCCTGCTCGCTCATTTTACTTGTTCCTTTCTACAGTAATATACTTGTTTTTAGGCTCGTAGCCCGAAAGCGAAAGCTCCCATACGGTGTTGCCGTCTGCGTCCTCGCTGACCTTCGTAAAGCCGAAGTCGCCGTACAGCTCTTTCACCATTTTATTCTTTGCGGTGGGGTAATAATATCCCTTTACCGTCTTAAGTCCACGCTGTTTTGCTCTGTCACAGAGATTGTCGAGCATTGCGTATTCCATATCACGCTTAAGCACACGGCAACTCATAAGCCATAAATCTATGTCGAGCGTATCGCCGTTCACCTTTCCGATAACTACCGATACTATGCCGTTGTCACCAAACTTGTCGGCAAGCCTGCCGTACAGCCTGATATAGCTGTCATCTGCGAATACCTGCTCCATTTCTGCGGTCGTAAAACGCTTTGTGGTGAGGTTGAACTGGTTGCTCTTGTTTGTAAGCTGTGTTATGCGGGGGAGATAGACAGGCAGGAAGTCATCTATCACAGCCACCATCTCAAGACTGTGAAGATACTCGCCGTAGTCGGTGAACTGTGCCTGCTGTGCGGCTCTTACCGCATTCTCCTTGTACATTTCGTTACGCTTTAAATCATCGCTTGAAAAAGCGGTTATCTCAAAGAAGCGTGAGCGGTCTACCACTCTTATATAATCCTCCGGACGCTCCATTTCGGGAACGGCTACTGTAGGCAACTGTGCGGAAACTATCGCACGCTCGGCAGGGTTATCGTCAAGGAATACGAGCGCATCCTGTCCGATGTTGAGCCCTGTCGCTATTGCCTCGATATTTCTGTCCTTGTTATCCCAGTTTGCCTTTATCATTATGAAATCATCGGGTTTTAAACTGCCCTCGGGGTGATTAAGGCCTGCAAGGGCGTTTTCCTCATCGTTCTTCGAGCAGACGGTCAGCATTACGCCTGTATCCTTCACAAGTCCGAGATACTTCTGGAATTCGGCATAGACCTGTCCCATATGGGTTTCCTGTCCTATTTCAATGCCGTCAACACCGTCATCTCCGACAACTCCGCCCCATAATGTATTATCAAGGTCGAGTACAAGCGCTTTCTTGTTCTTGCCGAACACCGACTTTATTATTGCCGCTAAGTTGAAAGCAAAGTCGGGTATCGCAGGAACGCACATTGCGTACTTGTACAGGTGCCAGTAGGACGGCTCGCTCCACTTGTCAAGACCGTAGCAGGCGCTGACATAGTTTATATCATTGATATAAAAACTCTCATGCGATGCGGCATAATCGGCAAATGCCGTGTTCAGCCTGTTTATGAAATTCACTCTGCCTCGGCAGTCAAACGCATCACGGTTGCCCATAAGCCTGAAATACGGCTGTTCGAAGTTATTCTGTATAACAGGGCAGTGATAGCGCTCGGCTATTTTTTCCCACATCGTTTCAAAATATTTCATCTGCTCGGCAAAAAGAGCGTCTGTCTGCTCCTTGCTGTCGGTTATCGCAGGATATTTCAGAATATTGCGGTTGGACGTGTGAACGAAAATAAGGTCGGGTGAGAAGCTGTCAAGCTCCTCATTTCCGAATACTGCGTCCTGCCAGTAACGGTTGTACTCAGACTCGTAGAAGGTCGGCTCGATGCCGTAGTTCAGCAGGAATAATTCGAGCATATTTATTATATCGTTCGTGGTTGAGCCGCCGAGAACGGCGATTTTTTTCTTTATGCGCACACTGCCGTCTGACAGGAGCAGTCTTTTTATAGAGCGTTTCTTTTTCAGCAGATAACCGCTGTCGAAGGGGTATTCAAGTTCTTTCATAGGTGTGTCCTTATTTCAAGTAATTAAATCATATTATCAATTATCTCATTGAAGTGCTTTTTATATCCCTAACCCCCTGACCCCCTTTCCCCCGTGAAAGGCTGTGTATGCTTGGTTGGCTTTGCGTCCTTGCAAAGCCCTTGGGCATACACGCCCGGCATCCGTGCCGGGGATAAGTGTGGGGCTGCCGCCCTCACCCCGCTTGGGGCTAACGCCCCAAACCCCATATTATTAAAAGCATAGATTTTCGACAAACTGAAACACTTTTCATATATTTCGTATATATGAGAAATAGTCGCAGTTGCCGCCTGCAACGGTATAGGCGCAGTTTGCAAACAGCAGATCGGTCGCATCGACCTGCTTGCAGAATTTTATTGCGTTTACCTCGCAGTAGCGCAGGTCAAGCACATAGATATTATCAAAGCTCTCAGTGAAGAACGGGATAAGCCCGTTGCCGTAGCTTTCCTTGATAACGACCAGATTTCTGCCTGTCTTTGCATTGGTCTTTATATGGGCGATGAGATCGTCACTGCCTAAAAACGACAGGTAGTAATAGCTTGCGTTGTCGCAAAGGAAAAGGTTGCTGTCATAGCCGTTGCTGTAATAACGGTCGTAATATGTGGTTTTCAGCTTATCCTCATTCGGAGAATAGTAGACCGCATAAGTTTCGGGGTCATTGTTAAGGTGTTCGTCGGACGAATAGTAATACATCGAGCCGACATAACCGCCGCAGGTTTCCTTGCGGTAATTCTTTATATCCGGCACTTTTACACCTGCCGTTTTGCAGAACACCTGTGCGGCATAATATGCGCCGAGCGGCATCCAGTGGTGGTCCGTCCTTGAGTATATCTCCTCTGAGGTGTGCTTTGACAAAGTATCATACACGCTGACGTTTGTAACGCCTGTGCTTTTAAGTCCGCTTTCGATATAATCTATCTTATCCTTCTGAAGCTCGGTGTAGCCCTTGTATTCGGTCGGATTGTAGAAATCGACAGATGTCGGTATTACCATAGAATATACCGTTACTTCGGGAAGTGCCGACTGGAACGCCTTTACATCGGTCATATATTGGTCGCAGTAGCCGTATGTACCGCCGTAGAACATAATTCCACGGTAGTGATTATCCATACCTGCGACTAATATTCCGTTGTCGCCTATCGCCCTGTAGCTGTTTATATCGGTCTTACTTGCGGGGGCGGAGCTTTCTTCGGCAGAAGTGCCGTCCGTTTCGGGAGCGGAGGTTTCTTCGGCAGAAGTATCCGGCGGTAACGTTTCGGGAGCGGAGGTATCGGGCTGTTCGGTTTCTTTGCTTTCGGTGTCCGAAGGGGCTTCCGATGATACGGGGTCGGGTGGTAGGGTGTATGCCGATGTGTCCTTGCCGCTTGCGTTGCTGTCGGGGAAAATCTCTGAGCATCCGCAGGCGAGCGATAATGTCAATATAAGCGCTGTTATCTTCGGGAGCTTTTTCATACTGCTCCTCCTTTCAGAAAACCTGTCAGAGATTTACTTTGAAAGCAGGTTGTTCTTTATACCCTCTGCATTTTCGCCGACAGCGGAGAATGTACACATTGTGAACAGAACGTCGGTAATGCCGTTATCCTTAATAAAGTCGGGTGCGTAAAGGTCAAAGTAGCGGATGTCGCAAACGTAGATCTCCTCAAAGGAATCTATAAAGAAGGGAACTTCGGCATTGCCGTAGCTGTCCTTGAAAATGCAGAGCTTTCTGCCGTTCTTGTTTGCGGTTTCTATCTTTACTATCTTCTGATCACCGCCCATAAAGGTCGAATATGCGCCGCTTGCAGGCTGATCTACAAATATGCTGTGGAACTGTGTGAACTGCTCATCAACCTTGAAATCGGTGGTATAATAAGTGGCGGTGTAATCTGTAGAGGGGATATAGTAGGTGAAGGTATCGGGGTCGTTTTTGATACGCTCATTATACTCGGTAAATGCGTACATTGTTCCGACAAAGCCTTCTATCGTTTCCGTCTTGTAGGTCGAAAGCTCCTTTACGGGTACCTGTGCCATTTCACAGAAAGCCTTTGCCGCATAATATGCGCCGAGGGGTTCCCAGTGATGATCGGTACGGGTATAGATGTACTCGTTTGTGTGCGCCTCAAGTGCGGCATATCCGTCAACGTTTATCACGTTCACCAGCTTGTTTGCTATGCTGTTTATCGAATCCCTGTGGCTTGCGTTGTATTTTTCATAGCCTTCGGGAAGGTAGTATGCACCTGCTGTAGGCACTACCATATTGAATACGTTTACCGATGAGCCTACCTTTTCCTTGAACTCGTTAAGGTATGACGCATAGTTTGCGCCGTCGCCGCCGCCGTAAAGGGAGATGCCCCATGTATGACCGTCTATGTCAACGACAAGCTGACCGTTTGTCTGAACGCCGTCAACGCCGACAGGCTTCTTGTTTTCGGACGATGATTCATCGGAAGAAACTGTGCTTTCTGAAGATGCGGATGAATTATCGCTTGTTGTATCGCTTTTTGTATTATCCTTGCTTTCTGTAGCGGAGCTTTCCGTTAAACTGCTTTCGTTTTTGCCGTCTGTAACGGAGCTTGCATTCTGAGATGAGCAGGCGCAGGCCGACGTCAGAATTGACGCACAGGCAAGTATTGCCGCTGTTAACCTGATATTTAGCTTCATAGTATGTCCTTTCTTTATGCGGGGGGTATTTTTATATTGCCCGTAAATGTAAATTCTTGTCCTATTGTAGTATATCACACTATCGTGTCAAGTTCAAGGATTTTCACTTAAGTTTCAGCCGGCGAAACGTTATATTTACTGTAAATGTCACGGGTTATGACTATTCCGCCGGGGAGGGCATATTCGCTCTGCATATAATCGTAATAGTCGCCGGGAGTTATTATTCCTGCGGTCTTTACTATATCGGTTCCTGCCTTGCTGAGTATATAGTCCGCAAGGAAAACGCAGTTTGTACTCATAACGAAATAGGTCTTGAATCTGCCGCTTTTAAACTTATAGAACCGTGCGTGCGTGCCGTTCCACAGCGAACTGCAATAATCGTCAAAATCCGCAATGTCGGCGGTGGGGCTGTTTTCGGTTGCAAGCTGATAGGGCGGTTCCCAGTGGGTGATGTTTCGTTCAAGCTTTGCTATGCCTTTTCTGACTTTTGCAAGCTGTTTTTCCGACAGCTTTATGCCGAAATCGAACACCATCTGCAGATCGTGATAAACGCAGAAATTTATATACTTGTCAAAATCCGCTTTGAAAAGCACACCGTCACCGATGCCGCCGAAAAGCCTTTCGGACGCTTTGTCATAATTTCCGTAGGATATTACAGTACCGTTCAGCACAAGGTCGCAATGTCCTATAGAGCCTACTCCATCGGCGCTGACGTGGATAAGAACGTGTATATCGGGGGTGTCGGCGCTTTTTTCGTAACGCTCCTCGTTTTGCAGTTTTTCAATATCTATCTCACGGGAATCAAGTCGCTCGGTATAACTGCGCAAGGTTTTCAGCGGTATGAACGTGGTTATGACCTGAGGAAGCGAAAAGCGTATCCTGCGGCGGATGATGCCTTTGGCTTTATTCGGAGCGGCCTCACGGATAAACAGCCTCAGCTCGCCTGCACCGTAAATTATGCAATATAGTCCGATGACAACAAGCATACCCTGACTTCCCATAAGAGTGCCGAAAAGCATAATAATGCCGAAAACGGTGAAGAATATTCCCGAAAAAAAGTCATAGAACGCATCGGGAACGGCATTTTTAAGGGCTGTGCCGAAGTCGATGAATTTTACAAGGGCATTAAGAAAAACGTAAAGCGAGAATATAAACGACAGAAGCGCAAGAGTAGCGGCAGGGAAGAAAACGGATATAAGTCCTATTATAATGTTTCCGATGCCGCTGAACACGGGCAGTCGCTGATGTCTTGCGTAGGCACGGATAAGGCGGTGGATACCGTTTGCAACGATAAAGATACCGCCCAGCCTTGCGGCAGGCTCTACCACTATTTTTCCGTTTACAAGTACAAGTATACCGACAGTGATAAGTCCTGCGCCGTACAGGAGCAGCCACGTTATATTGAAGTTCTTTTTTATATTCGGCTTTACGGTCATAATATGCTTTTACTCCTTTCTATAAATGTCTAACGGGGGTTTGGGGCGTAGCCCCAATGCGGGTTGTCAGTCGTTGGTGTCGCTGCGTCGTGCAGCGACTGTGTGCGACTGACTTCAAGCGTCCTTGCTTGGTGGGGCGGCAGCCCCACACTCAGCCCCGGCATGGATGCCGGGCGTGTATGCCCAAGGGCTTTGCAAGGACGCAAAGCCAACCAAGCATACACAGCCCTTCACCACGGGGAAGGGGGTTGGGGTTAGGGCTAGAAATTTGCACTTCATATTGAAAATCACACTTTTTCTACTAACCTATCGTCTATAAAACCATCTTGATTTTTACAAGAAAATATGATACAATAACTATCGCAACTTTACTGTGCGGTCACGGGGTGAAAACCGTGAGGAAAGTCCGAGCATCACAGAGCAGGGTAGCTGTTAACGGCAGCCGGAGGCGACTCCAGGGCGAGTGCAACAGAAATATACCGCATTGTTTTTACAGTGTAAGGGTGGAAAGGCGAGGTAAGAGCTCACCACGGGGCAGGCGACTGTTCCTGTCTGTAAACCCTATCCGATGCAACACCGATTGGTTTCGGGGGTAAACCGTCTGCTCGGCGGTCCCGATTTAAGGTGGCTTGAGGTCTGCGGCGACGCAGGGCGTAGATAGATGATCGCACACGACAAAACTCGGCTTACAGGTAAAGTTGCTATATGGATATTGTGCCGGCCTTTTATATAAGGTCGGTTTTAGTTTATAGAAAAAGTGTGTTTTTGAAATAAACTTCTGATTTATTATCCCTATCCCCCTGCCCCCTTTCCCCGGAAAGGGGGTGAATACGGGGACTGGCGTCCCTGCGACCCGCCTTGGGGCTACGCCCCAAACCCCATTTTAAAAATATATAGTTTTTTGACGGTCAGGTGCCGGCCTTTTATATAAGGTCGGTTTTTGTTTTTATAAAGCCGCTCGGTTATCGGGCGGCTTTGATCGTATTTACTTGCTGATTATCTTTTCGGCGGCGGAGGCAAGGTAGAGCGAGCCTGTTATCATCGCTATATCCTTTGTTCCTGCCTTGAGCGTTGCCTGTGAAATTGCGCTGTTAAGGTCTCCGCAGGCGGTAGCACGTACTCCCTGCTCTATGGCAAAGCGTGTAAGCTGAGAAGCGGGTACGCATCCGGGCATAAAGCCGTCAACGAATATTACATCTTCGAAGCGGGGGAGAATTATTTTAAGGGCGGTCTGCCAGTCCTTGTTTGCCATCATACCGACTACGCCGTGTATTTTTCTTTTGTCGCAGCTCAGCAGTTTTTCGGCGGCTCTCATTGCGGAGGGGTTGTGCGAGCCGTCTATGATGCAGGTAGCGCCGTTCACACTTACCTCCTCCATTCTGGCTCTGAGGGCGGATCTTTCAAGTCCTGTGAACACACTGCTGTACTCTATATTCAGTATACGGCAAGCCTCTATGGCGCACAGAGCATTTTTTATCTGATGTTCACCGGACATAACGAGATGATAATTCATACCCTTGTATGAAAAGAACACATCGGTAATATCCATATGGAACACCTGCACTCTTGACATATCGGGGATAATTTCTTCGCAGTTATACTCACGGCATTTATCATCAATGACACGCATTACCTCTTTTGCCTGTCCCGGATATACTATGCACGGAACGGACGGCTTTATTATGCCTGCCTTGTGACGTGCTATTTCGGTAAGCGTATCGCCAAGCACATCGGTATGATCGAAATCTACCGATGTTATAACGCTGACAGCGGGATTTACAACGTTAGTGCAGTCAAGAAGTCCGCCTATGCCGGTTTCTATAACGGCAACGTCTACCTGCTCCTTATAGAAATAAAGCAGGGCTATGGCGCAGAGTATCTCAAACTGTGAAAATCCGTCAAAGCCTGTCTGCTCTACGGCATTTTTCACCTGCTCGCAAAGAAGCGCAAAGGCAGGACGTGAGATATATTTGCCGTTTACCTGTATGCGTTCCTCGATGCAATCAATATAGGGCGATGTGAATTTTCCTACGCTCTTGTTGTCGGCTTTTACAGCGTTGCTTATATATTCGCATACGCTACCTTTTCCGTTTGTTCCTGCAACGTGAACTATTTTAAGCTCGTTTTGCGGATTGCCGAGAAGCCTCATAAGAATAACAAATCTTATAAGGTCCTTTACGGGTGTACCGGATTTTGTGAAAGTACCGACGTATTCAAATGCCTGTTCGTATGTCATGTGGGTTTCCTTTCGCATTTTCTTCTTTTACTTTTTACTCAAAACACAATTTCTTCATTTCATAAGTGCGATAAAGCTCTTTGCCTTATTTACTATCAGCTTATCGTTGTCATAGACGAGCAGGTTATGTGCCTGTCCTATACCTACCCAGCGTATCTCCGAAATTTCTTCAAGCTGGGGGGTGTAATCATAATTTCTTGCACGGGCGACAAAATACACAACTTCCTTTTTTGCGTCCTTGCGTGGCGAATATGTAACTGTTTCTCTGAAGCCTGAGTCAATATAAACGTCTATGCCGGTTTCCTCTTTTATTTCACGTTTTGCGGTTTCTTCCTCAGTTTCGCCGTTTTCAACGTGTCCTTTCGGGAATGACCAGTAGCCCGACTTGATGTGCTTTATAAGCAATATTTCCGTATTGCCGTGAAATTTTCTGTAAACAATACCGCCGCAGGACTTTTCATAAGTCATCTGCTCCGAACACCTCCTTGTGTCTGACCGCTTGCGTTGTCAAAGCATTAAAACACGGTGCAGTTGTTTATAATCGTTTATATTATAGCATGTTTTTCACAAAAAGTCTATAGTGAAGGGGTGTAAATGATAGTGTGGTTGGAAAAAAGAGGTGGTTTTTAGTTGGGATGTGGGAAAAAGCCACGGCGGGTGCCGTGGCTTTTTAGTATTTATCTTTGGTAACAAGCTACCGATAGTTCTTTTTGTCGGATAGCACTTCTCGGGTTCGCTATTCGAATGGGTACACTTGTCAATATGAAAGAGGGAGACAACCAAAGCTTTCATTTAAAGGCAAGGGTGATGGTGCGAGGCGAAGGGATTATTGTTCTTTTGTAATGATTGTGGGGATTGAGAGGTTCGATGCAACGGGAGGGGCAAGCAAGGCAAGGATGCCTTAAGCGTGTGTGCCCAAGGGCTTTGCAAGGACGCAAAGCCAACCAAGCACACACAGACGCTCGCCCTACGAAAAGCGAGTGGGATAGAAGTTCTATCAAATTCAATCCCCACCGTCACGGCTTGGAAATATTAGTGATTTATAAAAGCCGGATTTCTAACTAATATACCGATAAATGCAGAACTTGTTGTAGTAGCCGTGCCACCTCCCCTTTTTCGAGGGGAGGCAAGGGTGATGGTGCTTGGCACAAACGATAGTATCACTGTGGCGATTTAATAAGAACCGGTTTAATCTTCGGTTTTTGTAAATCTGAACGATTTCATATCGAACTGTGTGCCGGGCAGGAATACGAATGCAATGTTGTTCTTGCCTGCGATATGCTCGACGTCAAACGTTACCGGTGTGTACTCGTCTGCGTGGGGGAATTCGAGCAGACGGGTAGTCTGGCTGCCGTTCTCATCGTTTACTCTGAGCTGAATCGTGCAGTTATCGAGCGGTGTTCTGCCTGTAACGGTTATCTTATCCGTACCGCCTGCGAAATCGAGGCCGTTGAATTCGATAACAACGTTGTTGCCTATCTCCTCAACGCATGAGCCGTTTACCTTGTAATCATCGCCGTACAGATTATCGTTGTCTGCCGCAGAGTTTTCCGCATAGGTACGGTCGTACTTTTCAAACTCAAAGCCGCCGAATATGCAGGAATTATTGATAACAAAGCTGATGTCGTGCGTTCCGCTTATTCTGCACGGCAAGTCGAAGGTCTGAGGGTATGCTCTGTCCCAGCCGCCGTTATTCTTTATTGCAAATGTGCCGATATATCTGCCGCCGTTGTCGGCATCGCCGAGATACAACTCTACGGGATAATCTTCACCGCCGCCGCTGTTGCCGACGCTTATCGTAATCTTCTTTGTGCCGCCGCCGAAATCAACGGAACTGAAGCCGACGGTCGTTCTTCCGTTAAAGCCGCCGAGCGAACCTCTGTCTATCGTGGTAACAGGAACATTCGAGAAATCGCAAAGGCAGGCGGCAATAAAGATATAAGGATCCTTTTCTGCTTTTCCAAGCCCTTCTGCCGTATATTCAAGCTCGGAGATAATCTTCGGAATGTCGGTACCGTTCTTTGAATATGCTCTAAGGCGGAATTTGCCGTCGCCGAAGGCTTTCAGTGTCGCCGTCTTTCCGTCAAACGAAACTACCTTTGCAAAGCTTATCTCAACTCCGTTATCGGTACAGCATTTGAACTCTATGTCACGGAAGGTTGCGTTTTCGGGGAATATCTTTACCGAAATTTCGGCAGTATCACGTTCCTTTGTCAGTGTACGAGGCTCACTGTCGAAAAGGTCGATTTTTCTTACGGGAATTTCATTTGTGTAGGGCGTGGTTACTGCGGGGAATGCGTTTTGAGTAACAACGCTTACTCCCTGCGGCTCTGTTTCGGGGGCTACCGCTTTTATAGTTATCGTTTTAGGCTTCAGACCCTCGCTTTCGGCGGTTATAACTATGTCGCCTGTTTCAAAGGTGGATTCGATTATCGCAAGAAGCTTTCCGGAGAACAGCTTTCTGTGATTGCCCTTATAGCTGTCATAGTCGGTGCTGTCGCCGTTATCAAGTCCTACAAGTCTGCCTGCGCCTTTTACTGTGAACTTTATTCTGTTTACCGCATTCTGAACTTCCTGTCCCATTATATCGTCAACGGTTACGGTAATAAACGCAAGCGATCTTCCGTCAGCCGCTATTTCACTCACATCGGGAGTCATATTCACGCTGTGAGGATCAAGAGAGGTGAAAAGAACCGTTTCCTTTTCGTAATCGTCAGCATCGCAGTCGGGGCTGAGATAGCCTCTTACCGCAAGCGGCTTGTTCTTATGGAACGGCACTGTGAAGCGGGCGCAGAGCTTGTCTTCCGTGAGGTGATCTATCACCTTGCCTTCATACATCTCTCCGCAGTAATGAAGTCTGATAAACGGAAGGTCGGAATAAACAAGCACGTCTATAAGCTGACCCTCGTTGAAATCCCAGCAGCAAGGGGAAACGTGAATGAAGGATTCTTCCTCGGCTATATCCCATACCGATTTATAGAACCAGAACGAGTCTTTTTCAAAGCCGGCGGTATCTATGATGCCGAAGTATGAGTTCTTGGTATTGTAGGGGGTAGGCTCGCCGATATAGTCAAATCCTGTCCATACGAACTGTCCCATAGAATATTCTGCGGCGGCATCCATAGCAAAGGATCTTAGCGGAGATGCTCCCCAGTTTACAACGCTGTTTCCGAGATCGGAGCATTGCAGATCGTCATATACCAGTAAGCCTGTATCATAGGGGAAGTGGTATATGCCTCTTGAGCGTACCGTCGAGGCGGTTTCACTGCCGTAAATGACCCAGTCGGGATGCTTTTCGTGATGCTCGTCATACAGCTTTTCCGCATAGTTATAGCCTGCAAGCTTCAGATAATCAGCTACATTCTGTGCGTTTTCCCACTGCATATAGTTTGAGGCTATCGTGGGCGGGGCATTGTGCATAGGGTCGTTCTTTTCGACCTCCTCGCAAAGCATCTTAGCAACCTCAAGTCCTCTGGGGCTTTTATGCGTATCGTATATTTCGTTGCCTATGCTCCACATTATAACCGACGGGTGATTACGGTCACGTTTTATCCACGCTTCAACATCCTTCTTATACCAGTCCGGGAAAAAACGGTGGTAATCGTTCTCGTTCTTGGCAAGCTCCCACATATCGAATATTTCGCTGTCAACGAGGAAGCCCATTTTATCGCAAAGCTCCATAAGCTCTCTTGACGGGGGGTTATGGCTGGTGCGGATAGCGTTTACGCCCATATTCTTCAGCTTTTCAAGCTGTCGGCGGGTAGCATCGTAATTTACCGCAGCGCCGAGTGCGCCTAAGTCATGGTGCATACAAACACCGTTCAGCTTGAGGTGCATACCGTTTAACAAAAAGCCCTCGTTTGCACTGAATTTTGTGGTTCTGAAGCCGAATTTTTCAACGGTATCATCAAGCCTGTTTCCGTTATCGTCATAAAGTATCACAGACAGGGTATATAAATTGGGTGTGATTATATCCCATAATTTAGGAGCGTCCATATAGAACACCAGCTTATCGTTCTTGCCGCAAAGTCTGCGTTCGCAAACGTAAACCTCTCTGTCTTCGGGATCTCTTAATGTATATGAAATCAAGCCGCAGACCGTGTCGGAAAGGCTTATCTGTACAGTAGTCTTCCACTTGCCGTGTTCTCTGCGGTCTGTATCACTGCACTTTGCACTGATATAGACGCCGTTTTCAACGATGTGACGGCGTGAGGTCTTTCTGAGCCACACGTTTCTGTATATTCCGGCTCCGCTGTACCAGCGGGTATTCGGGGATTTATGGTTTACTCTGACTAAAATGCGGTTTTCGCCGTTTTTCAGAGCATCGGTTATATCAAAGCTGAAGGTTGTATAGCCGTACTTCCACTTGCCGACTTCCTTATTGTTTACATAGACGGTAGTATCCATATATACGCCGTCAAAGATCAGGATATAGCAATCGTCCTCTCCGAGAGCGTCTACGTTGAAATACTTCTCGTACCAGCCACAGCCGGACTTGTAGAGATTTGCCGTATCGCCGATAAGCCAGTCGTGCGGTATCTCAACATTATACCAATGTGCGTTTTCAAGCGTCTTTCCGTCACTGTCCGGTTCGGTGAGGGTGAATCTCCAGTTGTCGTTGAATAAAATTCTGCGTTTTTTCATATCTGTGTTTCCTTTCGGCTTTAAAGCTGAATATGAATTGTTAGTCTTATTGTAACAGTTTGAACAGTGAAAATCAAGCCAAAAAGCAATTAAATAAAAAAAGATTTTACCCCATCGGAAAGCGACGGGGTAAAGTCTATATGTGAGGAGAATTTTGCTGTCAAGCAGCAATAAAAGGTTGGAAATGGTTCTGAAAAATTGCGGAAGTGATTTTATAACGATGAAAAAACAGTCAACTTATATTTCGTGATATAAAAGGAAGCGATAGTGTGACTTTTTCAGATGCTGATGTGTTTTTACGGGATGCTTCAAATCTGTTTGGGAATGAGGGAAACTTTAAATCAAGCGTCAATTTCAATCGTCCGCCGTAATGTCGGCAAATTTACCGTTTATGCGGCGGCATTTATGATATTCACGCCTTAATTTAAGTATATCACAAAAAATCCGAAATTCAATTAAAATTCGGTTACAATATGGTAACAATTTGGTTACAAATGGTTACAAAACGGTTACAACGGTTACAAAAGGGTAACAAAACCGAGTCTTTTCGTGACTGTTTTCCAAAATATACAAAAACACCGTCTGCAAAGCAGACGGCATTCCTGTAGTTTTATATGAAGGACAATGTCATAATCGGTTTTAAGCAACTCTTACGGCGCAGCTGAAGCAGTTTTGCCAATAAGAGCTGTTAAGGTCGGCAAACTTTACTTTTTCACCCGGATAAGGGCTGTAAATAAGTCGGTCGTTGCCTGTATATATTCCGGCGAAGTCGATCATCTCGCCTGTTTCTGAATCTTTATCGGTAAAGAAAAGGATGTCGCCCGGCTCAATCTCGCTGAGCGGTACGGTCGTACCCATTTCTTTCTGTGCGGCTGTTCCTCTCGGACAATTGATAAAGCCGTTTTCACGAAGGACATAATATATAAGTCCCGAATTATCGAAACCCTGCTCAGGCGTTGCCATACCGCTGACATAATCGACTCCGACAAGAGCCTCGGCGGTCGATACTATCTGAGTGCGAAGGTCATTTATTGTACTGCTGTTATCAGAGCTTTCTGGGAGCGATATTATATCCGATACCGTTGTCTGCTGTGACGAAGGTTCTGAGCCGGTACTCTGCGGTGTTGTTGATGTTATGTCTGGTGTTGAATTGTCCGATGATGTGTTATCCGAGCCGCATCCGCTTAAAGCCGGCACCAAAGCTAAAGCAAGCGCCGCAATAAACAAAGTGACTGCGTATCTTTTCATTTTTACCCTCCGTGCGACAGTAGAGTAACGCTGTACTGCTGTCGTCTGAGATGTACTGTTATTTCTTTGTACACAATATAGTATATCCCAAAAAGCTCAAAAAGTCAAGCGAATATTTTCCATTTTATGCTGATAAACAGAGGGATATGGTGTAGCTTTGCTGAAAGTTTATGGTGATATTGTGAAAAGAAGAACGAGCCTCCTGTGTGGGAGGCTCGCAAAGAAATTACTTATTCTTTTTCTTCTTGCTGAGTACGGCTGTTATAATGCCTACGGCGATAACAACTGCAAGTGCAACACCGCAAACAATATATATTGTAGGGTCAAACTGAACGCCTGTGTTTGTGTTGCCGCTGCTTGCTCCGACTACTGTGCTTGCGCCGATTTCTTCGGCAAAGCAGGTAATACCCAGTAATATCGACATTGCTGCGGCTGTAACCGCAGAGGTTAATTTCTTCATAATAAGTATCATTCCTTTCTTCTTTTTGTAAAGACTACTATACTACATTTCTTCCGAAAAAGCAAGCGGAAAATTATACAAATTTTTTCAGCCTGCGGCAAGGATTATTCTGTCACAGCCTTCGGTGCTTTAGTCGCCTTTGCGCCGTTTATGATACCCTTGATTATTTCGGGCTGCGTTACTGTACACTTTTTGCGGTCGAAAATACCGAAGCCGTTATCGCCGTTATAGCCGTTATCCCAGTAAACCGTTACGATATTTCTCTTGTGAGCGGCATAATTCACATACTCTGCGAAATAAGCACGGTAAGCTGTGCTACGGCTATCCTTATAGGTCTTATCTATAGCGCCGTACTCGCCGATTATCACGCCGTAGCCCTTACTGATGAAGGCATCATATAGCTGATCAAACTTAGCGTCTGTGTGCTTTTCACCTCTGTTGCGGATAGCCTGACCTTTTATGCTGTCGCCCCATCTGAATATGCCCGGTGCTTCTTCACCGCCGCAGAATTTCCACGGGTCATAATAATGAACAGAAATCATTAATCTGCCGGTGCTGTCATTCGGGATCTTGAAGCCGTAATCGCCTGCGGTATAATTAATGTCGGTGTTCCAGCCGGGAACAAGCAGATAACGGTTGTTGTTCTTGCCGCCTGCTTTTCTTACCGTATCAATGAAAATCTGGTTGTATGCGTTGATGTTGTTGTAGTATTCGGGATTGGGGTTGTTGTATGTTCCGTCAAATTCTTCGTTCATTGACTCGAATACGAGGTGATCGTCATAGTTCTTGAAGCGTTTTGCTATCTGCTCCCATACCTTTTTGTACTTTGCTTTTATAGTCTTCTGCTCGGAAGCGGGTTCGCCGCAGAGAAGCCAGCCGCCTTTTATGCTGTAGTAGCCGTCGCCGTGAACGTTGATTATAGCATAAAGTCCGTTATCAATGCACATATCGACTACTTCCTGTACTCTGTCGAGCCACTTTGAGTCGATAGTGTAGTTGGGGCCTGCGCCTATCTTCGAAAGATATGATACGGGGATACGGATAGACTTGAAGCCCTGTGCCTTTACCTGCTTGATGAGCTTTTCGGTAATTGTGGGGTTGCCCCACGCTGTTTCGCTCGGTGTTCCGCCCGAGTTTGCCTCAAGCTGATTGCCGAGATTCCAGCCGGGCATAAGGTTCTGTGAGAACTTGACAGAGTTGCCTTTTGTTGCGGCAGGCGCAGGCTCGGTCTTCTTTGTTGTGGTTGTTGCCGGTTTTGCGGTGGTGGTTTCCGGCTTCTTTGTTGTGGTCGTTGTGGTTGCAACTGTTTCCGGCTTCGTTGTTGTCGTTGTAGTTGTGGTTGTGGTTGTGGTTGTGGCCACGGTCGTTGTTTCTGCCTTTGTTGTGGTAGTTGCCACTGTTGTTTCGGCTTTCGTTGTTGTAGTAGCTGTTGTTGTAGCAGCTGTTGTCGTTGAAGCCGAGCTGTTTTCAGATGATGTTGCGGCATTTCCCGAGCAGGCGGAAATTCCCGTTATCACCATTATGCCGCTTAAAATTGCGGCGAGCATTCTTTTCTTCATAGGTACCTTTCTTTCCCTGACTGCCCGTTTTTTTGAGATGCGGACAGCCGTTTATTATTGTGTCAATCATATTGTAATGGTTTTCACGGAAAAAGTCAATAGCAAAACAGGCTTATCCGCAAATTTTGTTAAAACGATTACACGGCGTTTGCAAAATGCAAAAAACCGCCTGTAAAACCGTTAAGTCTTACAGGCGGTATACTATTATAATATATAGGGAGAAATTTTTACTCGGCTACGTTAGTCGTATCTCCGGGAACAGCATCGGGCGGTGCTACCGGCTCGGTTGTGCTGTAGTCGGGGTAATAATCGTACTCGCTGCTTGTATCTATCGCAGAAAAATCATCTTTTGAAAAGGAATCTTCTGTTTCGACAAGGTAAACGCCGTCAAGCGCTGTCAGCTTTTTCAGGAAGTTGCCGGGACAATATACCTTTACGGCCGTAATATCCTTAGCGTTCTCCTCGAACAATGCGGCGATAGCCTCGCTACCCTTTACCTTTGTGTTATCGGAAAGATAAACCTCTGTAACACGGATGTTGCCCTTGCTGTCTGCCTTAGCTAAAATGCTCTGCATTTCTTCGGGCGTTACTGTATTTCTGAAAGTAACGTAAAGGAAAACATCTTCCGTGTTTTCATCCGCCTTGCTGTATGCCTCCATAGCCATTCTGAAACGGTCTTCCGCACTTATCGAGGTTGTCGGTGAAACAACAACAGGACTGCCGGAATTCAGCAGGGCGACGCTTGAAAATGTGATAGCTACGGCGGCTGCGGCACCTGCCACAGAAAGCCAAACCGTTTTCAGCCTGCTCTTTTTAGCCTGTACAGACTTACCCATAGCGGCTTTTCTTATCTTCTCGTAATCAAACGAATACTCGCTCATCAGTTCTTTGTAAAAATCGTTTGTATTCATCTGAAAGCCCCCTTCCGTAAGTCGTTATAATTTGAATTTTTTCTTTTGTTTTTCTATTGTGCGATAGAGTTTGTTTTTAACGGTAGACAGCTTGACATCAAGCGCCTTCGCTACGTCCTCCAGCTTCATATCACACGCAAAATGAAGATAGAATATCTGACCTGTCAGTTCATCGGTCTTCATTATGTCATCGAAAATCTGTTTCGCAACGATCTTGTTGCTGATAACGTCCTCAAGCCGTTGCTGAGGCTTGGACATCTCCCGCTCGATAGCGACCATTTCTTCTTCGGTATAGTCGGAAAATGAGGAAACCTTTTCGTCCTTCTTCCTACCCGAAAAATAGGTGCGGCATTCAAACTTTGCTATATTTATAAGGAAAGCCTCGGGGCTTTCGATGTCCTCGTGTCCTTTTTCGCTTATGCGCTTGAAGAAACGTGTATAGACGTTCTGAATAATATCTTCCGCATCTTCCATATTTCCGCATTTGCTGACTACAAAACGGGAAACGGATCTGCAGGTTTCGTTGTAGACACGGTTGAAATATTCTTCGATATTCTCGTGACCTCCGTGAATCTCTGCGCCCATCGGCTCACCTCACTTTGTCACCTACTTTGTAGTAGGCTGAATTTCAGAAAAAGTTTCACTCGAAATGAAAATTCTGTGTATCGGATAAGTAAAAAAATACGAATGTTTTTTGTGCAGTATAACCATATATTGATTTTTGACTGCCGGAAAGCAGAATATATAGCACGAAGTGCGTGCTGTCGGCATATTTGCTCTATTATATTGTACATTAAACGGGGCGATTAGTCAAGGGGAACATAATAAGCGGAGCAGGATAAAGAAAATGTGGCATTTGCAATATATACAAACGAAACAGCTTAAATCGCAGTATTTAATGCAGCTTCTGCTTTGCAAACGGCGAATGTATAATCAATTGTATTTCGGGAGGGGCAAGCCTGTATAGTGTGATAACATAGTTTACAGAATGTGCAAGGACATAGTTTACAT
>ERZ779643.1217-NODE-1217-length-18413-cov-4.108127_pt1 | contig 18413 bp, 22 predicted proteins | sample MGYA00511564_ERZ779643 | MGnify/ENA primary metagenome ERZ779643 (study PRJEB29588, sample SAMEA2147114) | human gut metagenome | biome: human gut; feature: human-associated habitat; material: faeces | place: Denmark | collected 2008/2010 ... | reverse complement strand
TTCTTATCCCCAAAAATCTGACAAAACATCATATCTCGCCATAGGGGAATTATTTCTCCCGGTGCCAATACTTTCTCATAAGCACTTTCTCTTTTATTTTTCTTCTTGTGTTTTCTCATTAATATACCTCCTTTTAAACACATTATTTAACTAATAATTAAGATCTAAAAAATACCCCTCATATATATATATTGGCGGTCAAAGTCGATTTTTGTTCATAAATTGCTAAATTTTTCCAAAAAAAGCTAAATTTCTTGCTAATTTTCCTTATAGATAACTAATATCTTAAAAAGATAATAAAAAAAGAACTATTTCTAGTCCCTTAAAAACTTCTTTCTCTTATCCCAAAGTTTTAGTATTTCTTTTAGACCAACACTTCCTAAGATAAATACTGTTACATTAATAAAATAAGTATATCTTGGTTGAATCTCTATAAGTAAGTACACCAAAGTATTAGTAATAAACAATATATAAAAGTAAAATAAATTACTCTTTAAGATTTCTTTTCTTTTAAAAGTAACTCCTATAATAAGTCCTATAATCATAAAACCATAAATAACTTGATTAACCCCCGATACTAAGTCTTCTAATAGTTTATAAGAAATATCAACCCCCATAATATGAATAGTCTTATCATTATAAATACCACTACTAGACTCTAAAGAACCATTTAAGACAAAGTTATTAGTCTTACATACTAAGAGTCTTCCTATCTTTAATGGACTATTTACCCTTTCTTTAATAATCTCTAACTCCCTAGACTTATCTCCTAAATAAATCTCATCCTTAGAATCATATCTTCCACAAGTATCTAAATTAGTTCCTAAGACAAACTTCCATAGAGGATTATTATTTTTAAGACCATCATCATTTATCTGATTACTTACTAAGTACCTAGATACTCCCATATTAACTAAAAGATAAAAACATACTAAAATACTACATCTTATGATGATACTACCTATCCTTGTATACTTAGAAAAATCTTTCTTACTTAGTTTTAATACTCTATATAATAGATAACTAAATATAATAACTATTCCCTCTGGTCTTATAACGTTAGATACTCCTAAAAGAATACCTGCTCCTATATAGTTAGATAACTTATCTTCTTTGTTGTTTTTAAGTAAAAAGTAAATACTTAAATAGCTAAGTAAACTACTCAAATGATGATTAGATAAGACGGTTGCGGAATATATAGAAAAAGGAAATATTGCATATAAAAGAGATACTATTCTTGCTTCTTTTTCTCCTACTAAAGATTTTACCATTCGATAGATAAAGTAAGTAAGAAATACTTCATAAAAGATATTTAAACCCTTCAAGAAGATTTCACTATTAACTATCTTAAGCATTAAAGCTTCATATAAAACAAACCCCATCTGATAAGGCCACATCTTAAAATAACCTGTCTTTGAAAAACTATAATCCCCAAGATTAAAAGCCCTAGATGCTTCCAATAAGACCTTAAAATCACTAGTCTGAGGAACATTAAAGATAATTATCCCTACTCCTCTAACTATTATAGCTAAAAGAATTAAATAAAGACTAAAGTGTTTAAACTGGTATTTTCTTATTATATAGATAATACTAAGTACCAGAATAATCCCTATTAAAAGATTATTACTTATTAAGAATATTAAACTCAAAAGAATAGGTATAATAATACTAATCTTCATAAATAACTTATCTAATTTAAAATTTTTTAACATATAAACATATCCTTTCTACTAAAAGTATAAATTAATTAGGACAAATTAGCAAGATTTCTATTGGCAAGATAGGATTTTTGCGTTAAAATATTAAATGGAATTGCCTAGTAGCCAAGTGGTAAGGCATCAGATTCTGACTCTGACATTTCGTGGGTTCGAGTCCTACCTAGGCAGCCAATTTATGATTATAAAGATCTCTAGAGGTCTTTTTTTAATCTTCCTGAATTTAAGGACTAAAAAGACTTTGAAAATCAGAAAAACTATATTATAATAAACAAAGAAAAGAGGAATATTATGACAAATAAAGAATTAGCAGACATTTTACTTCCTGGTGTTTCTCATGACTATAAATATTATGAGGAAAAATATCCCGAAAGAAAATTAAGTAACGGAGCTTATGTAACTCGTTTTGCTCCATCTCCTACGGGTTTTGTTCATATGGGCAGTTTATATACTTCCTTTGCAGCTTTACAGCTAGCTAAACAAACTAATGGTATCTGTTTCTTAAGAATTGAAGATACTGATGGAAAAAGAACAGTCGAAAATGGGGTGCAAGGTATTATTGATGATTTTAAAAATCTCGGTATAACTTTTGATGAAGGAGAAGGCTTTGGTGGCGAGTACGGTCCCTATCTACAATCTGAAAGAAAAGATATCTACCAAGCTTATGCGAAGAAACTTATCGAAGAAGGTCTAGCTTATCCTTGCTTCTGTACTCCTGAACATTTAGAAGAAATTAGAAGTTATCAAGAACATAAAAAATTAAGATTAGGCTACTATAAGAAGTATGCTAAATGTCGTGATTTAACGATGGATGAAATTAAAGAACATTTAGACAAAGGCGATAAATATATTATTCGTTTCCGTAGTCAAGGCGACTTTGAGAATAAAATTGTTTTACACGATGCAATTAAAGGCGATATTGAAATGCCTGAAAATGATATCGACGATGTAATTATTAAAAGTGATGGCCTACCAACTTATCACTTTGCTCACGTTATTGATGATCATTTAATGCATACAACTCATGTTACCCGTGGGGATGAATGGGTGGCTAGTTATCCAAAGCATCATGAATTATTTAAACTTCTAGACTTTAAAGAACCAGTATATGCCCATATTGCTCCCATTACCATAAAAGAGGGAACAACCGTTCGAAAATTAAGTAAGAGAAAAGATAAGGAAGCTGCGATTAGTTACTATCAAAAACTAGGTATTCCCACTCCCGTTATCAGATTATATCTAGCAACTATTGAAAACTATGACTTTGAAGAATGGTATAATGCTAATCCTGATAAAGGTATTGATGATTTTACTTTTGAATTTGGTAAGATGCCTATTGGAGGAACCCTATTTGATATAGAAAAATTAAATAGTATTGCTAAAATTTACTTTAGTCGTCTAAAAAACACTGAATTATATGATATGACATTAGATTATACTAAAGAATATGATAAAGAATTCTATAATATTTTAGTTAATAATAAAGAATATGCTCTAAAAATATTTAATATCGAAAGAGATATTGAACGCCCTCGTAAAGATATTGCTTCTTTAAGTGATGTCAAATTAGAATTTAGCTATATGTTTAATGAATTATTCTATCAAGATACTAATCCTTATGCTGAATGCAAAGTATGTAATAAAGATATCGTCCTAGATTATATAAACAATGTCTTTGATGAGACTGATACCCAAGAAGATTGGTTTAATCATCTAAAAGAATATGCAATTAATAATAACTATACAGCTGATAAGAAAGCTTATAAAGCCGAACCAGATAAGTTTAATGGAATGGTAGCAGACTTCTGTGCCTTACTTCGTATTATTATCTGTAAGAAAAATCAATCCCCAAATATTTATTATCTAATTAAATATTTAGGTAAAGAAGAATTAATTAAAAGAATTAATAAGTTCTATGAAGAAAGATAGTCAAACATGCGTGAAGTTGTAAGATAAAAGTAGACACAAAAAAGATGTGTTTACTTTTTCTTTGATATAATTTAGTAAAGGAGATGAAAACATGCGACTATCTTTTTTAATTTTTCTTAAAATAAACACTACACTTTGTCTTTTCTACTCCATTAGTAATCCTTAACTCCCAAGTATTCATATCAAAAGAAGCCTCAGCTCCATTCGTACAACTAATCTTATCTAACTTTAAACTACTATCTTTACTAGGAAAGCCCCCACTTACATAAGTATCATTAATGAATGCTATCTTTTTAATTGGTTCATATTTAAAATCAGCTACCACTGTTCTTATGACTTCTTGTTCATCTTTATAACCAAACTTCGATTTAGCCATCAATACTACTAAGAAAATACAAACTCCTAAGAAAAGAAAACCAATCCCATATCTTAAATATAATACCCGATTTCTCTTATTCTTAATCTTATTAATTTCTTTATTGTAATCCATATTACTATTCCTCAACCATTCTACTACCAGTATACCAAAAATCATTTTTAAGTTAAAGTTAAATTACTTACTAACCATCAGAATTTCAAAGTATAATTTTTGCACTTTGAAATCTTAAAATCATAAAAAAAAGATAAATGCTAATTATATAAAGCACTTACCTTATTTTGGTATTCTCTTAAAGTCTCTTCATCGGGAATCATAACATATAACTTACTCATCGGATAACTATAAGTATAATCCATAGCCGAAGACCCTTTCAAATTAACACTTTCAATCTCATAACTAGATGGTTTACTAATCTCTTTCTTAATAAAATCCGTTATATCTTTTTTAGACATATTCGTAATTAAGGCATCATCTAAAACATCTAAAAACTGCATATAACTAGTAATAATCTTAGGACTCATCGCTTTCTTAATTAAAGCTTCTAAAACAATCATCTGATTTTCTCCTCTGGTAATATCCCCATCAGCAAAAGAATGTCTTTCTCTAACAAAAGATAAAGCCGCATCCCCATCTAAATGATTCATCCCTTTCTTGAACTTATAAGTCTTGGTCATTGTCGAATCATATATACCTGTCTCAAAAGCATACTTACTATTAACATCAATCCCTCCTAGTAAATCAACAATCTTCACTAAAGAAGTAAAATTAAGTCTTACATAGTAATCAACATTAACCCCTGTTATGCCTTCTACACTCTTCATCGCTGTCTCAATCCCATAAAGAGAAGCATGAGTCAACTTATCCTTACCACTCTTTCCATATAAAGAAACATAATAATCCCTCGGAATATGTGTCATCAAGATTTTCTTTGTAACCGGATTCACCGTTAAAACAATATTAACATCACTTCTCGTCTTCGTTGCAATCTTCTTATAAGTATCAACGCCACTAATATAAATACTAAACGTCTTCTTCGTAATATCAATATCTTTAGTCGCCACACTAGTCTTAACAGTAATCTCATATTCATATAAACTCTTCGTAGCAGCAGCATAAGCCGAATCATTTTCTCTTAAAATTGTATCCGAAGCACTACTAATTAAGATTCCGGGAATCTTTTCCATAAGTAAAGCCGAAGTAAGAGAAGATACATCATCAAAAGTAGTAATATTACTAATCTTTTCTTTAATAGTCTCTACTGCCTTAGTATATCCATCATCATTAGACTTCAATACTCCAATCTTCTCTAACTTTTCTAAAGAAGAAGTATAACTATTTAAAACAATAACTCTATAAGTCTCTACCTCCGTCTTCGTATGAATCTTATCTAAAAAACTATTAGTCTTCCCAAGATAAATACATCCTATTATTTCTAATATAAAGAAAATAAATCCTAAAAACAAAGCCCCTAAATGCTTCTTATTAATCCTTCCAATTAATAGAAAAGTTATAATTAAAATTAAAAAACAAATTCCAATAAAATATCCTATATTAAGAACATTAGTAACATAAATAATTCCTAAAAAGATAATACTAACTATAAGAAGAAGAATATTAAATATCTGATAAAACTTTCTTTTCTTCTTTTTTTTCATTAAAGTTCACCTCACCCCAAGATTATACCATATTTCTTAGAATATACTACTATTTAAAAAGTAATAATTATTCATTTGACTAAACTTTACAAAAAGAAAATATTGTCTATTATAAAACTTTAAGATATAATTAAGTAGATAATAAGGAGACTTCTTATGCAAAAATTTATTAATAAAATCAAAGAAAGTAATAAAGTGTATTTAAGTATACTAATTATTACTTTATTGTCCTATCTAATCGGCTATATCATCTTCGTTAAGAATATAGCCGTCCTAACAGGAATAGAAACCTTAGTCCGAGTGATTTTAATTATTCTCTTTGGCATCTGGTTCTTAGTCTGGTTAGTCATGGGACTTATCTATATCTTTAATAAAAAGTATTCTAATTTTATCATCATGATAGTATTTACCCTACTATTCAATGGCATTTTCTTTGTCGCTGGATATTATATAGATACTATTTATAAGAGTATTGATAATATTAGTAAAGATACAGTTAACTATACAACCTATTTAATTAGTATGAAAGATACCGAGTTTAATGAAAATAGTAAAATAGGTATTATAAGTGATACTAATAACATCGAGGGAAATACCCTAGCTAAGGATTTAATTAGTGAAAAAAACTTAACTAACAAATTATATCAATATGATGATTTTTATATTATGCTAGATGACCTTTATAGTGGAAAAATTGATGCTTGTTTTGTCTCTAGCAATTATACTATTCTCTTTGCTACCGAGGAAAAGTATCAAAATATTAAAGATGATACTAAAGTAATCTATCAGTATAGTAAAGAAATGGAAAATCAAGATAATATTGTCTATACTAATAAGAAGTTAACTGAACCCTTTACTATTCTAGTGATGGGAGTTGATAGTGAAATTAATGGTCTTAATGCTAATGGTGCTTTTAACGGAGATACTTTAATGATGGTTACCTTTAATCCTAAGACCCTATCAGCTTCAATGTTTAGTGTTCCTAGAGACTTATATGTTCCTATAAGTTGTCGTAATAATGCTCTAGCAAAGATTAACTCTTCAGCGGCTTATGGTACCAATTGCGTTATTAATACAATGAAACAATTAACCGATATTGATATTGATTACTATGTCAAAATGAACTTTAAAGGTGTTGTTGATCTGGTTGAAGCTCTTGGAGGCGTAACCGTTAATGTCGAAGAACCATGGAGCTGGTATAATGCTGGGGTTAATTATAACGGTAAAGTCTGTGAACAAAACTCTAACCGTGAATTTGGCGATAAAATTGTCTGTATGGACCCCGGTCTGCAAGTATTAAACGGCGAACAAGCCCTAGCCTACGCCCGAAACCGCCATCAGTATTTAGGATCAGACTTAGATCGTATCCGTCATCAACAAGATGTTATTGAAGCTGTCATTGAAAAAGCCAAGACTCTAAGAAATTTTGATGATTTCAAAAAAGTTCTAGATGCTGTTAGTAAGAATATGGATACCAATATGACAACCGATCAAATCTTATCTTTATATGATGTTGGTAAGTCATTCCTAGTTAATACCATTAATGGTAGTGATGTGAAGTTTTCCATCTATAAGACCTCCCTAGAAACCTATAGTCTTCCAGTTTACCTAGGTTATTCCACCACCTCCGCTTTAGGATATTATAAAAAAAGTCTTGAAGATATCAAAACTATGATGAAGACTAATCTTGGTCTTATAGAAAAAATTCCTAACAAGACATTTAGTGTCGATTATAATGATGATTATACAGTTAAATATTATGGTAAAAAATTATATGGTGATAAGTCTGTAGCCACTATGCCTAGCTTGATTGGTTCCTCTTTAGATTATGCTACTAACTGGGCTACTAGTAATGGCGTTAGCTTAAGTAAAATAGAAGTCTATGAAGGCGATGAACATTTTAATTATTTATATGGTGATGGTATTGTAGCCGACCAATCTATCCATGTTAATTCTGTTATTGGAATTGGTACTAATCTAACGATATATGTTAATAAACGTCCAACCTCTACAGGTAATACTGATAATAATAATCAATCAAACAGCGAAAACAATAATTCTGAAGAAAAACCAACTCGTAATGAAAATGATACCGTAATAGAAAATGAGGAGTAAATTTACTCCTCAACTTTTTTATCTTTAGACTCTCCTGGTTTATAAGAAACCACACTATACTTATTATCTTCTTTCGTTAAAATAACATCAACAAACTTATCATATCCTAAATCACTTACATAAGATACTTCAGCAGTAATCTCATATGCTGGTACGCTTTCCTCCCCCATCTTATAAGTAGTAGTCTTTAACTCATTCATAATAACATCACTTACTTCTGGTAAAGATTGTTTACGGTCATTATAAGAATTATCTTCAATGTAGTCATAAAAGTCTCCTACTACTTTATTAGTATACATTTCTCTTTTAGTGCTATTAAAGTACTGAGAACTAGTAACTTCATACTTATTAATCTTATTATTTAAAGACAATAAGTCAATAACGAAGACTTTAGCTAACTGAGTAATATAAAGATTATCATCCCGTTCATCGCTTTCTAAGATAGTCTTTAACTTAGCAAACTCATCTTTATAATAGTTAGAAGCATTATCATTAATATAATACCCATATTTCAAAATATCACTTTCTACCTTACTAACATTAACCGGTTCTTCTTTTCTTTGTAAAGTTCCATAAAAATAAAATACTATTCCAAAGATTAGAAACAACGAAACAAGTGCGAAAATCATCTTAAAAATATCACTTTTCTTCATTTTTTTTATCATAAATATCACCTATTCTTCTAATATACGATAATTATAACATAAATTTTAACTTTTTACTTGAATTTTTATGTTGGATTTGATATCATTAAGTAGTCGAATGCAGGTGTGGTTCAACGGCTAGAATGCGACCTTGCCAAGGTTGAGACGGGAGTTCGATTCTCCTCACTTGCTCCAGATTGATAGGAAGCTCGAACTTTTCGAGTTTAAGTAATAAATGCTAACTAGAAATAGTTAGTTTTTTTGTTATTTAAGAAAGGAAAGTGATGAGTTATGACAATAAAAACTAAAAAACTTGTAATAAGTGAAGAATTAAAAAGAAAGGTTGAAATGATATGTAAGTTTGCTTATGTGGAATATTCCTTTACTAATGGATATATTATAAATCTTAAAAATACTAATATAGCCTATGTAAAACCCCATATTTTGAAAGTTAAAGGCAATGACTACTTAATATTTGAAGATAGTGAATATGTATGAAGATGAATATGGAATACCACTAAAACTAAACCATAAACTTAAAACTATGAAAAAAGCAGAAGATATTTTAAAAGATTAGAAAAATATATTGGAGATTATAAATTAAACTATTATATAAGTGAGATTGATGATAAAGAAAAAAGATTTAATTATACTCCAAATAACGATGCTGAAAAAATAATTAGATTAATTGGTATTGGAGATAAGAGAAAAAAAGATAATTTTAAATTAAGTGTTATTACTTTAGACTTATCTATGTTTAAAGATAAAGATGAGAAAGAAATTTATAAGAAACTATTTGATAAATTAGAAAAAGAAAGACTAACATAGACAAAATCATGTTAGTCTTTAATCATCCTATAAATTTTACAAAAAATAACCAAAAAGGATGATATTATAAATATCAAAACCGTTATTTTATAAGGCTTAACTTTCATATCATCCTAATATCAACCTACAAAGTAGGTTGAATTTCGTAAGTACGAAATCAGTCTTGTGTAACACTAAGCCCTTATGAAATAAGGAAAAGTTTAGTATAATTGCACAAGTTTCTTATCCTGCTTTTTCACATATACTAATATTTATATATGAAATCATCCTATTTATAAAAAGTAAAAAAGATCAACTATGAAAGTTGATCTCATCGATAAATTGTAATTTATTATTTATTATTTATTTCTTTTAACAAATATTATTCCAAGTATTGCTGTTATAACAATAACCATAAGTGGAGCTACTTTGAAATATACCCATTCAAACGAATGCCATAAAGTTCCAATTACTGACCACTCTGAATCACTATAATCCCATGATTGATATGGACTTCCTAATATTGCTAATAAAATAAATAATATTATTAAACATACATCAGCAACTATTAATGTATTAACTAACATTTTTCTTTTTTGCTTTTGTTTCATTGCTAATTGTTCATTAATGACTTCTAACTTTTCTGATATTACTTTTAAATCATTTTTTTCTTTTTCTTCTATACTTTCACCTAGAATTTCACTAACGGGTGTTTCTAATATTTCTGATATAGTCATTAACATTTCAGCATCTGGTACAGATAAACCTGATTCCCATTTTGAAACTGTTTGTCTAACAACATGTAATTTGATGCTTAATTCTTCTTGTGAAAGTCCTTTATTTTTTCTTAATATTTTTAAATTATCTTTTAACATAATACACTTTCTCCTTTCATCAAATTCAGTTTATTATAAAAATACCCGTTGCCACAAGCAATGCTTTTTAACATAACGATAAATTGTAATTTGTATGATTAATAAACTATAACTCTATATATAATTTTTTTCTCTTATTTGTTACAAAATGTATATATTTAATTAATAATTTCCATGAAACAACACCAATTATAAATAATACTACACCAACAATTATTGATAGTACAAAACCTAAAACAGGATTTAAAGAATAACTTCCAAATTCAAACATTACAAATGGTACATCAAATTTGAATATATATCCAATTAATTTAACTAAACCAAATATAGGACATAATATAGCACTTATAATAAATGCTGGTGCTATAATTCCCAATGTTGGGAGGATAAATATTCCAGTTAAACTAACTATGATATAGAACAAAAATATCTGTCTTACTTTATTTGATTTTTTTACTTTTTCTCCATTAAATAATTCATTGATTGATACATTATAAATTTTACATATTTCTTTCATAATAGACGGATCTGGTAAATTTCTACCGTTTTCCCATCTACTAATACTTTTAACATTAACATTTAATTTTTCAGCAATATCTTCTTGAGTCAAATTGTTTTCTTTTCTTAAACTAGCTAAAAATTTTCCTATTTTATCTTGATTCATAATTTTATCTCCCTTCAAAAAATATTGTATATAACTCAATTAAATATTAACAGGACATATAGTGAGAGTTTATATTTCTACCATTACAAATTACTATTTTTCTAACTAATTACTAAGTTGGAATTTGAATTATTTTTTCTTTTTAATTAAATTAAAATTGGTGTCATAATATAAATCTAAATCATCACAAATTCTTTTATTAATTGCCATTAAAGCATTATGATATTCTTTATATTTTGGTGATAATGCAATCATACTTGGAATAAATATATCATTATATCCCTTATTTTGTAATTCCTTCATAAATTTTCTTTGACTTATTCCTATTAAACTATATTTATAAAAAATACTATTTTTTAATTTATATCCATCATTAACCTTTTTCTTTAACTTTTCATATTCTTCTTCAGTTGGATTAAGCATTTCTTTGATTTGCGAATCAATTTGCTCAATTTGAACTATAAGTGATTTTTTAGAATTCAATTTAAACAAAATCCAAGAATTTAATTTCATTAAAAATGGAATTCTAATATTTGTGTTATCCCAGAATTCAATAAGTCTATTATATGCTTCTTGTTGTTCTTTTGTTTGAATTCTTATTTGTAAATATGGTAAAAAATGATTTAAAAAATAATATCCATAAAAACCAGGAATAGAATTCTGAATTGCATCAGCAAGAGTTTTATAGTCAACAGAATCATATAATTCTTCTATATTATTATTTTCTATAAACTTTTCTAATGCTTCTAACTCATTTTGCGAAATTGTTATTTCTTTTTTCTTTTCTATTAGAATTTGTTTTAATACGCCCTTATCATTTAAAATTTCCTTAATATCTGATAATCCTATCCCCATTTTTCTATATGATGAAATTTCTTTTAATAAACTAATATCTTTATCAGTATAATTTCTATAACCATTACTATCTCTTTTAGTTTTTAATAGACCTTTTTCTTCATAGAATTTTATTGCTCTCTTACTTAAATCAACTTGTTTAATAACTTCATTTAATCTCATATACTTTCACCTCACTAACACAATATCACTATCCGTTACGTGCAAGTCAATAAATTATTTCATTTTTTATAAATTATTATCTATCTAGCAAATCACTAAATTGTAATTTATCTAACAAGTTTCTCTATCGAATTGTATTCATCTCCACTTATTTGATATATACCATTATATGGTTGTTCAATATAATAACTATTGTTTTTCTTGTATACGAATATTGTAGATACTCCAGCTTCTATAAAGTGAAAATCAACTTTTATTTCATCATCAATATTTACAGGTGCATCTTGTATGCTTTCGTTTTTAGTAACTCTTTTTGTACCATTTAAAACATATAGTATATCTTTCATTTCTTCTCTGTCATTAATACTAATATCTTTTTCATTTTGATTTAATGAAATACTTTCTAATTTTTCAAGTTGAGGTAAATTGAGTGTATAAGTCCTTCTATCTCTAAAATGATAAAAAACTCCTATCACTAACACTACTAATACAATTATACCTAATACTGCAAATAATACATTTTTATTTTTCATACCCATTCCTCCAATCATTTCAACAAATTACTATTTAACCAATCACTAAATTGTAATTTATCGAGATAGTTACTTTAAAAAATTTACTAAATTTATATAAACTTGATTTGTTAATACATAATCGTTCAATGCCCTATGTTCATTTCTTTTGGTTAAATTAAAATAATCTATTAAATTATCTAGTTTATGATGTTTTAATTCTGGTAATAATTTTCTTGATATTCTTAATGTATCAATATAGTCATTTGATAAATATTCTCCTAAATTATCTACCATACTATCATAAATAAAATCAATATCAAAATTAACATTATGACCAATAATAATGTCATTTCCTAAAAATTTCTTAAATTCATACAAAACATATACTAAATCTTTTCCTTCTTGTTCTATCATTTCGTTTGTAATGCCTGTTAATCTTGTTGTAAAGTAGCCTACTTCATTATTTATTTTTATTAATTCTGAAAAATATTCTATCTCTTTTTAATTTCTTACTTTTATTGCACTTATTTCAAGTATTTCTCCATAATAGGAATCCAAACTTGTTGTTTCTATATCTAATACTGTGTAATCATCTACATTTTCTACTAGGCTATGACCTTTATAACCTCTTTTTCTTACCATATTAAAGCTCCATTTATTCTAAAATCCATTTAATTCCTTTTGCCATTCTTAAGACTCCATCTTTAAAGTGATTTCCTTCATTTTCTTCGTATAATGTTTCAATATTTTTACTTAAAAATTCTTGAATTTTTCTTGTTTTATCTTCTACTGTTTGCAATATTTCTATTTTAGAATTTTTTTCTTTATTTCCAAGTGAAAAATATATTTTATCTATATTTTTACTTATTTCATTTTCCTTAACATATTTTTCAAAATTAGGATACCACAAAGAACCTGAAGCTGATACAATTCTTTTGAATATATCTGTTTTATAGCCTGAATATAGAGCAAATAACCCACCTAAAGAATACCCTGCTAAAACCCAATATTCTATTTCTTTTTGAAGTTCATTTGTAATAAAACCTTCTACTTTTGGTATAATCTCATCTTCTATTAGCTTTAAATATTCATCTGCATATCCTTTGCAATAACTATCTCCTTTATATAAAGGTGGACATTCCCAAGGGGTCATATCATTGCTCCAACTCATCTTTGAAATAGCTACTAAAATAAAATCTTTTGCATTTAATTTTTTACATGCTTCCCAAACCTTATTACCCTCTCCACTAAAAGTATTAAGTATTATCACAGGAATTTTCTTGTTTTCTGTTTCGTTATAAAATATTTCAATTTGTTTTTTATCAATTTCAAAATTCATAATTTTTCCTACTTCCAATTACATTTTCTACACCACTTGCAACCATTACAACTAAATCTTCTTTTGCAAGTTTTACATCTTGGCTGAATTTTTATATCTTTTTCTTTATAGATTAAAGGATTTTGTAGTTCTGATTTTAAAGCCATAACTCTTTGGTATGCTTTTGGAATGTTATATGTTTTTCCATCTTTTATAAAAACATTTCCAGTACCACAAAAATCAAACTTTATATTATACTTTACACATTCATCATATATTTTCTTTACCCAATCAAAATATAAAGGTCTATTTCCTTCGTAGTTTTCACCATCAACTAATACAATTTCAAATTTTCCTGTACTTAAATATTGGTCTAATGTTATTTCTGAAATCATTGGAGCACACATTATTCCTTTATGTTTGAAAGGTAAATCTAATAGAATTGGTAATCTCTCATCTGCTCTTTTTTGATTTTCTGTTGTAAATACCATTATTACATTTTCTAATCCATCTCCCCACCAACTAGGCAAATTATCTAATACTCTTTCAGCTCTTTTGGTTTGTAGCCAAAAAGTAATATCAGGACGAAGTTTAATCATTTCCCATACTTCTTTTCTCCACTCATCTGCTTCGGTCAAAAAGAAATCACTTGTCATACAAACTCTTAAAACTGATCCACTTGGTATTTTATATTCTCCATTTCGACTTTTTTTAAGTGGCAAATTAAAGTTAGTTTTTACTTTATAAATATCGCTTCCATCTTTATCTCTTTGGCTATCTAAATAATACATATAGCAATTTTCACAACCCTCGCTATACTTTTTGCAGCCATGCCAAGGATTCCATATATCATTCATTTTATTATCATTTCCTTACTACTTATAGGTTTAAGTCCTTACTTAATATATCTGTAAGACCTCTAGGTCCTCTAACCCACTTAATTCCATACTTGTTTAATTTTTCAAAAGTAAATTCATCTTGCTTATACCTTTTTAATAACTTTATTTTCATTACTTTTTTCATTGCAACATTTTTATCTTTATATTCATAAGGTATATCTGTTTCTAAAACTTCGTATTTATAAAGGATTGCTGAAATAGGTGCAGCTACATATAAGTAAACAATATCTCCAGCCCATATATTATTAGATTGTTTCCATATAATTGTGTCTGTTTTATTAAAAGCATTTATAATATCATAATATTTACCTCACTTTCAAATTACTATTTTTCTAACTAATTACTAAATTGTAATTTAGCAATTACTTATTATTCTTTTCTTTCCAATAATCATAATCTTTAAAACATTGTAACTTTTTTTCTAAATTCTTTAAATCAGGATACTCTTTGCTTAAAGTTTTCATATTTCTATACATTGCTAATCCATAGCCTTGCTCATTATTCTTTATTAAAATGTCTGCACATTTATTTAAATAATTTATTGTATTTTCTCTGTTGTATTTTGTTTGAGATAACAATGCTATACAATAAGCATGTCCTATAATGTCAAAATGTCCATCGCTATTGTCTATATAAAAATAATCTTTTATAGCATTATATACTGCTTCTACTAATTCTTTATCATTAGTATATTTTTCCATTCTCTTATAATCATTTAAAGTTATAGGTGCATGAATAAACTTTGCTAAATGCTTACAAAAGATATATACTCTTTGCCATAAAGTTTCCTCAGTAACTACTTTACTTAGTCTTTTAGTAATGTCCCTATTAGAGCAAATTCTTTCTATATCTCCCATACAATCATCTCACTTTCAAATAGTAATTTGTTACTATACAACCATAAATATAAATCCAAGTAAAAGTATTCCAATAAAAGTAATTGATAACCATTTTCCAACCTTTGTAAACAAATTATCTTTATATTTAATAGATAATATTAGTGCTGGTATTAAAAATATAAATGAATAAAAAATAGTGTAATGTGTTCCAGTCGCATTAGCCATATTAGACCAAGTAGGTATATTCAATGTTGCTAAAATGTGATCTCCAACACAAACTCCAAAAATATTAAAAGCCCAAACGAAAGCAATAATTACTAGTAACAATGACAATGAACCTATACCAATTTTTTTATTTTTCATTACAAATACCTCCTCGATAAATTACTATTTATTCTTTGATAATTGTCTTATTTTTTCGTGATAAAAATAGTTTATTATTATAGGTTTTCCAGTAGGATTTTTAAAAAATGGTTCTTCATCTATAACATACATAAATCCATTTTTATCTGCATACTCTTGTACTTTTTTATCTAATCTTTCCCAATAAGACATATCTTTTTTAGTATAAATCTTATTATACAAATCATTTAATTCAGGGTGTTTTTCTTTTATATAATTTATTATAGTAGGCTTAAATGTACCTCTTAAATTCAAGTTTTCAAGCCATATATAGTCGCAAAAGTCTTTTATTTCTTCTATTATAGTAAATACATCAGTAATACCAGGAAATATTGGAGAAATAAAACAAGTTGTTCTTATTCCTGCATCGTGAACTTGTTTCATTGCTTCAATTCTTGATTTTATTGTTGGTGCTGAGTCCATATCTTTCTTAAATTCTTCATCTAATGTATTTATTGACCAAGCAACCAATGGATTAGGATATGTTTTTATCAAGTCAATATCTCTTGTAACTAAATTAGATTTTGTTGTTATAATTAAATTTATTCCACTTCCTTGCATTTCTTCTAAAAATGCTCTTGTTCTTTTATATTTTGCTTCAAAATAATTATATCCATCTGTTACAGATCCTACTATCATTGTTTTACTTTTATATTTTTCTGGATTTTTTATTTTATCCCACATCTTAACATCTAAAAACATTCCCCAATCTTCTTTATGTCCTGTAAATCTTTTCATAAATGTAGCATAACAATATTCACATCCAAAAGGACAACCAACATAAGTATTTATTGAATATCCTGCTATTGGCAAGTTTGATTTTGTAAGAATTGTATCAACTTTCTTTTCTTTAATTACCACTTTTTTTAAATCTATCATTTTATTCCTCCAAATTCTTTAGGAAATTCTTGTACAAACTCATCTTCATTTAAAATTCCTAATAAATCTTCTTTCATAAATACAGGTATATTTTTCTCTTTTGCTTGATTGTAAATATTAAATACCCATTCTCTTTTTGAAGATATTTTCCCTTTTCTATTACCTGTTTCAGTACCTATTACAATCCAAGAAATATTACTTAAATCTAATTTTCCTACATCATCAAACATAGGCTCAAAAGTAATATGGTAATGCTTTGCTTTGATATTATTTCTTAAATAATCAATTCTTGTCTTTTCTTTTGAAGAAGTAACTGTTACACCAAACCAACCATTATCAGGAGTTTCTTTTAATTTAATATTTTCAGGTCTTTTAGTTAAAAAAATGTATTGCGTGTTTTCATTTTCTTTCATTTTAGAAAAAACTTTATCTTTCCATTCTTCATTCCAACCTGATAAATCACTTTGTCCAGTTAGGAAATATGCCGTATGCCTTTTATTATCAAGCATTTTCAATTTATTTTCAAAAAATACAGGCTTATTAAAATCATCAATAGTATGAAATCTATTATTATTCATTCTTGCATAGCAATACGAACATCCTATACTACATCCAATTACTATATTTATATTTTTTATTGTATCTTTAATACATTGCAATTTTCTTTCTCCTTAAATTTATTATAATTTTGATTTGTAAAATTCACCAAATGAAGCCATTATATCTAACATTTTACTTAATTCTAATCCTAAATCAGTCATTCCATATTCAACTTTTGGTGGATTCGTATGATAATCCTTTCTAAAAATAATACCATCACTTTCTAATTGCCTTAAACTATCCGTTAATACTTTTTGTGATATTCCATTCAGTGACTTTTGCAACTCATTAAATCTCCATGTTCTTTTTGTTAAATTTCTTATTATCAACAATTTCCACTTATTCCCTACTAAAGATATTGTAGTTGCAACAGGACATTCTGGTAATTCATTTATATTTCTCATTTTGATACTCCTTACTAATTTATTGATATTGTATCACACATTATTAATTTGACAAGTAGTTACTTTAAAGTGCGTACTTGTTTTATTGTATGTACTTTGATATAAATTCATTATACTAATATTTAAGGAGGAATTTAAAATGTCAAATTTTATGAAAATAAGTTCAGAAAGTTCACCTAGAGTTGAATTACACGAAAAATTAGGTTTAACAGGTGCTGAAATTAGCATCAACACTATTAGAGCAGGAGAAAGTGTACCTTTTATTCATTCTCATAAACAAAATGAAGAAATTTATTATGTTATAAGTGGTTCTGGCAAAGCTATTATTGACAACGAAGAAGTTAATTTAGTTACTGGTGATTGGGTAAGAATATCTCCAGTAGCAGAAAGACAATTTTTTGCTAACAAAAACAATGCAATTTCTTACATTTGTATTCAAGTAAAAGAAAATTCACTTGAAGGATTTACTGCAAATGATGCCATTATAAAATAAAGAACAAATCTGAAAATTTTCAATTTTCAGTCTTAACTCTACTTTTTATTATACTCAAAAAAATTGAAATTTTCAGTAAATTTGTTCGTGCGCGAAAATTTATAAAATAAATTTTCTGTGCAATGTAATTTTATATATTAGGAAAGTTGTATAACTTTCCTAATATATGAAAAAATCTCTGAAAGTGTAATCTTCCGGAGATTTTTATTACTATAAAATTGTAATTTTTCGCTATCATTAACATGACTCTTTCTCAACTTTATT
>ERZ779643.1207-NODE-1207-length-18608-cov-3.195440_pt1 | contig 18608 bp, 11 predicted proteins | sample MGYA00511564_ERZ779643 | MGnify/ENA primary metagenome ERZ779643 (study PRJEB29588, sample SAMEA2147114) | human gut metagenome | biome: human gut; feature: human-associated habitat; material: faeces | place: Denmark | collected 2008/2010 ... | reverse complement strand
CTTCTGGTGCACTTTTCAATTAGTATGTGGTGCATTTTTCATTTGGTATTTACAGCCTATAGCGCACAAGTAGTCGATCTGAATCGCAAAGTATCCCTCAACTTCGTCAACACCGAAGTGAGCGAAGTATTAAATGCCATGTTCGGCAACACAGCCATCGGCTATGAAATCAAAGATGGCAAGATATATCTTTTCAAAGCCGCTGAAAGAACAACAACATCAATAAACCAACAGAAACGAATCATCACCGGAACAGTAGTTGATCCCAACGGAGAAGCCGTAATCGGAGCAAATGTCATTGTCAAAGGTACCACCAACGGAACTATCACCGACATGGACGGTAAATTCTCTTTAGAAGTACCGGAGGGAGCGATGCTCTTAGTCTCTTATATTGGTTATGGCGATTATGAAACAAAAGTGGGTAATCAGTCCAATCTATCCATCACCTTGAAAGAAGATTCAAAGGCTTTGGATGAAGTCGTTGTAGTTGGATATGGCACTCAGAAAAAAGCAGACCTAACAGGATCTGTAGCTAATATAAACACAGAAAAATTAAATACAGAAAGTAATGCTACAATAGGACAAGCATTACAAGGAAAAATCGCAGGAGTTGATGTCGTTTCCCAAGGTGGAGCTCCTGGAGGTAGCACTCGAATAATGGTTCGTGGTATTGGAACATTAAATAATTCAGCTCCTCTATATATTGTAGATGGAATGTATATGAGCGGTATAGACCACATTAATCCAAATGATATTGCAAGTATCGACGTTCTTAAAGATGCATCTTCCGCAGCTATATATGGATCACGTGCTGCAAATGGTGTAATTATAGTTACAACCAAAGAGGGATCTAACACTGAAGGAAAACCTATAATTGACCTTTCTGCAAACATTGGAGTCAGTTCCCCTTCAAAATACTTGGACTTGTTAGATGCTTCAGGTTGGGCAGAAGTAACCACTGTTTCACGTCAAGCTGCAGGACTAGAACCTCTAGAAATGGCAACTAATCTAGATCAAAAACCCAATAATGATTGGCAAGATTTAATGTTTGGTCCTGCTTTAATGCAAAACTATGCCCTGTCAGTAAAAGGAGGAGGTAAACATTCAACTTATTATAATAGCGTTGGATACACCAATCAAGATGGAGTTATGAAAGGTACAAATTACCAACGTTATACATTACAAAGTAAACAAGATTTTAAAAAAGGTTTTTTCCAAGCGGGAACAAATGTCGTATTAACATATGATCAAGACAAACCTTTAGAAAGTGCAGTCAGAGGTGGCATGGTAGGGCATGTCATACAATCTATTCCTACATTAGATCAATATGACGAAAACAGAACAGGTGGATATGGTGGTTTATATGGAGATGTTGTAAACCTATATCATCCATTAGGAATGATTGATGATAATTTAATGTCCCGAACAAGAGAAAATGTTAAAATATTTGCAAATGCTTACGTTTCAATAGAGCCTTTCAAAGGATTAAAGTATAAATTAAATCTAACTCCTGACTTTCAGTTTTATCGATATAACCACTATCTAGGATTATATGATTTTGGATTAGCCTCCAATGATATTACACAATTATCAGAAGAACAAACTCGAACTCGAAATATTCTTGTTGAGAATTTATTAACATTCGATCGAATATTTGGAGATCACAAAATCTCATTATTAGCAGGTTACACGTATCAAGATTCTAGATACAGATATATCAGAGGAGAAGGTCAAGGAATGCCTGGTAATATTACAGAATTAGATGCAGCATCTACAGGTTTATACGTAAGTGGAAATTCGACTCGTAGTGTATTAACATCCATATTAGGTAGGGCTTTTTATTCCTATAAAAATAGATATTTAATAACTGCAACTATACGCCGTGACGGTTCTTCTAAATTTGGGCCTAACAATAGATATGGAAATTTCCCATCTATTTCATTAGGTTGGAATATAGCAGAAGAAGAATTTGTTAAAAGAAATACCCCTTGGTTAGATCAATTAAAATTAAGAGGCGGATATGGGGTTTTAGGTAATCAGGAAATCAGTGATTATCAATATTCATCTGTTGTATCTACAGGTATTAATTATCCTGATGGAAACGGAGGTTTGTTACAAGGAGCTTTTCCAAAGGATTTTGCAAGTCCAGATATTCGATGGGAAGAAACTGCCATGACAAACATAGGTATTGATTTTATGTCTTTAAATAATAGATTGACATTGACTGCTGATTGGTACGTAAAAAATACCAAAGACATTCTACTAAATGTTCCTATTCCGATATCAACAGGTGGATCTAATGATCCCATTCGAAATGCTGGTAAAATTCAAAACAAGGGTTTTGAATTCAATCTAGGTTGGAATGATTCTTTAAGCAAAGACTTTTCTTATGGTGTAAATTTCATAGGTACATATAATAAAAACGAAGTAGTTGAAATGGGTAGTGAGTCACAGGTAATAACAGGTGGTACGATTCATGGAGGAACGTATACTAGTAAAACCTTAGCAGGTTACCCCATCGGAGGTTTCTGGTTAATACCAACAGATGGCTACTTCAATAGTGAAGAAGAAGTACAAGCTTATCAAAAAGATGGTGTCTTAATTCAACCTAGTGCAGAACCTGGTGATATCCGCTTTAAAGACACTAATAATGATGGAACTATAAATGATGATGATAGAATTTATTGTGGAAGTCCATTTCCTAAATTTACATATTCTATAAATGGAAACATATCATATAAAAATATAGATTTCACTATCGGCTTTCAAGGTGTTTCAGGAAACAAAATATACAATGCTACACGACTAGAATTAGAAGATGTAACCAGAGGTACGAACTATTTATCAAGTTGTTTAGATTATTGGACTCCTGAAAATTTAGACGCAGCTCATCCTCGCCTAATTTGGACAGATCCCAACCGGAACTCACGTCCAGAATCAGATCGCTATTTAGAAAATGGTTCTTATTTTCGATTAAGGAATTTACAAATTGGTTATACTATACCAACTTATAAACTTCACGGTCTAGTTCAAAAAGCTAGAATTTATTTTAATGCAGAAAATTTATTTACAATAACCTCTTATTCTGGATATACACCTGATGTTAATTCAACAGATGTTTATTCACGTGGTTTCGATGAATTTATTTATCCATCAAATCGTACATTTATGATTGGTTTAAATGTTACATTTTAAATATAGTTAATATGAAACGAGTATATATGTATATATTAAGTTGGGTTTCCATTCTAAGTTTATTATGTACTTCTTGCGATGCCCAGTTAGATCAAGTCAATCCAAACAAAGAAACTGAAGATACATTTTGGCAAGATGAAGAAGATTTCAACCTAGCCTTAACGGGCATTTATACTCCTTTAAAAATAGGTTTAGGAGGAGGATATTATGGTACAAGAAGCGTTATGATGCGTATCGCCCGTGCTGATGAAGTAGAATTCCGAAATGACATCAGTGAAGTCTTTCAAGCTTGTTATTTTACAAATACCAATGGAAATTCTCTATCTCAAGGGATGTTTTATCAATTTTACAATGGTTTATATCGAATTAATTTAATTCTACAAAAATTAGAAGAAAAAGAATCCTCTTTTTCCGAAGATTTTGTAAATAAAATCAAAGGAGAATGCTACTTCATGCGTGGTTTTTACATCTTTCAATTAGGAAAGGAATTTAAAAATGCTCCTTTGCGACTCACTGCTTCCCAAGCAACAGAAACATTTCCTCTAGAAAAATCTAGTCAGGAAGAGTTATGGAAACAAGCAGAACAAGATTTGATAGAAGCAGCATCTTTACTTCCCTTGGAAAATGAGACAAAAAGTGCTCCAACAAAAGGTTCTGCCTACGCTGTTTTAGGTAAAATTTATGTCTATTCGGAAGAATTTGATAAAGCTATACAAGTATTGGAACCATTGACAAAATCACCTTATTCTTATCGACTGGTTGAAGATTTCGCATGGAATTTTGATAATACCCACGAATTTAATGAAGAAAGTATCTTTGAAATACCATTTGATAATGTTGGAGGAGCTGACATATGGGGGGATGAAAACATCAATGCAGCACATTCTACAACAAGAGCAAAAGAATACGCAGCAGCAGAAGTCGGAGGATGGTACGAAGCAAATCCAACTCAACAAATAATGGATATTTTCCTAAAAGAAAAAGACAAAGATGGCAATTTTGATTATCGGAGTCGGATGTCTGTTGCTTGGAATTATGAAGGGTGTACATATTATTTAAAAGATTTTAAAACTATTTTCCCCGAAGAAAAGTGGAATACATATTGGATCCTAAAATATCAAAATTGGTGTACTGCAGAATCAGAAGGAGATCCTCCTATGTCTGTCATCAATGATCGAGCCATACGCTATGCCGATGTGATCTTATTACTAGCGGAGTCTTATTTACGTGGAAAACAAGATTTATCAACAGCAATCAATTACTTAAATCAAATTCGTGAACGTGCAAATTTAAATCCTTATAGTGGATCTCAAACGTATGATGCAGTGTTTAATGATTTAGAACATCAACGAGCAATTGAATTTTTCGTAGAAGGAGAACGCTTTTATGATTTACGCCGTTGGGGATTATTAGAAAAACGAATGCAAACATGTAATGCGTCACGTTATAAACAGCTAATGACAGGAATAATAGGCGATACCAATAGATATTATTATTACCCTATTCCTTCAAAAGAACTAGAAACAAATCCATTATGCACACCAAATGAAGGTTGGTAATATCCTTTAAATCTTGAAATATCTCTATTGACCGACTATAAAATAGTACAAAACAAATTGTAGTCGGTCTTTTTCTTCTTTCATTGTAGTTTCTTTTTATTACAGAATTAAAAAGGTAAGATTCATGAAAAAGCAATTGCTAACAATTTGTTTATTTTTTTGTATAGAATGTATTTTTGCACATTCTTTAGATAACACATTCCAACTTTTACCACAGCCTCAATCTATTGAGATTCTACCCGGTAAAGGATTAAATTATAACGAACTCACTTTTATTTCAGCGACAAACACATCTGTTCCTGTATTAGGAACTTTAATAGACGGTTTACCATATAAAGAACAGTCTGGTAAAGGTATATTTTTACATCTTACTGATAAAGATGTTCCAGACTCTCCTGAAGGATATATTTTAGTAGTAGATAAAAAAGGAGTTACAATAACCGCACGTGCTGAAGCCGGACTTTTTTACGGTTGCCAAACTTTAGAACAATTATTAGAAGACAACCGGGACTTTGGGAAAGAGATTCCATCGATGAGAATCACGGATTATCCATCTATTGCATATAGAGCAATTCATTTGGACACTAAGCATCATTTGGACCGAATGGAATATTACTATCAAATGATTGACAAATTATCACGATACAAAATCAATGCCATCATTTGGGAATTAGAAGACAAACTACTGTTTACTCGCCGTCCTGAAGTAGCTGCAGGAAACGCAATTAACAAACAAGAAATGCAAGCATTATGTCGTTATGCAAAAAAAAGAAATATTGAAATCAGTCCATTAGTACAAGGTCTCGGTCATGCTGGATTTATATTAAAACACCACTGGGAATTACGTGAAAATCCTGAAAGCGACTGGGAATTTTGTCCATCCAATCCACAAACCTATGAGATTCTATTTGATCTTTATTTAGATGCTATTGAAGCGATGCCCTACGGTCGTTATCTACACATTGGAGGTGACGAGATCACAGCAATAGGAATCGATGAACGTTGTAAAGCTACAGAAAAAACAGCTTTCGAACTACAAATGTTTTGGTTACAAAAAGTTTGTAAATTTGCAGTTGAACATGGACGAATTCCTATATTTTGGGATGATATGCCACTAAAATATGCAGGAATTTGGGATCTAGTACTAAGTGATAAAAAAGAAGAAGAAGTAGCTCAGATATGGAACACAAGTAAATTAGATGCAGCCATCGATCTATTCCCGAAAGAATGTATATACATGCGTTGGAAATATGAAGATGCAACCACGTCTGCACATCAACGTCTTTTAAAATGGTATCATAATAAAGGTTTAAAAGTTATGGGAGCTACAGCAGCTTCGTCTGGAGATTCCCCATTTTTGCCACGAAGGGAGAGCAGGATTGATTATATAAAAGGATTCAGTAAATTAGTTGCAGAAAATAATTTAGAAGGAATACTTGCTACAGCGTGGGATGATGGATCACCACATTTAGAAACTGTTTGGCGAGGTTTTATCGCCCAAGGTGAATTTGGTTGGAATCCAACAGCACGAACTATTGCTACTTTTAAAAAAGCACATGCCCAACGAGAGTTTGGCTTTAACTCTCAGGCAAATCAAATGTCATTTTTAGATGAATTAGAAAAAGCAATATTCTTTTTCGATAGTGCACTAATCACATCAGGACATCGAAATCCGGCTTTTGGAGTATCAAGTTTTACTTTGATCGACTTACCCGACAAAAAACATCCTGGTGAATGGAGTAAAAAATATAAAGAGAAAATCAAACAAGCTAAAATAGAATCGGTGCGTTACAAAAGAATTGCTGATGGAATTGACGTTGCAAAAGGAGAAGCTCTTAGGAATCGTTACACTTTACAAGTGTATGAACAGATCAATCAGTTACAACATTTTCCAACACGTTTACTTCTTGCTCTATATAATTATGACACAACAGAAAACCAAAGTGCACGAAAAAAAGCTGAATCTGAAATTTTAGCAGTTTGCAATTCTTTCCATAACTTACGATCCCAAATAGAGGCTGTATTTTCTGAAACACGTTTCATGAGTCAACCGGAAGGATTCATAGCTGATTTGAATCATCACAATCATTTAGCGGCTAAGACAAATAATTCGGATTGGCTATTCTATTACGAACTCCCTATGATAAAAAAAACTTACGAATGGATAAAACAAAAACATTCATTAACAATAAAATAACAACAAAAATGAAAAAAGATACAATTTATTACTTTTTACTCTTCCTATTGGTAACAGTTCCAACGTGGGCAAGTAATCATCAACCAGAATTTTCGACAGCTGGTTTTTTTTACTTAGAAAATTGTGGTCGAGATGTATATTCAATGAACCCTGCATGGCGTTTCCATAAAGGCAAAATAAAAGATGCCGAAGTCAAAAACTTCGATGATACAAATTGGAAATTAGTTTCTCTTCCTAACGGAATTGAATATTTACCGCTTGAATCTAGTGGGGGTATCAATTATCAAGGAGAAGTTTGGTATCGTAAACATTTTACACCAGAGAAAGATTTGAAAAACAAAAAAATATTTCTCCATTTCGAAGCAATTATGGGAAAAAGTAAAATATATGTAAACGGAAAGCTCTTAAAAGAACATTTTGGAGGCTATTTACCGGTAGTAGTCGATATTACAGAAGCTATAGAATGGAACAATGATAATGTAATTGCCGTATGGGCAGACAATAGTGATGACCCTTCTTATCCTCCAGGGAAAGCTCAAGACGTATTAGACTATGCTTATTTTGGTGGTATATATAGAGACTGTTGGCTTATCGCCCACCACTTTGTATATATAACTAATCCGAATTATGAAAATGAAAAAGCTAGTGGAGGTTTATTTGTTGCCTTTGATGAAATTTCAGAAGAGCTAGCAGAAGTTCAACTAAAAATTCACCTGCGCAATGAAACAAAAAATTCTTTTTCTGGTATCGTAGAATATACGTTATTACAACCAAACGGTTCTCCAGCTACAAATGTATTAAAAGAGAAAGTTCGCCTACAAAAAGGTAAAGCATCTTCTTTCTCTAGTAAACTAACCGTAAAACAACCTAAACTTTGGACTCCATCAACTCCCAATTTATACAACCTATTGATTCGTATAATTGACAATCAGGGAAATGTTATTGACGGTTACCGACAACGTATAGGTATTCGAAGTCTAGAATTTAAAGGAAAAGATGGTTTTTGGTTAAATGGGAAACCCTATGGTAAACCTTTAATTGGTGCCAATCGTCATCAAGATTTCGCCATTGTAGGAAATGCAGTTCCTAATAGCATCCATTGGCGAGATGCCAAAAAACTAAAAGAAGTCGGTATGGAAATTATTCGTAATGCCCATTGTCCACAAGATCCTGCATTTATGGATGCTTGTGATGAATTAGGTCTATTCGTGATCGTAAATACACCTGGATGGCAATTTTGGAGTGACGAGCCAATTTTTGCTCAACGTGTTTATAATGATATACGTAATGTTGTGCGTAGAGATCGTAACCATCCTTGTGTTTGGTTATGGGAACCTATTCTTAATGAAACTTGGTATCCTGAAGAATTTGCTCACAATACACGAAATATAGTTGATGAAGAATATCCTTTCCCTTATTGCTATTCTGGTTGTGATAGCCACGCCCGTGGACATGAATATTTTCCAGTTTATTTCGCACATCCAGCCTACATGCTGGATGCCACAAAAGAAATAGATCCATCGAAAACATATTTTACTAGAGAATGGGGAGATAACGTAGACGATTGGAATTCTCATAATTCACCTAGTCGAGTAGCTCGTAATTGGGGTGAACAAGCCATGTTAATACAGGCACAACATTATGCGAAACCCGACTATCCAGTAACAAATTACAATGAACTATACAAACAATCTCCTCAACATGTAGGTGGCTGCTTATGGCATTCTTTTGATCATCAAAGAGGTTACCATCCAGATCCTTTTTACGGAGGTTTAATGGATGTATTCCGTCAACCTAAATATTCATACTATATGTTTATGGCTCAACGTCCTGTCATAAATAATGGACAAATTGCAGGAAGTGGTCCAATGGTTTATATCGCCCACGAAATGACACCTTTTTCCAATAAAGATGTCACTGTTTACTCTAACTGCGATGAGGTTCGCCTAACTTTTAATAAAAGAGGAAAAACATATATATACAAAAAGAACAAGAATGAACAAGGAATGCCATCTCCTATAATTATATTTCCTAATGTTTTTAACTTTATGGAATACAAAGCTCTTTCTATGGAAAGACATCAAGAAGATGTTTTCCTATTTGCAGAAGGTTTAATTGACGGTAAAGTTGTAGCAACACATAAAGTCGTACCTGCTTTACGTCCAGAAAAAATATCACTGTGGATAGACAATGAAGGAGTTGATTTAAAAGCAGATGGATCTGATTTTATTACAGTCATAGCTGCTATAACAGATAAAAATGGGACAATCAAGCATTTAAACAATTACGAAATAAAATTCGAAATAGAGGGTCCTGGTAAAATTATTGGTAACAAAGAAACATTCACAAATCCATCTCCAGTTCGCTGGGGAACTGCTCCAATAATTGTACAATCAACGACAAATCCAGGTAATATCAAATTAAGAGCCTCTGTTGTTTGGCAAGGAATACATACACCTTTGTCTTCAGAAATTATTATAACAACACAACCTTCTAATTTCCCATGGATAGCAGATGATGAAGAATTAAAAATACAAAATACAAAATTTACAGAATCAGACACATTTCCTAATTATGGAAATGTACAAATTGATAAAGAAAAACAAATTAGTAAGAATCAAACCAAATTAAAGGAAGTAGAAAAACAACAAAGTGATTTTGGAGAATAAATTATTATTGTAATTTTATTCACCTAATCATTTAGTCATGAAAAAAAAATTAGGATTATATTTTTTATCCGGATTCGCTAGTTTCAGTTCTCTTCCTGCTGCCAACCTCTTTATCGAGGCAGAAAGTTTTACTAAGAAAGGCGGTTGGGTAGTTGATCAGCAGTTTATGGACCTGATGGGCTCTTCATATCTGATGGCACACGGTATGGGTGAACCGGTGGAAGACGCACAAACAGAGGTGACCTTTCCGGAAAAAGGGACATATTATGTATATGTACGAACGTACAACTGGACTTCGCCCTGGAAAGATGGTGAAGGACCGGGAAAATTCAGCTTGTATGTCGGGAACAAGAAGCTGGCTTCACCGCTTGGGTGCGAAGGAAATGCATGGATGTGGCAAGCTGCCGGGAAAGTAACGATCAAGGATGTGAATACGGAACTGCGCTTGCATGATCTGACTGGATTCGACGGGCGATGCGATGCTATTTACTTCACAACGGAAGAAGGAGCCGTTCCTCCTTCTGATGTAGCGTCGTTGGAAAAGTTCAGGCGGGAAAAACTGAATCTTCCGGCAGAAGCTCCGTTAGCCGGAGAATATGATCTGGTAGTTGTAGGTGCTGGTATTGCCGGAATGAGTGCCGCCGTTTCGGCTGCCCGACTAGGTTGCAAGGTGGCTTTGCTGAACGACCGTCCGGTGATAGGAGGAAACAACAGCTCGGAAATTCGCGTTCACTTGGGTGGACGCATCGAAGCCGGTCCTTATAAAGAATTAGGGAATTTACAGAAAGAGTTTGGTCCGACGCGAGGCGGTAATGCTCAACCTGCCGATTATTACGAGGATCAAAAGAAGATGGACTGGCTGCTGAAGGAAAAGAATGTTTCCTTATTCACCAACTATCGTGCAATTGCTGTAGAGAAAGAAGGGAATCGCATCACTGCGGTTATCGCCAAGCATATTGAGACTGGCGAAGAGAAGCGTTTCGAAGCACCGTTGTTCTCTGATTGTACAGGCGATGGAACCATTGGTTATTTGGCTGGAGCTGATTACCGGATGGGACGTGAAAGCCGGGATGAATTCGGAGAAAGTACAGCTCCGGAACAGGCGGATAAAATGACAATGGGCGCTTCCGTACAATGGTATTCGGAAGACACGAAGAAGCCTTCTTCATTCCCACACTTTGAATATGGAGTTGATTTCAATGAGAAGAATTGTGAAAAGGTGACGATGGGCGAATGGACTTGGGAAACAGGTATGAACTACGACCAGATCAAGGATTTCGAACGTATCCGAGACTATGGATTGATGGTGGTTTATTCCAACTGGAGTTATCTCAAGAATGAGATGAAGGAAAACGATGTGTATAAGAACCGCAAGTTAGCCTGGGTAGCTTACATCTCCGGGAAACGGGAATCACGCCGGTTGATGGGCGATTATATCCTGAAAGAAGACGACTTACGGAAGCATGTAGTTCATGAAGACGGTTCGGCTGCTTCTACGTGGAGTATCGACCTGCATTATCCGGATCCGAAGAATACAGAGAATTTCCCCGGCCAGGAATTCAAATCGATTGCCAAGCATATCAACATCTATCCGTACCCAATTCCATACCGTTGCCTGTATTCGCGCAACATTGATAACCTGTTTATGGCTGGTCGGAATATCAGTGTGACACACGTCGCCTTGGGAACAGTACGCGTCATGCGAACAACCGGAATGATGGGCGAAGTGGTTGGCATGGCGGCTTCTATCTGCAAGAAATATCAGGTGAACCCGCGTGGTGTCTATCAATACCATTTGCCGGAATTGAAAGAGCTGATGAAAGAAGGTGTCGGGCAGAAAGGCTTGCCCAACAACCAGCGATACAACGAAGGCGGTACACTGAAAGAAGAACCGGTCGTCCGGTAACACAGCTGACTCGTTAATGAAATAAGCCTGTTGTTCTCCGTTTTATTTGCGGGAAACAACAGGCTTATTTGCTGAAAAAGGTGAAGACTTAACACAGTTTTATTACCTTTGTACTTTCATCATCAAATATTAATCATTAAAGATCAAATCTATGAAAACAAACAGATGGCTACTTACGCTGCCGGTGTTGGCACTGCCTTTCTATGCGTGCAACAACAAGCAGGCCCAGTCTGAGAGGCTGCAAGAGAAGAAACCGATGAACATTCTCTATATCATGTCGGACGACCATTCATACCAGACAATCAGCGCGTATGATAACCGCTTTATCCAGACGCCTAATATCGACCGGATTGCCAACGAGGGTGTTCGTTTCACCAACAGTTTTGTGGCCAATTCCATCAGTGGTCCCAGCCGGGCATGTATGCTGACCGGTAAACACAGTCATGCGAATGGCTTTACTGATAATAGCTCGACTTTCGACGGCAGTCAGCAAACGTATCCGAAGTTATTGCAGAAAGCCGGATACCAGACAGCAATCATCGGGAAATGGCACTTGACTTCCGCTCCTACCGGATTTGATTATTCGGAAATCCTGATCGGACAGGGTATTTATTACAATGCACCGTTTATCAAGAACGGCGAAGAGATTACCTCGAAAGGATATGCAACGAATGTCATCACCGATAAGGCAATCGACTGGCTGGAGAACCAGCGCGACAAGAGCAAACCGTTCTGCCTCTTGCTTCATCACAAGGCTCCGCATCGTACCTGGATGCCGGATTTACAGGATCTGGAGCTTTTCAGCGACAAGACTTTCCCGCTGCCAGACAATTTCTACGACGATTATGAAGGCCGTCAGGCTGCGGCTGCCCAAGAGATGAGCATCTTCAAGGATATGGACTTGGTCTATGACCTGAAGATGGCAGATAAAGAGAACGAAATCCATACGACAACCGGATTGGAAGAAGTTGGGCGCCACATGTACGACACCATGACACCCGAAGAGAAGAAGGCTTGGGATGCTCACTACGATCCGATCATCCAGAAATTCAAGAAGGCGAATCTTTCCGGTAAGGCTTTGGCTGAATGGAAATACCAACAGTATATGCGGGATTATCTGCGGGTGATCCATTCGGTAGACCGCAACATCGGTCGCGTACTGGATTATCTGGAGAAAGCCGGATTATTAGAGAACACCATGATTGTCTATACATCCGACCAAGGTTTCTATATGGGCGAACACGGCTGGTTCGACAAACGCTTTATGTATGAAGAGTCGTTCCGCACACCGCTGCTGATTCGTCTGCCGGGCGGTATTCATGGAGACGTGGATGCGTTCGTCCAGAATATCGATTATGCGCCGACTATCCTGGAACTGGCTGGTGTAGAAATACCTAAAGACATGCACGGAGAATCGTTCCTGCCGTTCCTGAAAGGAGAAAAGCCAGCCCACTGGCGCGATGCCTTGTATTATCACTTCTACGAATATCCGGCCGAACATGCGGTAAAGCGCCATTACGGAGTCCGCACAGACCGCTACAAGTTAATCCATTTCTACAACGACATCGACACGTGGGAATTATATGACCTGCAGGAAGATCCGTCGGAAATGAAGAATCTTTACGGTCAGCCGGGTTACGAGGAAATCACCCGTCAGTTGGAAAAGAAACTGGTGGAACTGCAGCAGCAGTATCAGGATACTACAGCTTTGGCGTTGAATCACTTCTAAACGGACAGATGATTAAGGGCTGTTTGGATATTGTTGGATTAATACATACTTTTGTCTCATTCAATCAGAAGAAAGGAATCTAAATGAATACGATAAGCTTACAGTCTGAACAAAACGAACTGATACGCCGAATTCTCGACGTGAAGGATCTTTCCTTGCTGAAGAAAGTAGAAGACTTGCTCAATGCAGAAGAGGCGAAAGTCTCGAATGTAAAAGAACCGGTAACTTCCTATATGTCTCGCCAAGAGATAGAGGCACATATCGAGCAAGCTTGCAAGGAAGCCAAGCTAATAGAGGAAGGAAAGCTCCAGCCCATCAACGCGGAGGATTTACTGCATGAGCTGTAATATTATTGTAACGCCTGAATTTTCTCGTTGCCTGAAGAAGTTGGCTAAGCATTATAAATCGATGAAAGACGATTTTGCTTACTTGCTTGATCAGCTTCGAGAAAATCCTAGGATGGGAACGGATTTAGGTCAAGGACTTCATAAGATCCGTTTAAGCATCACTTCAAAAGGGAAAGGCAAAAGCGGAGGAGCTAGAGTTATTACATTGGTGACTGTGCATACAGATGAAAACGACAAAGTACTATTATTGGCCATTTATGATAAATCTGAGCGTGAAAATCTGAGCGACAAAGAACTGAAGGATTTATTGTACCGTTATAGCCTATAAGAGTAAACACCTTAAAATAGGAATAATAAAATAGAGGCACGGAAACAAGGAGTAAAATTGTAACTCCTGTTTCCGTGCCTCTCTATATGATCAACTCTTCGTTCCCGCAAAGAGCAAACCATCATTCCATCGAACGGGCAATGCCTAATTCCAAGCCACGAAGTTCGGCCAAACCACGCAGGCGACCGATGCAGGAATAGCCCGGATTGGTTTTCTTCCGTAGGTCGTCCACCATCTGATGGCCGTGGTCCGGACGTACCGGGATAGAGACTTTCAGCCGTTGTTGTATCTCCAGCAGAGCCTTCATCATGCCATACATATCAACATCGCCTTCCAGATGATTGGCTTCGTAGAAGTTTCCTTCGGCATCCCGTTTCGTACTGCGTAAATGAACGAAATGAATCCGGTCGGCAAACTCATACATCATCGCCACCAAATCATTGTCGGCACGCACACCGAATGATCCAGTGCAGAGACACAAGCCATTCGATTTGTTAGGCACTCTTTTTATCAACTGACGGAAATCATCAGCCGTTGAAAGGATGCGCGGCAGACCTAAAATCGGATAAGGCGGATCATCGGGATGAATCACCAGGTCAACTCCTACTTCATCGGCTACCGGTGTTATTTCAGACAGGAAATACACCAGGTTATCACGCAACTTGTCGGCATCCACGTCTTTGTAACGATCCAATGCTTCCTGGAACTGTTCGAGGGTGAAACTTTCTTCCGAACCGGGCAGTCCGGCGATCATGTTGCGCACCAGGCGCTGTTTCTCTTCCTCATCCATCTGTTCATAGCGGCGACGGGCTATTTCCTTATCAGCTTCCGAATATTCCTGTTCTGCCCCGGGGCGTTTCAGGATGAAAAGATCGAAGGCCAGGAAAGCAGCCCGCTCAAAACGCAAAGCCTTCGAACCATCGGGCATGGTATAAGCCAAGTCGGTGCGTGTCCAGTCGAGGACCGGCATGAAGTTGTATGTCACACAACGGATTCCGCATGCAGCCAAGTTCCGCAAGGTCTCTTTATAGTTATCAATATAACGCTGGAAATCGCCGGTCTGCGTCTTGATATGTTCGTGTACCGGAACACTTTCCACGACACTCCACACTAAACCAGTTTCAGCAATCAGTTGTTGCCGTTTCCGGATTTCTTCTATACTCCAAACTTCTCCGTTGGGAATATGATGCAGCGCATGGACGACATCAGTGGCTCCGGCCTGCCGGATATCCCACAGACTGACCGGATCATTCGGTCCGTACCAGCGCCAGGATTGTTTACATAGATACATATTTATGAGTTTTTGAATTAACTAAATAGAAAACGCATCGAAACCACCGTCAATAACGGTCAATGTACCGGATACGAAACGCGAAGCATCACTGGCCAGCCATTGCAGCGTACCCAATAATTCTTCCGGCTCGCCGAAACGCTTGAAAGGTGTGTGTGCCAGAATGGTTTCTGCCCGCGGTGTCAGGCTGCCATCCGGATTCGTCAATAAGGTCCGGTTCTGTTCGGTCAGGAAGAAACCCGGAGCTATGGCATTCACCCGCAGGCCCGGACCAAACTTCGTGGCCAGTTCGCCGCACATATATTTCGTGAAGTTAATGACAGCCGCTTTGGCTACTCCATAGCCTGCCACCCGTGTAAGCGGACGCAATCCGGCTTCGGAAGCGATATTGATAATGGAGCCCTGCTTCTGTGCTACCATGGCACGGGCAAAAATCATCGTCGGCAAAACCGTTCCAAAAAGATTCAGATCCACCACTTGCCGCATGGCTTCCAGATCCAAATCGAAAAGGGTTTTGTCTGGAGCTATTGTCGCTCCCGGCATATTTCCTCCAGCTCCGTTGATCAGCACGTCAATCCGACCGAAGCGCTCCATGATGTCGGCATAATTCTGCTCCAGCCGTGCTTTATCGAGTACATCCGTCGTATAAAATACAGCCGTACCTCCGGCCTTCACTGCCTCATCGGCCAACTGATTCCCGACTTGTTTATTCCGGCCTAAAATCACCACCTTCGCTCCTTCTTCGGCAAAGTGGCGCACCATCGCCCTGCCTAATACACCGGTTGCTCCGGTGATGACGATCACTCTATCTTTTACATCAAACAGATTCATATTTTATTGCATTAATTCGTTTATGTTTTTCCGTTGACAAGGCATCAGGAGATGAGTTGACAAGCCCTTGCCCTGACACCTCAAAAAGCCGGCGTCTTTTGTTGAAAAGCTGGCGTATTTTCCTAAAAAGCCGGCGTGTTTTCAGGAAAAAGCAGGTAGCTTTTAAAACGAAATAAACGGGAATCGGTTTTGATTCCGGTGAGTTCCGTTTCCGGTTCTCGTTTATTTCAGAAAATGATTAACCGGCGATAATCTTATACTTCGGCACCAGCGTCTTCATGATGATCCAGCCCACCAGATAAGCTACCGAACAAATACAGAAGATGATGAAGTATCCGGCCGGTTTCCCGACAAAGCCCAGGAACTCCAGCTGCACCTTATCCGCATAGACGAAGAGATTGCCGGCACTCGCCTGCATCAACATCGAACTGACGCCGCCTGCCATGCCACCAATTCCCGTCACCGTGGCAATCGCCTTCTTCGGAAACATATCGCTCACAGTCGTATAGATATTGGCCGACCAGGACTGATGCGCCGCACACCCGATACCGATCAAAATAACCGGAAACCAGGGAGAATACGTGCCCAACGGCTGGGCAAACAAAACGACCAACGGAATGAAGGCAAAGATCAACATCGCTCTCATGCGGGCCTCGTATGGGTTCGTTTTCATCCGCTTAATAAAAATCGTAGGAAGCTTTCCTCCATACAACGACAACATGACGATGGCATATAAAGTAAAGATTAACGCCATTCCCAATCCTTCTGTCGTCTTGATTCCAAACTGAGTATTCAGATAGGAAGGTGTCCAAAAGAGGAAGAACCACCACACACCATCCGTACAGAATTTTCCCAGCAAGAAAGCCCAGGTCTGCCGATAGCGGAAGCATTCCAACAAAGACATCTTCTTTTCATCAGCCTCCTCCTCATTCACCAGATCAGCTTCCAGCAGCTTGTCCTGTCCGATGTATTCCAGTTCGGCAGCATTGACAAACCGGCTCTTCTCGGGCGGTGTGTACATGAATACCCAGAATCCCATCCAGATAAAGCCCAATACACCAATGATGACGAACGATAATTCCCAACCCCAATACTTAGCCAGCAGCGGAATCGTCAACGGCGCGGCCAAAGCACCGATAGAAGCGCCCGCATTGAAAATAGAAGTCGCGAACGCCCGGTCGCGTTTCGGGAAATATTCGGCCGTCACCTTGACTGCGGCAGGGAAATATCCAGCCTCTCCGATAGCCAATATACAACGGGCCGCCAAAAAGAAGTACATACTGAAGGTCGCGATCAGGACAGCCATATCACCCGTAGCCATCATCAACTGCGTCCGGTCTTCAAGTCCGACACAGGCTTCGGTGGCCACGCCACAAAAGGCATGCAGACAAGCGCCCAACGACCACAATCCGATCGACCATAAAAAGCCGGACTTCGTTCCCATCCAGTCGATTACCCGACCCGCAAACAACATCCCGATCGCATACACGATCGAGAATGTCGCCGTGATCCGCCCATAATGGATTTCATTCCAGTGAAATTCGGGCTTGATAAATTCATCCCAGGTCAAAGACAGCACCTGGCGGTCCAGATAATTGATCGTCAGAGCCAGAAACATCATAATACAGATAGTCCATCTGTAATTTGTCATCTTCATTTCTCCGTGTTTATTCATGTCATTCCGATTAAAAGGTTAGTTGTCATCCGCCTATCCGTCAGCTTCTTGCCTGGCGGATAATATCCAAGGCAAACCGGCATTTTTCGGTGATATAATTCCAGTCCTGAGCCGCGATCCGGTCTTTCGGAAAGAGCTTCGAGCCCATTCCTACGCAGGTTGTTCCCGCTTTCATCCAGGCGGTCAGATTCTCTTCCGTCGGTTCCACGGCGCCTGTCGCCATGATCATCGACCAGGGAAGCGGTGCCTTGATATTCTTCACAAACGAAGGTCCGCCCACATTTCCTGCCGGGAAAATCTTCACTAAGTCACAACCCAATTCCTGTGCCTCACCGATTTCCGTTACCGAACCGCAACCCGGCGTATAAGGAACCAGATGACGATTACACAAACGTGCCACTTCCGCATTCAGATACGGACCCACGACAAAGTTTGCCCCGTACTGTAAATAAAGAGCGGCCGTCGGTGCGTCGATCACAGAACCGATTCCCATGATCATCTCCGGACATTCCCGACGAGAGAACTTCATCAGGTCGATAAACACTTCCGAAGCGAAGTCGCCCCGGTTTGTAAACTCAAAGGCACGGACGCCGCCTTCATAGCAAGCCTTCAGCACCTGGCGGGCCACTTCGGCATCACTGTGATAAAAGACCGGGACCATGCCCGTCTGCTGTATCGTCTGCAGCACCTGTATTTTCGTAAATGCAGCCATTTGTTTTCCTTTCCTCTGTTAACGTGAAACCCGACCCGAGCCATCGCCCTTCATCAGGTTCTCCACTTCTTTTACTGTTACTTCTTTATAATCTCCATAAATCGTATGCTTCAGGCAGGAAGCCGCCACAGCAAAGTTCAATGCCTGCTGATCGTCTTGCGGATAAGTC
>ERZ779643.1205-NODE-1205-length-18615-cov-2.156897_pt1 | contig 18615 bp, 15 predicted proteins | sample MGYA00511564_ERZ779643 | MGnify/ENA primary metagenome ERZ779643 (study PRJEB29588, sample SAMEA2147114) | human gut metagenome | biome: human gut; feature: human-associated habitat; material: faeces | place: Denmark | collected 2008/2010 ... | reverse complement strand
CCCGCCAATAAATTTTGATAGCCGGTTTATTGTTCTGGAACTTGAAGAATTGAAGGGGACCCCACACCTTCAGACTGTCGTTCTGATGTCGATTATTCAGGCCGCTCAGCATGCAATGTTTATCAAGAAAGACGGACGCCGCCGGTTGTTCATACTTGATGAGGCATGGGAGTATATCCGTCCGGACAATGCTTCAGGTTCCAGTAATCATTCAAATCAATTTTTCTCCTCTTTCCTTGAGGCCGCTTGGCGCCGATTCAGGAAAACGAACTGTGCCGGTATTTGTATTACTCAATCCTTTGAAGATTACTTCACCTCATCGGTTGGTCGCGCACTAACGGCTAACTCGCCGTGGAAGATCATCATGAAGCAGGAAAAGGAAAGTATTGAAGCCATGAAGGTGAACAACTACTTCTCCACAACTGATGCGGAATATGAGCGTATGAAAAATATTCGAACGGTAAAGCGTGCATTTTCCGAGATGCTCGTACGATTCGAAAATTTCCAGGAGATATGTCGCCTCTATGTAGATAGAAAAATGGAGCTTTGCTTTACGACTGACAGCACCGATCGTGGAAAACTATGGGAAATCCAAAGCCGACTTGATTGCTCTTACGGCGAAGCAATTGAGATTCTGTACGAACAGGAAGTTGCGAGCAAATCAGCTGCCTGACGTTTTAAGTTACTGGTTACCTCATTTTGTTTTGACTGAGGTATCCAGTACGTCTTTGAAGTAAATAGTTGTTAGCTGTCATTGCCTGCCCTCCCCCGAAACAATAGCCCGGGTTAAGAATATCTAGCTCGGATTAAGTCCTCTCAAACCGTCATACATGAAATTCGATGCCTTTGTCATTCTTCTTTTGAAGGTGAATGAATATGATGAAATTTACTCCAGAATTATTCTCCCTACCAGGCTTTTGCTGTGAAGTTAATCAGATCAGGTATTATGTTTTGGGTACAAGAACCAACCAAGGGTGGGTGTGGTTTTTGTATGGCAGATACAAACATCATTTTTACGGTTATAATAAATAACCATTATATAGATGAATTTATCGTTTTTTCTTTTAAGTCTTTGAAGTGATTGGGTTTAATATCTAGATGATGGTTGTATAAGCTATACGTTAATTAGATTTGAGAATGCAACTGTTATGCGATGCGTAGATATTGCTAAGGTGAATGGTTTGTTAAAACAACCAAAAAATAAGTAAGATCAGGTCTTATCTACATAATAACTTAACCATCTAACATTCTGGTTGGAATAAGAAACCATTTTAAGCTTATTCAATAACGAAATTTAACCACTTGAATCGACTGACCATGGAGGGAAGCTGGTTGCGTACCGTGGCATTTAACCCCCTTAATCGCCAGACCATGGAGGAAAGCTGGTCGTGTCCCGTGGCATTTAACCCCCTTAATCGCCAGACCATGGAGGAAAGCTGGTTGCGTACCGTGGCATTTAACCCCCTTAATCGCCAGACCATGGGGGGAAGCTGGTCGGGTACTGTGGCATTTAACCCCTTAATCGGCAGACCATGGAGGGATTATTGCCGGGTACCAGGCCATTTAACCACTTACTCGTCTGTACACGATGGGATGCTGGTCGCGTAGCGCGGAATTGCTCCCCTATTCACCAGTTCTTTGCTAAAGGAAAGCAAGTCTAAAAGGTTTTCCGGCCAAAACTTTTTTTGTTTCACTACAGTTATTCGCCCTTCCGTTCAGCGTGATAAAATATACAAAAACGTAGAGGTAACCCATAAAAGTAAAAGAGCTTATAAACCAGCTTAAAAGGCTCGACCCGGATGCGTATGTAGTAGTTGCTGGATTTGAAAACTAGTGTACTGGACACGTGGCTGAAGCAGATACCATTAAAGAATGCATGACAATTCCTGTACGAGCGGACAGCATGTCAGGTGACCGTACGCTTGCAAAAGATGGATCACCTTCAGTCTAGTTGAGGTGGGGAGATGACTACCGCACGGAATACTTCGTTAGTGCAATAGACGACACGGATGAATTGGCCTAATTATACGAATTGCCAAAAAACTCTCTTATTGTCAATTGGGGGTATGGGCAATTCATATTGATTGCCAAATATTTTTTGGGTATTCGGGATGTCCTAACAACAGGATTTGCCGAATACCCTATTTTTTTGCCAAATATTTCGTCATTCTAAGTCGAGATCCAGGCCGAATATCTTTTAATCTAATCCACTCAATAGACAGATTCTGGTGGGATACTTATTGTGTACCGTCGTATTAAACCCACTTAACCGCTAGGGCGTCACGTTGTCCTGTCTGCAAGCCGAGGCAATTTCCCCTTTAGCCAATGACCACGGTGCCTGCTGGTCGGGTACCGTGGGATTTAACCCCCTTATTGCCACATCTATGGAGTGATCCTGCTATGTCGGAAGATTGGTATTGTTGATACTTAAGAGGCTTTTGGAAGACTTCAATGAACTGCCAATTGAAATTCAATAATGCAGATATTCCAAAATCTAAGAAAAGAATACAGAACGTTAGCGTAATAATAGAATTAAGGTTACTATTAAACGCATAACGCTAAAGTATACGCATTATGCGTAAAGTTTACGTATATACGTTTAATTTCACTATTTAGGTAAAGGGATCGGAAGAGAATGAATCTAATTGATAAGATCGCCCTTGTCGGTCAACGCATGAAGAGCGAGCAGATCTCTCTGAAAGAGTCATTATTGGTCTCTTCGAGGGTTTCGGTATCGGATGATAGTGTAGACGGTGTTGATCGCCTAATCTATAACCACTGCTTGAATAAAAAAAATCTGTCAGATTTTTTTGGTAAATCTCGCGTAACTTTTAACAAAATCTTAGCGGATCTTGAAGAAAAAGAACTGGTTGGTGCTCCTATCTACCAGAACAAAAACCATCTCTATACCCGCTGGGATGTCCAGAAAATAATGGATGCTCTGAACTATCCTCGATATAGCGACTACTACTGTAGCCGTACAATCGTAACGCAGAACCATAAGGGTGGTACGGGGAAGAGTACAACTTCAGGCGTTCTTGCAGTTGCGGCAGCACTTGATTTGCATCTAAACGCGCGGATACTGTTGATCGAATGGGACCCACAAGGGTCTATTGGAAGCGGGATGATCCAGAGCGTAGCGGAAGATGATGTTTTCCTGACTGCTATTGACGCCATCTTAGGGGTTTACGAAGAAGACTCAGATTACAGAAAATATCTTGATTTAGGGTACTCGGAAGAACAAATTATTGAAGGTATGCCTTTTTCAACACACCTTCCGAATCTTGATGTTATTACCGCATTCCCTACAGATGCACGTTTCAAAGATAAATACTGGCAGTGTTCCAGAGAAGAACGAACTGAGTTATTACTACGTTTTAAAGAGGTAATCCTGCCGGTCTTGAAGAGCAAGTACGACCTGATCATTATCGATACTCCACCAGAAGATTCGCCAATCACATGGGCAGCGGATGAAGCTGCTGATGGCATTTTGGTTGCCGTTTCACCTCGTGAGTATGATTATGCCTCAACAACTGATTTCATGTTGACGATCAGTGAGCGATTCAAACAATCGCCGAGCAAGGGCGAAAATCTAAGCTGGTTCAAAGTGTTGGCAGTGAATGTCGACGATAAGAGTCCCTATGAAAAGATTGTCCTGGATAAACTGGTAAGGACAGTGCAGGAACTCTTTATGTCTGCAAATATCAAAAACTCAGAAGCGTTTAAAGCCGCAGCTTCTAGGGGTAGAACCGTATTGGATATCAAAAAATCAGAAGAGCTCTGCTCTCCCAAACAGCTTGATGTTGCCGAAGAATCCGTGATGGCGGTCTACCAGCAATTTATTAATGAGATTAAGAGTTTTTCAGTGAAGCAAGGGGGTAATGTATGAGTGATGAGCAGCATATCGGGAACGACAAATCCCGTTATATTAATGCGCCTAAGCGTACTGAAGTAATCCATCGCTCCGGGCTTCAAGGCCTGAAAGGTCAGCCACGCCTGAAGAAACTTTTTACATTACACAATGGGCGGAAGCTTGAGGCGGAACACATCATTGTTCCGGCGGAAAAGGTGGAACTGGAAACCACAGTACACCCTCTGAACCCACGAAATCAGGAGGCTCTTTCTGTAAATGCAGTAAGAGATATTCTGAAGGACATTGAAGCAAGAGGTGTTGATACTGAGGGCGTTGCAGTTAAGCGGAACGGAGTGTATCTGCTAATAGAAGGTAGCCGCAGGCGTTTCTGTTGCATTCAATCAGCAAAAGAATTGCCATTATGGGTTTTGCCTGATGATGTTAACGCAGATGATATTAATTCCATCATATCAGCAACACAAACTTCTCGACGCTTTTCATATCGTGAAGTAGGTTTAAAGTATTTAAGGGAAATGGAAGAGCATGGATTTGTTACCAATGAAGAGCTTGCAAACTATCATGGTATCAGTCACGTGTCCGTCTCTAAGCGAGTTCAGGCTGCAAAGATTAACAGCACTCTTATTGCACTTTTTCCTGACTATGAAGCTATTCCGAATTCTTATTACAATCGCCTATTCCGACTTCAAAAATATATAGAGAAGAATTTATTTTCTCTTGAAGAAGTTGTTGAGAATACACGTGAGGAAATTCGAGATCTGGATATTTCTGATATTGCTGAAGCACAGAAAACCGTAATGGAGAAGATTACAACGGTAGTTGAAAAACTTGATATTAAACCACCTAGCAAAGGTTGGGATACACGTGAATTGGCAACTTTTACTAATAAAGATAAATATGCAAGAATTAGCAAAAGTTCCTCGGGGCGTAAAATCCGTTTTGAGTTTAATAGAATGAACCGAGAATTAATTGACGAAATTGAGAAGTTTATAAAATTGAGCGAAATGAATAATTAAAATCAAAAAATATCCGCATCATTAGATGCGGATGAAATTATTCATGTACGCTTTTATTTAGTCTACGCATTACCAAGTCCTAAAAGAAATCAATAGCAAAAAATATCTTAACTATCTGATAATGATGGGTTTTAACATATACGGTATTGTTAAGCAGGCCCCAAAGATTGGGGCCTAGAAGTGTTATTGAACAGGGTGATGGGCCGGTTCAGACAGAAAAGGTCTTAGATCTATATGAACCGCTGCTGCATTACTGTCATTGGTCACGTTTAACGGGGCCTTACCCGGTAAAGACATAGTGGCAACGTCTGGACCAGAAACAGTAAAATTATTTTCTGCATTTGGCATTACTGTGAAAATTTTAATAGCTACATTCTCATGACGATACATTGAAATTCCGAAAGTTGATCCAGCTTCAGTATTGCTGACATCAACTTCAACCGGTGTTTTCCCGATCACTTCATTAGTAAGTATATTTTTCACAATTGCACCTTCAGGGGCAGTGTAAATGCGATAAGGGTAAGCACTTGCAGTCTGGCAGAAAAAAATACACAAAACGGTCAATATATATTTCATGATTGCTCCTTTTGCAAAAATTCTAAATCAAATGATTGAGTGACTACAATTTGTTTGGAATCAAATGAACCTGGGAATTTATATTTAATACTGAACAGTAATGGCAATGTGAGTCCATCTCGTGAAGACTGTGAGATGTTCTTAAATGAGTTATTAATAAATGTTAATTGGTCATTGTTATCGTAACAAAGACCAAGTAAACCAACTGTGGGCACCGTAAAAATTGTAACTGAACTAGGTGATATCAACTGTTTTCCACGTGACGAATAGGTGCAACGACTCCCGCCGAGATTCAGATCAGACAACTCAATAAATTCTTTGGTCCCATTCTTGGCGAGTAACCAGACATCAGTGCCTGAACTCTTAATCAGAAAAGTAACTTTTCCGTCGGTGTAGGCTTCAGTTCTGTTGCTCATTATAGGGTCGAACCCTACCGAAGGGAGGACTGCAATTTTGCTTCCAACCGACTGACATCCAGTCACAAGTAAGGTAAGAATAAATGCTGAAACTCTAATCATTTTCAGTCCTCATAGTCGTTTTCTGTATGGTACTGATATCGAAGTTTTCTCCTGGGTAAATTTTCAACTCTTTGCTGAAATAATCTGAACCACCGAGGAGGTTGTTACGCTTTCCAACCCAAACGAACGACGAAAACTTAAAAGTCCTTACTTTTTCTGCCGCTCTGATCTTGTAGGTATGTGAAGGTAATAAAGATGCACTAGCGTCCTCAGGGATTGCGATAGCGGGTTGAAGTTTTTTGGGGGCATTGATACGTAATGCGATTTCTGGAGAGGGGACATAGTCGATTGACGATTGTTGTGAATCTGACGGTAGGGGCAGGGTGAATTTTTTACCCTGATCTGGGCCAAAAATGGCAATAACCTCTTTTTTCTGCTTTGTTACGGACACTAACGCCTGTAACGGGGTACTGGATAGATCATTGACGAATGAAATTGTCATGCTGGAACCAGGTTCTAACCAGAGAATTCGTTTCCCGGATGCATCTTCATCAAGGGAGATAAATTTTGATATAAACACGCCATTTTTTGCAATGATGGAAAATTCAATTTTGGGTATTACAAGATTTAAAGGAGTTGAAGCAGAGTCGTTTTCAATCTGAAGATAGTTACGCTTAGTCATGCTTGTTTTAATTACTGGTCTTTGTCGACCATCAACAAGCCACATTCCGTTGACGTAATTTGCAGCAATAGTAATAAATTCATAGTTAACCCCAGTTTTGGCATCAGATAGCTGGGACGACGGTATCGGGGTTTTAGTCGATGCATTTGTAATGTTGGATGGACCTAAAAATGCCAGCAACGGCAAAATTATCAGTTCTAATTTAAGCATTATAATGTGGCCTCTATATTATTATCATTTGAATCCAGGTTAAGTGGTGCAGTGTTTTGTGTGTAAATACCGTTTTTATTCAGGATCATTTGGTGGCAAATCAGGGTCGGTGTAGATGCCAGGATCAACTCGACCAGTGTTATTGCCGGAACTGTAGTAGGCGGAATACCTGGTGCCAGTAGTGCTGGGCTACTGATTTCTGACATGTACAGAGAACCTGTATTGATGTGGAGGCAGTTTCCTATGAGTACCGGTAAGTTAGTCAGCGGTAGCCCATGGGCCTTTCTGATGCTGTTAACTGGATTCCGACCCAATACTACGAGGTTTACATCGCTGACATTCACTGGCCTGACTGCGTGATCCATGCCGTATAGAAACTGACTCTGAAAAATATTCACATTTGCCTGATTAAAAGCGAGGAGGGCGTTATATGTATTGTTGAAGCCCTGCCGTATGTCTGTGTAATCGGATGGGCAAATACCTATAGAAATATTGCCTTTAAAAAGCACCTTCATCACAGTAGCCAGCTGGGTGGAGAGCAGTTTGCAGATTTCCTCTTCAAGATAGTTGCGGTTAATTTGTTTATGCCATCGCCCGCCTCTTGCACACCACCGTTCATTAAGAAATGTGCTTGGATAATAAGTCCTGCGGTCTTTATTTATGGGTAAGAGCTTTTTCAGCATCTCTTCTCCGGCCCCGGCAGCTGAGAACACACGAACAGAACGGCCGTCAAAAATCCCTGTGTTGATCGCTGTCATTAACTCCATAGGCTCAGGTCCATAATCGAAGAGATTTCCTGTGGAGAAAACGATCAACTCCTCATCAGGTTCTGATATCGAATGGATAAGGTTACATAGCGTCGAATAATGACCATGAGGGTCTGCCAGAAAGAAAACCCTTCCTGAAAAATTAGTCAGATCAATTGTCTGGACGTGCTCGGATGCCATAAATGCCTCTTTCTGAAATTGCATTAATACTACCGGATGAAAGTCATCAATTTTTTCGATAAGAGGGGTAATTTTTGTGAGTGTCCAAAATGGAGCTAGAAATCATTTTTCGGTTTCCGAGCCGTATCAACTGTAATGCACCTCAGTTGTTTTATTTTTGGTATAAAAACGCTGAGCAAAATATAGTTTTTGCGTGTGTTGCTCAGGTGTACATGAATCTAGGGTTGTATCTGGATTAAAACTGAAGGATTCTTTTTTAACAAGGACTTACGTTAGTGTTTTGTCCCGTTTAATGTTGACCTAAAGCAACCATTGGTGTATAAATTCCATAACAAAAGTGGTGGGCTAAATAAACCAATACGAGGGTTTCTGCATGACTGAATTAGCAAAAACAAAACTGGCTGTGGCTGAATCAAACTCTACTGAACTTGAGACACTCAAAGTTGTTATTGATGATGGTAGTAAAGCGGCAAAACTGGTTTGCACTAACAATCAAGGTGACCTTGTACCTTTATTGACTCAAAATAGTTTCGTTGCAGATTTCCGGGTAAGCCATGACGGACTTATTCCATTCAATTATCTAATTGATGGTCTTCAACGATTCTCGCACCACAGCGAATCAAGCAATGCTTTAGAAACTACCGACGTTGCGCATCAGTACGATGAAATCAGTCGTCTTAATGTTCACCATGCTCTACATTCCTCAGGTCTAATGCCACAGGATGTTCATCTCTACGTAACTTTGCCACTCAGTCAGTTTTATACCGCTCTGGGTGAAACCAATAATGAAAACATCCAACGAAAAAAAGACAACCTGATGAAGCCGGTGGAGCGTTATATTGATGGTAAACGTGTTTCATTTAATGTTGTTTCAGTTACCGTTTTCCCGGAATCCCTTCCAGCGGTAACGCGTGCTGATGAAATCGAATCAATTGAATCTTTTGAATCAAGCCTGGTTATCGATTTAGGTGGGACAACACTTGATGTTGCAAGCATTACAGGTCAGCTGGAACAGATCTCCAGTGTCAGGGGTTTTGACCGTATTGGTTGCTCAATCGTATATGATGAAATCCGTCGTTATTTGGATTCTGCAAAGCTGAATGCAAGTAACGCCTATATTCATCACCTAGTCGATAATCGTGAAAACAAAGCCTCGCTCAAGGTGTCCCCGGAAGATCTTGACGGCGTGTTCAATGCTGTTAATGGGGCTGTGGCGCAACTTCAAGAAAAAGTGATTAAAGCAGTCACTCAAGTGGAAGAACGGCCGCATAATGTTTTCCTTGTTGGTGGAGGTTCTTACCTGATTGAACCGGCAGTTCGTAAACATTTTGACAAATCGAAAATCATCATGGTTGATAATCCGCAATTCGCACTTTCACTGGCTATCGCAGATACTGTTTTTGCATGATGATGGTTTTGCATGATGATGGTTTTGCAAAGGGGAGAGTTTTATGACTAAAAAATCTGAGAAGGAAAACGATCGTATTCAGATTAGTGCGTTTTGGTTATCGGAACGACAATCTCCGTATGCATATAATTTTTTGAAAAAAAATGCCCTAACACATCGTGGCGAGCAGATTTCTCTAATAAGATCTGCAATCACTACGGGGTTAGTGCTAAATAATCTCTTCCCCGAGTTATCTAGTTTTATTAATGGACTGAATGAGAGATTAACAGCTGCTGATCTAAATCGATTTTTTAATGATGAATTTAATAAAGACAAATTAAACAATGAAAATTTGAAAGAACAAATAAGCTTTATGCTTGATTCGAAATTCAATGAATTATTTTCAATGATTAATGGCTGTGATTTTTCTAAGGCAACTTTTTCAACTACTAGTCAATCTGATGTCAGTGAAACATTAAAGGCAGAGAGGGTAAGGGATCAGCGGCTGGAATTAATACCTAAAGAACTGACTGTAAATCCCAAACCTGAGACTTTAGAGATTTTAACGCCGATTGAGAGCGCAAAAAAGAATGATTCAGGTTTAAATACTAGTCATGGTTCTGCTGCTGTTAGCGCCTCACAAAGCGAAAACACGGTGCTGAGTGAACATGCGCAAATCCAAGGTGTGACAAGGAAGCCGAAGAAAAAGGCCAATGCAAACCTCGCAAATCTTGCGAAGTAAGTATAGTAATATCAATTGATTAGATTGAGTTATCTATTAATAAAAAGTCAGCTTACCAGCTGGCTTTTTTTTGGTATATTATTAACAGGTGAGGGGGAATGGTAAACCGGTTTCATGTACTAAATGAATCCCTCGTTGTCACATCTCCAGTTAAGCCAGTTTGAAGAATTATAGAGCCAGTTCTAAGAAATCATTAAAATTCGCGTGGGTTGATTCAGGTCGAACCAGTTACGATTTTGGATAAATTATTTTTGGTTAGGTAAACCACTAAAAAAGGTGGTTTAGGCCCCGTTTACTGTTCTTTGTTTGCACGATGTATGTATAGGTGTTAAAACGGGTACAGATTTTTCCTAAAGTATTGGCTGATATAGGAAATATCTTAATAAAATTGGTACTTATTTATTATTTTATGTAAAAAATCTCTATGCTTTACTGGTTAAGTTAGATTTTTTTGTTACCCTAACCCATAAGATCTTAATGGTTACTACGCTGCAAGCGGGAAGATGGTAAGGAACTAGCGGGATCATGTGTAACTATCTGATTATTATAATAAAGGCTGACTGAATGTTATCACGCAACTCACTAATACACGGTTTACGTCGAGATCAGTTAATCGAAGTTCTGTCTATTTCTGAATTCCCAGTTGTCCTGGTCGAGAATCCCTTCATTCAGCCTAAATCAACAGGCAAAAAACCAGTCATTTTTAATATTGATGAATTTCATGTTTCCATTGCCCCAATTTCATCGCTTAAGTACGACTGGGAGTGGGCTCCAATTGATACAATACTCATCGAAGTGGTCATTCCGCCTGCTGAAGCAGACCTGGTAAGCGCCGAGAATGATTTCCTTCGCGATGCAGGTATTGGCCATATTCAATGCGAGCCTGGAGGCGTTTCGATACGCCGTACAGTGACATTTGTTGGGGGGATCACCGCCGACAATTTGCTGTATCAACTCAGGCTTATGTGCGTAAGTGCTTTACACTTGATTGGAGAGGAACTGGAGGATGAAAGTTAATTTTAAAAAGGTAATCCCCCTTTTAATGGTTGGTTTAACAGTGGCGGGGTCTTACTCGATCTTTAACGCAAAACCGTCGAAGCCTGACTTGTACGATTTTACTGGCAAAGTTCTTAAAACCACTTCTGTTTTCCAACCTTGTGATAAAGAATCCACACCTTCGTTGAACATCCAGATAGCAGATAACGGAAGCGTACATATCAATGGCGTTGCATCAAAAGTTACTTTTGTTGAGAGAGTTCCGGGTAATGAAATTGCAGTTAAGTGTACGGGTCTGCAAGTCAAAAATTCCCGCCTTGTGCATACGAGCTCTTACACCATGATAATTTCGGAAGGAAAAGGTGGTTTTGTTATTTCGGATTTGACGCACACGCAGGATAATGAAGTTATGTCCGGTACATGGTTCTTTAAGAAGAGAGTATGACAATGAGCGATCTGTCAGCAACTGGTGCGAAGCCTCAACGGGTCAGAGTATTCAGCCAATCTGTCGCGATGGCATTCGAAGTAAATCTCGACAAAAGTCGCTCTGCTGATAATTCGGCGTTTGTAACTGAGACTGAAAAGTATTACCTGTCTCTCCAGTTTGCTCCTCCGTCTGACAATAGGGAATATGGATGGAATTCAGAGGGCAGCATTCTCATGAAACTATCCCAAAACGAAGCCATGGCGCTGGCATCTGTTTTTCTGAGAATTAAGCCGACACTAAAATTTGAAAAGCGTAAGACCACGCATCGCACTCACCAAGCCTACAAAAATATCAATATCGGACCCAACGACCGTGGGGGCCTTTTGGTAAGCGCAAGCATTGTACCGGTTAAAATGGGGACGTTTAAGCCTTTAAATTATAACCTTCCCGTAACACAAATGGATTGCGTTTCAACAGGCTTGTTCTTGTTGGGGTTCCTGACACTTAAAATGCCTTGGGTATCCTCAGAATCGATAATTACCGCCCTTCGCCTATCTGAGTCTAAGAGCGGTCAGTGAGCTAAAAAACCTCAATTTCCTGCAAAAATTTAATGTTTTTTTTCCTCTTTACGAACAAGATTTCAGAATTTTTTAACGTAGAGTGATTCTAATTCTGCGTAAAAAAACAGGTGTTCGTCATGAGAAAATCAGGTTTATGTTTAACCCTGTTGTTTTCTTTAATTGCTTCGATTAAATCGGTACAAGCTGAGGCAATTATGATTTCCGGAAAACTCCAGGCTGATATGCCTGCCGTCACGTTTAATCCCGGCCCGGGCGATTTTGTTGCATTCGTCAACAATAATACAATTACTGCTTCAGGTACTGGCAACGCATGCAATGTGACGGTTGATGATCGTGCGACATCAAGCGTAGATAACTTGGTCTGCTTTTTTGAATGGCTTCCAAATACCTCTGGCTTTACAGCAAACGGATTCAATTTAACAGGGATACCCAATGCGGCAGGAGAACTAAAACTGCCGTATAAAATTTCTTATTTTTCTGGATCAGAAAGGCAGAAAGTAGAAGTGGTTAATGGGGAGTATACAGTTAATGCTCTTGTACCGGTTAAACCGACGATAACGGGCCTGAAATCGTCTATGAATGGAGTGGTTCAGGATGGTTACACTCTTAAATCCTATCTTAAGGATGAAGCAATTAGGAATGTCACTGTCTCCGTAGAGCCTCGCAATTATGTGCAATATATCTCTATCGGGTCTGGATCAGCTTGCGAAGTCGCAATTGGTGGGAATGGCTGCACGATCGATGTTGGAAGCATCAAAGTAAGTGATTCGGATTTGCTGATGGGTTCACGGGAAATCACGGTCACTGCCAATTCGAAAAATAATTACTTTGCCCCTCCTGAAGCGCAGAAGCTAACGCTGACCTGGGATTACCGTCCTCCTGTTGTTGACCATACTCTCTGGAATTTCACGGATGAAGCTAAAACAATAAGTATTGGTGGACAGGAGATCTATACAGGAGCTAGAACGGTGGCCGTAGCCGTCAAAGTGCCTCAGGAAGAAACTGAGGGTGAGTGGTGGTTACCAACCGCTATGACGCTAACGATGAATCCTGATGGGGTGTTTAAGCCGACAACAAAAGTTACTTTAGAAGATGGTACGGTTATCGACTTTAAGCAATCCTGGGCAACACCGCTACGTCGTACTCTTCAGCCCGTGAGCGGGCCACAGAAAGTCGGCGATGAATATCTGTATATCTTTGACTTAACAGACTTGACGAATGGTTCTTATGCCGCCTCGTTCACGGTAGAGAACAATAGCAAGAATACCTCTACGTACAATGAGCCTGAAAGCAAACTGATGCTTTCTGATAACCCAACACTGATGGTGCTTAAGGACGGTGCAGCTCTGGCCAAACGAGCTCCTGTGTATTTCTTAAATGAAATTATTGTTGCCGCATTCCAGGGCCAGGCCGGAGTCGCGGATATTAAAGCTGTTACGATAGATAACAAACTTGTTGAGCTCCCCCCCACGAACCACAAAGGCATTTATTATCTGCCGGTTGGGGATGATCTAGAAGTGAATGCTGACCATGAAATCACGGTCATAGCTGAAAACCTGTACGGCAAGATTGTGACATTTAATACTACTTTCACGTATCAACCAACAGGATTCACGCTTAAAAACTTTGAGAAAGACATCACATTGTACTCACGAGTTCGGCAGTATACCGATCTCATGAGTCAGACGGCCGGTGATAAATGCACTCTCTTTACTACAGAAGAGAACGCACTGGCATACCTTGAATGGTATGGTGACAAATCTGATATCACCGCCTGTTACCCTCAGTGGAACAATGTGCCTGACGGGCTTGAATTTTACTTTAAAGGCCGGACGCCAGGCCTGACAGGGTTCTTCAATAAAACAGGCGATAACCTGCTCGACTATCAGGTCTATATGATAAACGGCAAGGGCTCTAAAGCTGTATCGTCCAGAAACCGCCATGTGCTGATTACGCAGTTACCTTATAACCCGGTCCTTACCTACAAGAAAAACAAGGTGTTGACGGGGATTAACGATAACACCGCACTGGCGTATACCACTGGCGGGGAAGCAGCTCGTCTATTGGCAAAAGTGGTTCCTGCTGATGTGACAGTCTATGTTTCACAAAACGGGGGGGAAAGCGTAAAAACGACGTTTAAGAACCGTTCATCAAATAACGATGCAACGACGTTTGTTCAACGTCTTAAAGTGGCATCAGCCCCGTTGTGGACGAAGAATGTCTTCGACATAGCTGTCGAGTACTCGAAGGAACCGACTATGCGAACCGTTGATACGCTCAATGTGTATACGGTACCCGACTTTAACATTAGAGCGGCAATGGAAATTGAGGACAAAAAGACTGCTACCACGATGGAATTGCCATTGAAGGTGTCTGTTGGCCGCTATAACAATTCAACCCGCAAAAGTTCATTTAGTCGGACAACAATGGGGGACTGGGATGTAACCATTTACGCTCAGAAAAGTGTTTATGGAAAAGATCCAGAAACAGGCCGATATAAAACGACGTATGAACGTACACCCCTAACCGAAGCACTGCCCGTGAATGATGCCGGGGTGGTTGAAACCAAGATCAAGATAGAAAATATGGACCTCGGGAACGTGCGACTTGTCGGGATTGCTAAAGTACGATCGCCTTTCGCAGATTTCGAACTGACCCGGGAAACCAGTGCAGTTAGCATCCGTGTTTATAAGGGCGAAGAGCTAGAAGGTAATCTCTCAAAGAGTCTGATTATCGGACGTATCCCGCTCAGTACGCTTGTTAACTTCAAATCGGCCAGTACAGCTAACTCCGATGCGCTGGCGCCTACCGAGTGGCAGGAGTCTTCTGATAATGGACAGACATGGACTATGCTTCAGGACATGACAGGGAAGCGAAGCATTTCGATCAGGAAAACTGAGGTTGGTAAATGGCTTTACAGGGCAAAAATGACCAACAAGTTTACGTCGAAAGAGTCTTATAGCGACGTTCTGACGGTTGTAACGTACAAACAGCCTAAGCTGAGCATCGATGTTGCTGAAATTCTCGAAGGCGATGATTTGCCTGTCACGCTGCTGGATAACGATGAACCAATTCCGCAGGGTACGGCCGAAGTGATGTGGTCGGAGGATAAAGTGAATTGGGTTCAGGGTGACACTACCTATAACGTATCGGCCGCTGATACGCTACCTCCGACCATTTACGCCCGAATGCGTTACCTGGATTCTGATGAGTTGGCTGAAGAGTCATCCTGGAAAGAGACGTCTGCCCGGTTAACCGTCGCTAAACCCAAGCGCCTATCTGTTTCAGTAAGTGGTATTTCAAGCGTCGAGGTGGGAAGTAAAGTTACTTTAGATGGTAAATACACTAACCCGAACAGCCGATTCAAGAACGGAAATGACGTCATTGAAGAATGGACTGCCCCTGACGGACAAAAAATCAGAGGTGCGAATCTGTCGATAACTTTGACTGAGCAGATGCTGGATAAGCAAGGATATGCGGCATTTGAATACAGTGCATGGCTTGCTGACAGTAAGGACAGTACTATTTCCACGCGGAAAGTATCTGTTAAATCTTGGGTGTATAAGTTTCCTGAGATGAAAGTCAGTACAAAGCTTAAATACACCATGGCCCCGTCGACCTTACATGTTGCGCTGAGCGGAATAAAAGACGGTGGCTATCCTGGGGTAACTTATTCTCGGGAATGGATCTACGATAAGGACAATATCTCAGTTTTAAAAGATGATGGTGATACGAAAGAATTTGCAATTGCGAAGCCGGGGAAATATACGTTGGTAATCGTTTTCCGTGATAACCGTAACAACGAACAGCGTATTGAAAATACCTTCGTAGTCGATGAGCAAACGCCCATGACTGTAGAAATGACACCGAAATTCTCTAATAAGTTCATGAGGGCGCCTCTTGATGTCACGCTAAGATCTAACATTAAACTGGCGCACTCTGCTGACAGTATTGATACTGTGACATACAAAGTAAACGGCGAGGTTGTTCCTGGTAGTAAAAACTATTGGGCTCAGTTAATTTCTGGTCTTACTGAGAAGAAATACGAAGTCACGCTGGATGTTGTCAGTAAAATGGGCCAAAGAGGTACCGCATCAGTTGATTTTGAGGTTGTTAAAAACGCGGCTCCGCAATGTGCATTAAGCTACACAGAGTCTAATATGAGCTGGAGTTTCACAAACAAATGTATTGACACTGATGGCAAGCTGGTTCGATATGAATGGTATATCAATGATGAGCTAAGGAATGTTTTCGGCAGCACTGCGACACTGTCCAAAAACCTTAATCGTGGGAAGCAAGATATACGAGTTGTCGCGTATGATGATAGTGGGGATTCAGCAACTCAGCGTACGACCGTTTATGGTCCGGATGAGGGCGCGTCAAAGTCCGTAGATTCAATTGAAACCTCGCAGTAAGGCAAGCTAATGAAATAACAGCCGGGGCAGAAATGTCCCGGCTTTTTTGTTTTTCACTTTTTGATGGGGTAACGTCGGGAAAGTTACTTTACATGAGTAAGACAGCGGCCAGGACAATCACAAATCAAAGACGGAATGAAAGAAAAAAAGGCGGTAAATAATCAGAAATAGCTGGCTTTGCTGAAATAAGGAAGTACCAAAACATGGATAATAGGTTTTAAGGTAATGTAAAAGACAGTCCATTTTGCTTTCTGATTCTGAGAGAAGTAGGTTATGAGAGAATACATACCTAAGAAGCGTGGTTTACTGAGTTTTGATTGGTACGTGCCAATAAATCTCGGAATCCTGATACTGGTTATGTTGATTTTTTTTAATCGATTTACGTTTGGTCATGGACTATTAAATGGATGTTTACCTGCTGATTTTTACATGATCGATCTGAAGGATAAATCGGTAAGTTCAGGGAATATCATAGCTTTTCATATGCCAAAATCAGTCCGTTTTATACGTGAAAATGAGAAGGTTATTAAAATTGTGGCAGGAGTCGGCGGAGATCGCCTGAGGGTCACATTGGATGGTGTTTATAATGGGAACAAATTTTATAAAGCCAATGCCAGACGTATTTCTGTGAAATACGGCATACCTGCCGAGACCATTGAAAGAGAATTAACTATTCCGGAAGGGGAGGTCTTTTTAATTGGGCAAACGGACCACTCATGGGACTCACGTTTTTGGGGGCCGGTTAAGTTGACTTCAGTTATTGGGAAAACATATGCGATCTTTTGAATTAAAAACAACTATTAAGCCTCTGGCCTCCTGTCTGGCATTTTACGCCTTAATATCCACCGCTGTGGCTAGCCCCCAGTATCAACAGGTTGCTGATGACATTGCAAGGCAAGCTCAGGTTCTGGGCGCCCAAATACCGGTACCACACGCATCAGAAGGTCCGCTCCCGTCTGGTTCTCTGGATTCTCCTGATACCAAGAAATACATCCGCCAGGCCGAAGCTATGAAGAAAAACGGGGACCTCAGTCAGCAAACAAATCGCGGTTATGTCCCGGGTATGAATGCTGACAGTGTGCAGGCAGTTATAGACCATACGCAGGCTATCCGCGCTCAGAGTAATAACTCGGAAGCAGTTAACGACATCATTCGCAGACGTGATGAGATTCAGGGAAATTCACAGCTCAGCGAGTCTGCACTGAAATCCGTCGAAAATAAACCAGAAGTTATGCGCAGTCAGTCTTCGAATATCGAAAAGATGTTTGGTTCATCAGGAATCACCGCCGCTGACTTCGAGCGTAAAATAGACAGCAGTCGGGAAGAGGTGCTCTCGACAGAAAACGGTATCACTATCTTTGCGTCATTTAGCTTGCCTGATTACGTCCTGGAAGATCTACTCCGTACCGCGTCAGAACATAAGGCGAGAGTGGTTTTTAATGGTCTGAAGAAAGGCACTACACGCCTCCCTGAAACTCAGGCAGCTATCAACCAGCTGGTGGTGAAGGGGAAGTTTGACTCCCCACTAATTACGATTGACCCGGACGCATTTAACCAGTACCAGATCACGCAGGTCCCGACAATAATCTCCCGTGAGCAATCCCGGTTTGCAAAAATGGTCGGCTCTTTCAACGTTGATTTCTTCCAGCGCGAACTGGCCAGAAAACCCGACCAAGATCTTTTCCCGATTGCTGGTACGACCTATCCGGTTGAAGAGAAGAGCATTATTAAAGAGCTCGAAGAGCGAGCACAGAAATACGACTGGGACGGCGCCAAGAAGAGAGCAGTCGCTGATACCTGGAAAAACCAGTACATGGTTAATCTGCCTCCCGCTCAAGAGCACAAGGAATGGCTAATCGACCCGACAATCAGGGTTACTCAGGACGTTAAAGATAAGCAGGGTCGCGTCATTGCTTCTGCTGGCGAGCTCATTAACCCACTGGCCAGGTTCCCGCAGAACCTCACAATGATAATTTTTGACCCAATGAACCCAGGGCAACTTGAGTGGGCAGAGAAGCAATATCGCCAGCGTCTTGGCAGCGGTCAGGTGATGCCGATGTTCACGCGCATCAAACAGGAAAATGGATGGGATCATTTGAATGATCTGCGCGAAAAATTCAATGGGAAGGTGTTCAAAGTTAATGAGCAAATTATTGCTCGTTTCCAGATAAAAAACACGCCAGCGCTGATCTCCACTGAAAAAGAGAAATTCCGTATAACGCAATTCAGTGAAGCTGAAATACGTGGTATTGGAACAAAAATCGCGGCAGAGGAGAATTGATATGAAAATAGGATTTATTTTTGGGG
>ERZ779643.1194-NODE-1194-length-18775-cov-2.935310_pt1 | contig 18775 bp, 11 predicted proteins | sample MGYA00511564_ERZ779643 | MGnify/ENA primary metagenome ERZ779643 (study PRJEB29588, sample SAMEA2147114) | human gut metagenome | biome: human gut; feature: human-associated habitat; material: faeces | place: Denmark | collected 2008/2010 ... | reverse complement strand
GAAATAAGAATGGAAGTCTAATTACCGATTCGGGTTAAAAAACAGTGCAAGTGAGTGCAATGAGAGCGCGCGCTCAGATTGCCGGGCGAAGCCTGTTTTATTAAAAAGTCCATTTCCCTGACCCGACATCCTCATGCCGCCTGCCCTGCCATACGACCGTAGCGGTCACGCCTACCGGTATCTCCACCGACAGCCGTGTGCCGTGCCAGCTTACACGTATCGTTCCGTAAGGAGTCTCCTTGTCTACTGAAACCCAATCAATGCCGTCCGGCTTCTGAGGACTGATGAGGACATGACGGTAGCCCGGACGGCTAATGTCAGGGACAATGCCTCCGAGCGCTTGGGTGAACCATATGCCGACGCCGTTGTAACAGTTGTGTATGTGGCTGCGCTCGCCGCTCCAGTATTCCCATGTGGTTGTAGCTCCGTGGTCTATCATATAGAGATAGCCGGGATAGGAGCGTTTCTTCAATATGTCGTACATCAGCTGGCACTCTCCGTTGTCTACAGCCCACTGCGTGAAGATGTAGGTTCCGACAAGTCCGGCGGCTATGTGCGACTTGTATTTGCCCCGTGAAAGAGCAAGAAGCCTGGCTGTGACAGCACTGCGAAGGGAGTCGGGCACGACGCCTGTCAGCATGGGATAGCTCATGTCGAGGGGTGAGCCGGTGGCATAGGTGCTGTCGGCAGGATGATAAAAGCGTGCGTGTATTTTCCTGTTCAGGGAATCTCTCTGCGCGGCAAACAGCCCGGCATCGCTTTTCTCTCCCAATATATCAGCCATCAGCGACATGCTGTTGAGACAGTCGCTGAGGACGCAGTTGCCCGTGAGAAGCTGTGAGTCTCCACCCACGTCGACCCCTTTGGGTGCCAGCCAGTCACCGAGGAACCACATCCTGCGGTCGGTGTCAGCCCAAGGCTGGAGCAGTCCGTCCTTTACGTGTCTGTCCACAAAGCCAAGCCACCTTTTCATCTGACCGTAAAGCTTCACAAGCATACGCCGGTCACCGTAATTGAGATAGGTACGCAGAGGTGCCTTTATGATGAAAGAGTTCCAGTAAGGACCGCCGCCTCCGCCACCTGCGGGCGCGACATACGGGAGGTCTCCGTCAGCAGCCATGGCGTCGCCCCATGCCGTGAGCCAGTTGTAATATACAGGAGCCACGTCGCACAACGTCTGTACGGTCATGGTAGACGAGTTTCCGTCACCGCCATACCCCATTCTCTCGAGATGCGGACAGTCCACCATATATCCGCTGAATGTCAGACAACGCATTGTGCGGCTTATCATCTGATATATGCTGTTTATGTCATCGTCAGAGCACTTGAAGCTGACCGTCTCCGCATAATCGCCTGAAATCTGCAATGCCGTCAGGTCCTCCGCGCGCGGCTGCCGGATGTTCTTGACGAGGACATAGCGGAACGCATGATGGTGGAACTTGTTGCAGAACACGTCCTTGCCGTCACCCGCCGTAATATATTCGTCATATTCTCCCTGAGGAGTGAACACTCCGGTGGTGTCAATCCAGTCGCCATACTCCATCCTGACTGTCACATCACCTGGCACATCGGGCATTTCCAGCCGCAACCACCCAGTGATGTCGCGCCCGAAGTCAACGAGCCATCCGCCGTCATATGCCGTTATGCTTACCGGCTTCAGGGTGTCTATTATCCTGTTGTCCTCTGTCATCTGCGGCGTAGCCGTCTTGTTGGCTACACTCACCACATGAGCCTTTGTCCAATGTCTGCCGCTATTGTGAAGGATGCGGGCATCGACGCGCTCCCCTCCGAACTGCAGTGCCTGCCATGTGCCAAAGTCATGATATCCGCTTGGAGTGCCCTCCCATGAAGAGTCAGTAACCGCCACAGGCTGCCATCCGGTGCCATTTTGCCGCATGACGGCAGCCTTGACCAAAGGACCTTCGTATTCCGCATGAAACAGATTCTCACGATACCACCCCTTTCCGAGCCATATCTCCACCTCGTTGTCGCCCTCACGTGAATATGAAGTGATGTCGTAAGTGACGATATGCGAGCGTTTGTCGAGTTGTGAAACAGCCGGAGCCAACACCGCGTCACCCACTTTTCTGCCATTGACCCTTACCTCGTGATAACCCAGAGAGTTGACATGGATGAAGACGCGATGGCGTCCACGGAGCTTGAAACGCTTCCGCAGTATGGGGGCGGTGACGTCGCCGGCGGACTTGTCCAAGCCGATATATTCTCCGGGAAAGTCCTTGTCCGTCAGCAATCCGACGCTGAAGCGATGAATGTCGCTCCATGAAGACACTTTGGAACGTTCGTCCCATGTACGCACGCGCCAGAAACACAACATGCCCGAACGGAGCTTCCTGCCCTCATAACCCACCATGACACTTTCGGCAGAAAGCCGTTTTCCGGAGTTCCACAAGTCAGCCTCTCCCCGTGACACTTTCACACTGTCAGTCCCCACCTGTATCTCCCATGCCGTCTGCCTTGCATTGTTGCGTGGGGAATAATTCTTCCAGCTGAAGTGGGGAGCGGTGTTGTCTATGCCCAACGGGTCGTAGAGATTCTCACATTTCAAATCGTCTGTCCTGAGTCCCTGCGCATGAAACGCCAACGGAACGAGGGAAAGGCAGAGCAATATATGTCTCAGACTCATAGATGTTTTCGTTTTTAAATATCGAGCACTTTGTTTTCCTTGTGATGATATTGCTTACACAGGAGTCTCACCTTACCTGTGTTGTCAGGCATTTCTATCGTGATGACCTTCTTCTCGCCAGGCATCAGTGTGACATAATTGTCGCTCCATATGACGGGAAGAACCGCTTCTTTCTTTTTGCCTTCAACAAGCCGCAGGCGGTTGGCGAAACTTACATGCTTGCTTTTGTTTATCAACTCGAACGTGGCTTTGCTGCCGTCACGGCTGACGAGACGTGCCTTCAGAGCCGCCTCCGGCATGTCTGCGAGTTCCTCATACGCCAGATATTCCTTGCCATTGTGCCAGTAGAAGTTCTCGGAAACAAGTCTGCCACCGGCATCTTTCAGACAGAGGCGGATGAACTGCAAGCCGTCCGCCGAAGGCGTAAGCGTCATAGCCTCAGAGATGTCGCTTGCCTTGCAGCCCGCAACAGCGTTCTGCGTATGGATAATATTGCCTTTGAGGTCATATACCGTGGCTGTCACACGTGCGTCATTAAGGTCGGATGCCGTCGTGTTCACCATTTTCACACTATTGTCCAGACAGTTCCACTGCACGTGCAGAGGCTCGCAAGCCTTGCGCGCACCCCAGTAGCATCCTGTAGGGTTGCCGTAATAATCGTAGGTCTGCCATACGAATGACGGATAAGCCGGATGACTCATCCATATCAGCAGCCCTGAAGCGTCATTCCACATCTTGTCCTGCCAAGCCTCATACATGCCCTTCATGTCCTCTATGTTGACGAGCTGGGCTTTCTCGCAAAAGTCTTCCAAGGAGGTTGCCTCACCGTAGCGGTCGTTCACGTTCTTCTTGTAGCTTACAGGGTCGGCATTGGAGGCTTCCTTGCCGAAGAAGTGACGGTTCCACACATTGTCATCGTCGTTTTTCAGCCGCTCGTCGTCAGGCAACGGCCATTGCTCTTCTTTCGGAATGAAACGTACGACGCTTTCATACTGCGGGAAAGTAGCCATGCCTATTTCCGACCTGAACCCATAGCCGTGGTCTGAGCCATAAGGGTATGACGGCTTGTTGAACGCCAGATTGCTTGCTGAAGTCTCGAAGTGATGTCTGGGCGGAAGGTCTTTCCACCAACCGCTTCCCGACAAGGCGTCCTGATTGGAACATGACTTGTAAAGACGGTCGTTGCCGTCTTCTTCCATAACAATCATGCGTAAAGCCTGGTCGATGTCGGCTACAGGGTGCGTCTCGTTGGCACCGCACCACACAGTGATAGAAGGATGGTTTCGCAGGCGGCGCACCTTGTCGCGCGCGTTTGCCTTGAACGCATCATGGTCTGCCACATCATTCCAGGCAACATAAAGCCAGAAGTCATCCCACACCATAATGCCCGATTCGTCACAGTAATCATAGAACTCCTCGTCCGTAACACATCCTGTCCAAAGTCGAATCATATTATAATTGAGGTCCTGATGCAAGCGTATCCATTTGCGGTAGTCTTCATTGTGACATCGCAGCAGATACTCGCTCATGCCCCAGTTGCCTCCCTTGACATATATGCGCTGTCCGTTGACATAAATGTTCAGCACCGGATAGCCCACGGCATTCGTCTCTATACGATATTCATTTTTCTTGATGCCGAACCGTATGCTGCGCTCATCGCTCATTTTCCCGTCGACGAACGCCTGCAACTTACAGGTGTAAAGGTCTGGCTTGCCATATCCGTTGGGCCACCACAGACGGGGATTGTCTACGACGAAGCCGATACAGTCAGCCTTACTGATGTTGATGATTGCAGTGTCGCCGCTCTCCACCCTGACACTCTTTGTGAAGGTGATGTCGCCCGGCGTGATGACACCCTTAACCGTAACAGTCTGAGACTTGCCTGAATAGTTGGCTATTCCCGAAGCAAGCTTCAGCTCAGCCCTGTCGAGTGAAGGCAGATAACTTCTCATCCAAGGGTCTATCATCTTGGCTGCGCCCGTCACCTCAACGGAAGCCTTGCCGGTGATGCCAGCCTCGCGTCCGGGCACATATGGCATCCAGTCCCATCCCGCACCGGCAAGATATGAGGGGCTGCACACCACCCCATAGGGGTCCTTTCCAGTACGTGTCTTTTTCTCGTCTGGGTCATAAATATGCACGGCTATATGATTGTCACCGTCATTTATGTAAAAGTCTGTGATATCAAAACGCGAACGCATCATATGTCCTTTCACGTCCTTCACTGACGAGACCGTGCCCGACAGCTTATGACCGTTAAACCAGAAATCAGCAAACTTGTTGGTGTTCTCAAAGCAGAGCCACACATGCTGACCTGCCGCAGGCTTTTCGGGAAGCCTGAAAGACGTAATGTACCAGAACGGACGGTTGTAAAGAGCCTCATCCACCTTATATATATTGTCGCCATATTCGGGACACGGTTCCTTGCCAGCCCGGACATATGAGGCGAATACGGTTCCGGGGACAATTCCTGTCACCGCATTCTTCACAGTGTTTCCCGAGGACAGCTTCTCTCCCGACATTGGTGTCTCAGCCTGCGGGAAAATCTTCCAGACGACATTGCCGTCCTCACTGTTGAGTGAGAAATGGTTTATCTGAGCTTGCACAGGAGTAAACATGAGCACAAGCAACGCAATAAGAATGGATTTTGTTTTCATATAATTATATTGGACTTTTATTTCACACATTATTATATTACCGTTATCTGACGGATCATTTTACGGTTATCTGACGGCAGGAAGAATGGAAAAGGCATCTTACAGGTTTGCGTTGTATAAGATTCACGACGTGAACCTGAATGCCGAAACGTTCTCTTCCGCCGTCTCGGTTTGTCTCAGTTATTTTTCAGGCTCGGCTCCCATCTCGAGCTGGAGAACGCCTCCCCCCACAATATCCTTGTAATCAAGATGCAGAGGAATGTTCTTTCCGTTGAGAGACGCCTTCCGGATATATATATTCCTGTCGCTGTTTGCCGGAGCGTTTACGGTAAAGGTCTTTCCGTTCTGCAAGTGAATCGTGGCGCGGCGGAAGACAGGTGACGTAATCTCAAAGCGCGTGTCGCCCGGACAATACTGGTGTATGCCTATTGCGGAAAGGACATACCATGCCGACATCTGTCCCACATCCTCGTTGCCGCGCAGACCTTCCACCTTGTTCTCATATGCGTTACGGCATATGTAACGGGTGTGATATTGCGTTTTCCATCCGGCTCCCAAACGGTTATACAGGTAAGGAACGAAATGCACAGGCTCGTTGGCGTGATTATAATACATATTCCAGAACATGTCCTGCGGCGTGTTTCCGAACATCCAGTCGAGGTCTGCAATGACTTTCTTCTTTCCGCCCATGAGTCCTACCATACCCTTGACATCATGGGGAACGAACCATCCTTGCTGTAGCGGATTGCATTCCATGCATCCGTACCACTCCTTCAACCTTCCTTCCTTTGGCCATGGCAGCCAGTTGCCTTTCTCATCCTTAGGGCGGAACCATCCCTTCTTCTTGTCAAAAATATTACGATAGGCTTGTCCCTTGTGATAATACAGCGCGGCATCCTCATCCTTGCCGAGCATCTCCGCAAGCCGTCCTGTACACCAGTCGGTGTAAGCATACTCGAGCGTGTGGGACAGACACAGATTGCCCGGGGAATAACCCAGACTGCCGTTGCCGGTGTTCTTGGAGGAGTTCTTAGCATATTCATATGCCTTACTGATGTCGTAGTCTCTGATTCCCTTAGCCCATGCGTCAGCGAGAACAGAGACGGCAGGATTGCCCAACATGCATCCGGAGTATGAATTGAGAAGCTCCCATCTCTCGAAATAATGCCTTCCGCTCTGGTCGGCAAGAGTAATGAGCGAGTTAAGGAGGTCGTTCACGAGCTGCGGACGGATAATTGTCTGAAGCGGCATCTGCGAACGGAACACGTCCCAACCGCTGAACACCGTGCGTTTGACAAACTTTCCGTCACTCTGATGAACCTGATAATCCCCGCCGACATACCTGCCGTCCACATCCTGATAAATGCGCGGGTCTATCATAGTGTGATAAAGCGCAGTATAGAATATGGTCCGCTCCGCTTCCGTTCCGCCTTTGATGTCTATGCAACCGAGTGCGTTGTTCCAATCCTCAACCGCTTTCCGGTGGATGCTGTCGAAGTCTCTGCCCTGAGCCTCAGCCTCAAAATTGCGTCGCGCGCCTTCAATATCAACATAAGAAACAGCACAAGTGAGAGTAACGGCTTCATCCTCATCAGTAGCAAAGTCGGCAAAGAAGCCTATGTGCTGACCCAGCATGTCATTGGCATCCCGCACGTTCCCTTTCACGACAGAAGCCTTGGCGATTCTTTCAAGATATTCAGGTGAGACGACATCATCTTTTTTATGAGGCTGCGACTCGGAGAAATCCGCTTTCCAGAAACCGAATGACTTCATGGGCTTGCTCAGCCTTGCATGAAAATAAAGAGTGTATTTCACACGTCCGTCACCGTTGCCCCATCCGCCTCCTTGGGGTGTACACCTGATCCAGCCTTCAAATGTGAGACTGTCGACCACCTTGATATATTCATAGTCAGCGGAGCCTCCCACGCGCCGTGCGAGGTCTATCAGAATATGTGACTGCCCGTTTTTAGGGAAGGTGAAGCGCAGCGCGCCGCAACGGGGCGTACAAGTGGCTTCCGCCTTAATGCCATAGTCTGTGAGCCTCACACTGTAATATCCGGCATGTGCGTGCTCCGACTCCTTGTCGTAGTGCGATCGCCAGCCGTCAATGTTTTCCTTCTCACGTCCGGCAAGAGTCTTTATCTCGCCTGTCGTAGGCATAACCAGAAAGTTGCCCATCTCGCCATACCATCCCACTCCGCTCATCTGCGTCATGGAAAAGCCCTCTATGGTCTGATGTTCATAGCTGTAGCCGGAGCCGTTGTCTCCACCGGTGATTGTCTGCGGACTTACCTGTACCATACCGTAGGGAGTCGCGGCACCCGGGAAAGTTTTCCCGAGCCCATGATAAGCTCCTGCTGTCTCGGTGTTTGTACTGGCTCCGATAAACGGGTTCACCCAATGTGCCAGATCCTTGTCCTGCGCTGTAACCGCAGCCGGACACATTAACACAGTAAATAAGAGACACCCGGCAACATCTCTGAATTTCTTTTTTCCGTCCATTGTATTATGATGTTTTGGTTTCATTTCTTTAAAGTCAGATTGACGGTACGTATGCCGAAGCGGGGAATACTGAGATTTATCTTCCCGTTCTTCACCTGCAATTCTTCCTGCGTTTCTCCGTTCAGGTCTGTGACCACGGCACGGCTGACAGGAAAATCCAGCGTTACTGTCTGGCGGCTGTCGTCACTGTCCGCGTTGAAGAGACGTATATTCATGCTGCCGTTATCCTCCACAGTGACTGAAGACAAGGCGCAAGAAGTCTCCAACAGGGACTTGTCGGCAACCCTTCCGGGTCTGACGATGACCGGTTGACGCCACGTTTCAGCAAGTCTCTGAATACCTGCATCGTGCCAAGAGCCTTCGTGCGGTATCAAGGCATAACGCAATTCAGACGCACCGGTTATAGGATAATCCCGTCCCCAAAGTCCCGGACCGGAATACTGAACGGTCAGTGCCAACGGATAATCTTCCCCGTAAGAATAGCTTGTAGTATGGTCTGTGAGCAGTGCCAGTCCGTTGTCGCCGTCGCTGATGTCTGCCCAATGCAGGATGACATTGTGCTTGATATCCCTCCAGTCGTTAAAGAAGGTATCCGACAGTTTGCTTTCACACACATCAAAAGGCGCGTCCTTGCTCAATCTGGCTTTCTTCATGCCCGTAGGAAAGAACAGACTGAGCATGTAGCGTGTATCATAAAAGCCTGTGCGCGAGGCGTTGCGGTGTGACCCCACACGCTCTCCAATACGCACATTGCGCCGCCAATCTATATTCAGACTACAGTCTATTATCCTACTGCCTTTACGCAACGTGACCGTTTTTACAAAAGAAGTCCCGTTTATTTCTCCCTCCAATCTGATTTCAGTAAGAAGGTCACCGCAGGTGGTGATTGTGGCTTTAGCCCGTGTCTCAGTTGAAGAACAGAACCTGCCTTCGTCGGGAAAGAATCCGCGCAGTTCACCGAAACGAAACTCACCGGCTTCGGATGCAACGAGATTCTTTCCGGTCAGTCTGTCAATAAGCCTTGTTACGACACCGCCCCTGCTCAGGTCAAAGCCTATGATCCAATACTCGTTTTCTATGAAACATGCGTCATCGTCAGACTGTTTTCCTCCGACAAACGCTTTTGTGGTCACGGGCACGGCATCCGGACGGCTGATGCTGATGTGGCCGAAAGCCGGAATATCTGCCATCACGAATGTATTCTGTCCTTTATCGCGTACAGACACCACCTCCCGGCGGGGCTGACCTGTAACATTGTAAAGAGTGATAAAGCCGTTGTCAGTATCATGGCTTGCAGCCTTATTGATGACTTTTGCAGAAAGACTGTCGGCAGTATTTGTCCACGCTTCTATCGCTTTCTCCCATGTGCCACGAATCCGGAATGTGTTGTAAGGCACAATCCACGAGTCATGATGCTGTGAAAGCATAAGCTGACGCCAAGCCTCGTCAAGCTCAGTCTGACAAGGCTTGTTGCCGTGCTCCACAAAGTCAATTGCCGACATCTTCTCTGCCATAAGAATATTGTTTTCCGACCGGCGCACGTTACGGGCTATGCGCTGCATCACTTGCGAGCCCCACATCAGTCCGGGCAGGACATCCTCCTGTGAGAAACGGTGGTCTGTGGCTTTCTCCTTGTCGGTGTAACGGCTGATATACTCCGTCCATGTGACGTAGCGGCTGTCCTTCCGTCCTTCTCCAAGCCACGGTCCATGCTTCCATCCCGCATCCTGATAGCACATACCTACGGGATTCCCAATGCCCGCCTTGCGGCAAGCCTCAAGATACTGCGGGCTGTTGCGCCATGCTATTGTCTGCCAGACGCTGTTCGGCTGCAGGCTCTCACACGCATAGCGTGGAACAGCAATGACCGTCGTACCGTCAGGACCGGTGAGCCGGACTGTCTGTCCGCCGAAATTAGCAGTATATCCTCCCCAGCAGGTGTCAGGGTTCTTAAGAGACATATAACGGAAGCCAAACTGCCGGAGCAGCTGTGGCAGCTGGCTCGTGAAGCAAGGCTCTTCAGAAGAATAGGTGCTGAACGTTATGCCGGGGAAGTGCTTCCGCAGTGAGCGCATGCCGTATTGGAACTGCCGGATGATGCTTTCTCCGTTGATGTTAAACATATAAGGCTGCGTATAGGTGGGATTTGTAACGTCTATACGTTCTGAAAGCATCAGCGGCTTCAACTTCCTATAGGCGTCAGGTGTGCGCACTTCCACACTGTCCCATGTCTCGGGCTCTATCTCCATTCCAATCACCCAGTCGGGATTTGCTTCAAGCTGGTCAACGATATATTGCGTATACCAGTCCAACGGATAATGACCGTAAATACCGCCATGAAAGCCGTCCACAAAGAAAGCGGTTTGTGCGGAGGCATGATTTGCAAACATAAGCAGCAGGATATAGATCAAACAGTGTCTCATTGTCTCTTTTTAGCGTTTATATAATTGTTACGGCAGTTTATTCCCCTTGCGGCGCACCTGACGGCAAAAATACCTTCCAGAAGAGCATGGTCGGCGTCCAACTGGGGTATGAAGGGTGTAAGAATGATTAATAACAGCAGAACGAGGGCAAAGCCTGCAAGTATATAACGGAAAAATGTCTTATTCTTATATGTCAGACATAAAAATAACGGCATGGGATTGAACGCCGCGACATACCATGACCCCGACGTACCGGGAAGGTCGGAGATGAAAGACATATAGCATATGAACAAACCTATTATCGTATGTAACGAAAGCAATGTCACGTCGACAATGCGTGCGGCTCTTCCCAGCTTATACTTCCTTTCCGCCAACGTGAAAACAATCACCGCCACAAGAAGCACGCCAAACATAAGAGCCGGAGTGAAAGGTGTGTCATGCGTACCGTCATCTCCGGAGACAATAACCGTCCCGCCACCCGTGAACACAGGGCGTATGGCACCGATGGAATCCACGATGAGGGCATCCTCCCAGGCATCCACAAGAGAGGCTGGAGACAGTTTGTCTTCCAGCGAGCCCTTTGATTCGCCCTCAGACCCTAATATAGTGTTCCAGAAAAAACCGCACCATGGCTTGTGTACAGATATATGACGTACGAAATCGCGATAGGTTCCGAGCAGTGCCACAGGCAAGTCCTTATATTCTATGGTCTCCTTGTCAAGGACACTCTCCACCGCACGCACGCACATGGAGGAACAGTTTGTTTTCAAATAATCGTAAGGTATGGACTCACCGGATATTCCGCTGTCGAGCAGAGCCCACAGGTTACGTTTCTCATCGAGGCTCAGGTTAAGCTCATATTCGCTTACCTGGCGGTTATTCTCTTTATATTCACGCAGATAGTCATGTGTATAAAAAGTGCTGAATCTGCCTTTGCCTTTCCCTGAAAAGAAACTCACATAGCTCTGCGAGCTGTCGTCCAGACCATACGTGAAACAATAGTCGAGACGCTGTGACGGGCACTGCATCCTGATGGCGCAATGTCCGTAAGCGGTATAAGCCGTGTATCCCGGCGACACATATATGAGGCTTGCCTTTATGTCGACAGGCAAACCGTCAGCATTCCCAGCCTCAACGGTCAGCGAGCCGAATGTCAAGAGTAATAAAAGAACAACTGTATTGAATGTTTTGATATTCATTTAATCCACATCCTTTTTATCAGGAAAAAGCTGCCTTCACACCACACGGCAGCTTTTTCCTGACCTTACAAAATAAAGAGTACAATTATTTCCGTACGAATTTCTTACCGTTGCGGATGACAATGCCCTTATAATCCTTGCCCACCCTGCATCCGTTGAGATTATAGACAGGCTCCTCCCGTGGAGTGGTGTCCTTCAGTTCGGATATGCCGGTTGACGTGCCGTCAGGCAGGACAGTCCCTTCTTTGACGAACACCGCATATATTTTCCAGTCAGGCTCGTCACCCCAGCCGGCGTTCTCACGTGCCTGCTCGCGGGCAACATCGTCGCTGCCCTCAGAGCCGTCGCCCTTTCCTCCCTCCGGACGTGCCACATTGGCATTGAAGATAAACTCCTGACCGTCGTTGTCAGCAGCCGGATAAGGATCGGTGAAATTGCCGTTGTCCGTCCACGTCGTCTTTATGAGGTCAGCCTTAGTGTATGAGTCCGGATCGTCCTTCTTTATAAGAGAATAGCCTGCAAGCTCATATCCCTCTTCCGGCTCGGCATAGAGCCAGCACATGTAAAGTCCGGCATAAGTCGCTACGTCAAAGTCAGCCGGTGCTCCGGGATAAGTGTAAGGCTGGAACGCGGGGTTCTCCGGATGAGTGTTGTAACGCAGCGTGTCGTTGCCGTTCTCGCCGAGAACACATTTAAGAACAGCGTCCTCGCTCTTCCGTGTCTGCGGATTGTCCGGGTCCTCTGTTTTCATATATACCTTGCCTCTGCCGGTCTCATTGACCGTCAGTTCCAGATAAACGGCTTTGAACGGTGTTGCCGAGGCAGAGACCGTCACACACAGCAATGCCACCAATGTGATGATTGTGAAGTAAAACTTTCTCATAACGTTTGTTTTTAGGTTTAAATGAAGTGAAAATGTTTTTAATTTCATTTTGCAAACATAATGAGTTTCACTCTCATTTGATGTCATTTTAGAGTCTAAAAACATCAAAATAAAACCAACATCAGCCCTGACCGTGTGAGATGAAGTCTTTTGGCAGAAGCCCGAACTGTTTCTGGAAGCACTGTGTGAAATATGAAGGAGAGCTGAACCCAACCATATAGCAGACCTCATTCACCTTGACATCCTCCTCCTTCATAAGCTGTGCCGCCTTTTTCAACCGTTCTATTTTTATGTAATTATTAGGTGTAAGGTCAAAGATACCCTTAATCTTCCGGTTAAGATTGGTACGGCTCATACACATGATGTCGGCGAGTTGCGTGATGCCGAAATCACTGTCGGTGAGGTTCTCGGCTACAGCCTTCTCGAGCTTTCTGACGAATTCCTCATCCACCTTACTTAGCGCCACCGTCTTTCTGTCGGTAAAAGGCGAGGACGCATAAGCGTGTCTGACATCCTCACGTGAGCGCAGCAGGTTCTCGATTACGCAGACAAGATATTCCATGGAAAAGGGTTTCTCTATGTAGTAGTCGGCTCCGCTCTCCATTCCCTTAACCTTGGCGGAGTCAAGTGTAAGGGCAGTAAGGAGGACAAACGGTATATGACTGTAATTGATGTCAGCCTTCACCCTCTTGCAGAATTCGAAACCGTCTATCGGCTCCATCATCACGTCAGACACGATAAGGTCGACGTCAGACTGCCGGAGAATGTCCAAAGCCTTCTGCCGGTTATCGGCTGTAATGACCTGCCATTTCTTTTTAAGGTGTCTCTTCTCATAATGCAGCAGGTCTATGTTGTCCTCCACAACGAGTATTGTATAATGCTTTGTCGTGTCACCGCTGTCCGGCTGGTCTTCACCGGCAGGCTCTTCTTCAGTCCTCTTCATTTCAGGCTCTTCCCGACCACCGCCATAACTGATGGAAGGACTGCTCCCTACAGGTATCCGCAGCACGAAGACATTAAGGTCCTCACGGTCGTCCATTCTCAGAAAACCCTCATGCAGCTCAGCCAATGTGTTTGCCAACGCGAGTCCGATACCTGTGCCTGTGGTAGACGCGGTGGTGACAGACTCCACACGGAAGAACGGTTTGAAGAGCTTTCCCCTGAGCGGCTTGGGAATGACCTTACCGTCATTGCACACCCTGACCGTGAAATACTTTCCGCCGTCGTCAGCCGTCAGAGTCACGCCGACCGTCCTGTCACAGTATTTCACGGCGTTGTTGATAAGGTTGCTTATTATTTTCGTGAAGCTCTCCTTGTCCACATATGCCCACAGCCCGTGTTCCGGAAGCGACAGAGAGTGGCTTATGTCACGCTTGTCCATCAGCGACGTGAAGCGTATGTACACCTCATTTATGAGCAGGCTGATGTCGCTGTACTCCAGATTGAGTTTAAGTCCGTCTTTCTCCGCTTTCCTGAAATCAAGCAGCTGGTTAGCCAGATTGAGCAGACGGCTGACGTTCTTGTCCATGATGGTAAGGTCATTGCCTGTCTCCCTGTCATAGTCCTTACGGTCAATGATGTCCTTAAGCGGTGCCTTAATGAGCGCAAGCGGTGTCCGTATCTCATGAGCCACATTGGTGAAGAAGGTTATCTTGCTAAGGTAGAGTTCCTTCTCCTTCTCAAATTCAAACTTGCTCATGGCTATCCTCCTCAGCATCTCCGACCGCTGGACGACATACCTGTAAACGAACCATAACGCCGCTCCTGCCACAGAGAGCCATACCGTCCATGCCCACCATGTGTTCCACCATGGCTGACGTACAACGATGTCGAGCGAATACACATTCTTGCCGTTGCTGTAAGGGTCTTTCACCATCAGGCGGAAGCTGCCTGCCGGAAGATTGGTGTAGCGGATATAATTGTCGTTGTAAAGCTGTTGCCATCCCTTGTCAAACCCTTGAAGCATATAGACAAGCTCCCTGTTTTGCGTTTCCCTGTAGGAGAGCACGGACATCTTCAATGCGAACGAGTTCTGCCTGTAACCGAGCTCTATCTTCCTTGTCGCCGTTATGCTGTGTGTGAGCGGACTGTCCTTCGAGCTGTTGTCCATCGTCTGACCGTTTATTATAAGTTCCGTGGCAATGATGTTGTCGGTGGAGCCCTGACTGTCCAACGACTCGGGAACGAAGCTTGTCAACCCGCTCTGACTGCCGAAATACATTCTTCCCGTACGGCTGCAGAGCGCGGAGGAATAGCTGAAATTATTGTCAAGAAGTCCGTTGGCTGTCGTGAACGAGCGGGCTGACTGGTTGACAGGATTGTAGCACAGCAGTCCCTCGTTTGTCCCCATCCACAGCCTGCCGTTGTGGTCCTCGCTGATGCTGACTACGGCAAGCCGTGACTTGTTGAGAGAGAAGTCCATGACGTCAAAACGTTTTGTCCCCGTATTATACCGGCTTACACCGTTGCCGTTGGTAGCCGCCCATATTCCTCCACGCGAATCCTCGAAAAGACACACCGTGTCGTCAGTTTTCTGTCCATTGCCGGAGAACTTTTTCCACGCCCGTCCGTCCGCAGGCAGCATGTAGATAGCGTCATTGTACACGGCGACCCACAGGTTGTGCTGGTGGTCTTCAAGGACGGCATACACTATTTTCTTAGGAATGTCCGTAACGGATGTCATCTGCCGCGTTGCGGGATTCCATATGTTCAGCCCTCCGAAATTGCCTATGGCTACCCGTCCGTCATGCAGTTCCCTGCATATGAACACATTGGCGTCATTGAGTCCGTTCTCCTTGTCGGTGAGCCTTCCCACGACCTTTCCTGTCGCAGGATTGACAATGGTCACTCCCTCCTGGAATGTGTCCACCCACAACATACCGCCGACAATATTCAGTCCCTGTACATTATCAGACAGGTCGGAAAGATTCAGTTGACGGAACCGGGCATTGACCGGATCAAACCAGCCTATGCCACCGTCTTCCGTCCCTATCCATATACGTCCCTGCGAGTCCTCCACCATCTGATGCACCCTTCGTCCGAAGAGCGACGTGGCTATATCCACACGGGGGAAGTAATTGGTGAAAGTGTTGTTGATGCGCGGCAGATAGTTGATGCCGCCGAAATAGCTGCCTATCCATATGCCTCCGTCACGGTCCCTATAGGCTGTCTGAAGATGGACGTCCGACAGGGAGAAAGGGTCGGTAGGCTCGTAGTCGTAGCATTGGGTTACTCCCGTCCTGACGTTATGCACCACAAGGGCTGTCTCGGTAGGCATGAACAGCTCGTTGCCTGCTTTAAGAAGCGAATGGGCATAGAGCTTACCGCCCTTGTAAGAGTCGACGATGGACACCACCTCATGCGTACGCATATCGTAAAGAAACAGACCTTTCTCCATGGTGCTTATCCACATCCTGCCGTCGTCAGAGAACGTGACTCCCGTGACAGTCAAGCCGTCCAACACACGTCTGCCCTCGGTGTCGCGAGGCGCATGGACGGTGCGGAAGTTGTCGCGCGTGTATTGTATGCCGCTGCGGTAATAGCCCACCCACAGCACTCCTTTGCCGTCAATGACCATGCTGAACACCGACGGACCTGCGTCGATGGACTTGAACGTGAGCCTTTTACTGCGGATGTCGTAAACATAGATGCCTTCCGTGGTGGAAGATATATAGATGTATCTGTCGTTGCCGGTGATGGCGTTGACGTTGCCTCCCACCGCCTGCCCCTGAGCTGTACGGACATCAAAGCGGCGGAAGGAGTCGTTGAGGGTGGAATAGACATAGAGTCCCTGTTCAGTACCTATCCACAGCTCGTTGTCAGGTCCCTCATAGAGTGCGTTGATGTGGTCGTTACCGGGAGAATAAGGAAGCCTGCCACGGTGATACACCTTAAAAGAGCGTCCGTCGAAGCGGTTGAGACCGCAGCGCGTGCCGAACCACATGAATCCTGTCTTGTCCTGAAGAATACTGAAGACGGAATTCTGTGACAGCCCGTCGTTGGTGTCATAGTGACGGAATATATAGTCAGACGACTGCCCCGGCAACACAGCCTGCAAGGACAATATGATAATCAGAATAACCCTATGGATACATTTAGCGTTCATGGTTATAACTCCACACAAGTTCTGTTTATATATATATTAATGTAATGAATGTTTGGTTAGTGCGACAGCAAGGCGGGAAAACGTTGTTTTACCGGACTTGATATTGCCGAGCCGAAGCTTAGCTTATACAAAGGTAAGAATAATATATGAGACGATAAAGCCTTCATGTTTATATTTTCATCACCCTAACCCACTCATGCCTGCATCCCTCCATCGGCTGCCCGCCTATGCCGCATGAATCCGCTCGCGTATTTTTTTCAGTGCCGCAGCCATATGACACTCCACCGTGTTTACCGATATACCGAGACGCGAGGCAATCTCTGCGTTACGGCACCCTTCCTCACGGCTGAGAAGAAAAACCTGCCTGCGCCTGCCTTTCAACGATTTGACAGCGTTGCGTATGCGCGACTCCAGCTCCTTATATTCCATCGCGCTTTGCGGTTCTTCATAATCAACCGCATCATGCGACCGCATACACATATTATCATACCGCGCGCGCATGCGCTGTTTCATACGGAGCCAGCCCATGCATCTGTTCTTCACCGCCATGAAAGCGTATGCCTGGGCACAGCAGAAGAGGGTTTGCAGGCGCAGGTCCTGTTTTCCCAAAATACCGGCAAGCACATCCTGTACCACGTCTTCCGCATCCTGCGGAGACACCCACTTACTGGCGACAACGGTGAGTCTATGGAAAAGACTCATATATTCATCCGGGTAATTCATCAGCGTGTGTTTTTAATTATTACGTTATTGCAAAAATAAGTCCCTGATATTACAATGCCAGTCATAATCGAACATAAAAAAATAAATATTGAACCAAAAACAACGTGACAGAGTATTTTTGCGGCTGTAATCCCTGTAGCCCTTATTGCTGTGGTAAAAATAACGGCGCCAGCCCAGTAGAGACGCAAAATCTTGCGTCTCACGTCCTCGACAGTTCAATTAATGTTGCTTGTTATTGCTCTCCATATCTTCATTCCAGGAGTCTCCCGAGCAATCCATTGCAATATACGCATGCGATAATCCAATGACAATATTTGCACTACTCCCTTGTGAGACGCAAGATTTTGCGTCTCTACTTTTGCCGTCAGCGCATGATAATATGGATTTTCCACCAATATTTAATAATGGCGACAGCCCAGTAGAGACACAAAATCTTGCGTCTCCCGTCCACGCCGTAGCATTCCAGCAAGCAATCATACGCTGAAGAATAAATGCTTTTCTCCTCGTGAGACGCAAGGATTACGCTATTTATCATGTATATAATTACTCTCGAAAATTGCACTACTCCCTTGTGAGACGCAAAATCTTGCGTCTCTACTTTTTTCATCAGCGCATAATGATATAATGTGTCAAAGAAACAAGCATACTTGCATCTGCATGCATTAATAACGTGCATAATTATTCATTCCCACCAATCCTCAACTCCGCGAGAGCGTCCTACAGCCGACGGCAGGGGCTCACGGACGCAAATACGCGACTTATGCGCTATTCGCGTATATATCTGACAGTCAGCGTCATATGCTCATATATGGGACATACGGGGCATTCCCGTCATGCAGGAAAGGCTTTTCGGGAACGCGGAACGGGCTTTTTGAGGTTACGGGAGGGTGTGTTCCGGCATGCAGGAAAGGCATTTTGGGAAACCGGAACGGGCTTTTCCGCGTGACAGGAAGGGATGGCGCACTACGGAAACGAATCGGTATGCGTTTTTTATACACTGTAAACACCTTCGAGCTTCCTGCTTTTGAAAAAAATAATGTAAAGATTTTTTACTTCCCATAATGCATGAATATTCATTCAACCCAAACCGGTGATTAGAACGACTATTATACGTTAAAGGTTTATTGTAAGCTCTTCATCCTTCTTACACTGTTGCCGCCATACTGCCGCCCGCTTTTTCCGGTGTAACAAACAACATCTTCGGCAAGACCGGAAAGCGGAGTTTATGACAGTGGCATGGAAGAGGAATGAAGCCTGACGACCTGTCAGGATAAAAGAGAATCTTTGTAGATATAACGCGATTCAAATAAAAATGCTTTCTCTAACGAAAGAGTCAGTATTTCTATTTTATTAAAAATACTAAACAAAAAGATATATAATACCGTCTTGTTTATTCTATTATTCACCATAACTAATATATTTAAGAATAATTTCTGATTAAATATGATAAATTATCATAAAATAAATCTACCTTTGCATAAGATTTTGCGGCACTCGGGAAATTAAGAACAAGTTCACTTTCCGCTCGTTTGCGGCATCTTTGCATAAGATATAGCGGCACTCGGGAAATTAAGAACAAGTTCTCTTTCCGCTCGTTTGCGGCATCTTTGCATAAGATATAGCGGCACTCGGGAAATTA